>Ga0256836_1000173_pt1 | contig 38519 bp, 30 predicted proteins | sample 4561380metaG_FD_185974 | JGI IMG/M metagenome (GOLD analysis project Ga0256836, IMG submission 185974) | Hydrothermal vent microbial communities from Guaymas Basin, Mexico - 4561-380 | ecosystem: Environmental > Aquatic > Marine > Hydrothermal vents | place: Mexico: Guaymas Basin | collected...
AAGTCTAAGGTCCCTACCGGTATCGTTAAAGAGCTCAAGAACTAACCGGACTCTACCTAAGGCGCTAACAAAAATTTCCCCTTTCCCTTTAGATAGCTTTAACTCAGCGCTTGAAGCAGGAATTGACCAGAAAACAAAGATGAAGAACAAAGCTAATTTTCCCATCTTTTCCCGTCCCCCTTTAGTTTTAAGAACTTTAGCTTTTTCATGCTCTTCTCATCAAATTTTAACCGGAACTTCAAATAAAGGCCTTTTGCCCAGTACTTTGCATTATCAAAATCTTCATCGTAAAACCCGTTAAAGTTGTAGCCCAGAGATACCCAGAAATTTTCAAAGAGGACATAACCTACTTCGGGACCCCAGGAAAGAGTATAGGTGTCTGTCGTAGGCTGTCTTAAAATTCCAGCGTGGAATCCAAAGTCAAGCTTATCGGTAATATCATATAGGAGCCTTCCCCTTACAAGGTCGGTAAAGGAGGTTCCAACATCCTTAACGTCAACGTACTTAGCTGCATACTCACCCATAAGAGTAAGCCTTTCCTTGGGTTGCCAGTTGACGTGATAGGAGAGTATATACCTGTTCGTAGTCTCATCTCTACTTGAGACCTTCCACCGCAACTTCAATAAGTAGTTTAACTTATCATCCTTTACAGGCCTTTTAGCAAGACCAAGGAGAATTTCATTCTCCCTGTAGTCTGAGAGGAAGAACCTGTCGCGAAGCAGGAGAGTATAGTCTTCAGAGGGTTTTATAACCCCTCCAACTCTTAAAAGGTGTTCAGTATCAACCCGGCCGAACCTGATTTGATACTCCCCCGAGAGCTTATACCTGTCATTTTGGGTGTAGAGACCTCTTAGCCTAAAGGCAGTATAGTCCTTCTTATCGCTGTTTCCGCTAAAGGTATGAACGTTCTCAATTCCAAAATCAAAAGCAAGGTCGTCCTTTAATTTGAAAACTCTGTTTAAGCCTATATGGGATTGTGTTCTCCAACCACTACTTCCGTCGTCAAGGGTATATTTACTGTAGGCCGTTGTATTTTCGTCAATTTGAGAGTTTACTCCAAAGGTTGTGAGGGAGTTAGTTTCATCCGGGAGCTCCCTTATTTCAGTTTGAAGGTAAGTATTCGTCTTATTGCTCCACTTGTAGTTAACTTTAACTATGGTTCTCGTCGGGTAGTAGGAGCTCTCCCTATCTCCTCCTATTGACTGCTCTCTCCTTAACTTTAAAGTTAGTTTTTTGGTAGGCATAAACTGAATGCCTCCTATGGCCTGAACGTAGCTATCTTTATCCTCTTCGTTGTACCTCGCTCCTAAGTCTATAGAGAATTTTTCGCTCAGGCGCTTTGTAAGAAGGACATCTGCTTCTTTCCTTTCAGTATTTTCCCTATCGTCAACAAGGGCGTTTGCCGAGACCCTCAAGGAGCCAACGTCCCTAAGGAGCTTCACGCCGTAAGTCGTATAACCTTCTTCAGCTGTAGTGGAAGAGGGATTCTGAAAGCCATCTTCAACTTTTTTATAAAAGAGTTTTCCTTGAAGCTGCTTTTGGGAGTAGGAGAGCTCCAGCCTATAAGCCCCCCCGTTCGTAGTGCTAAAATTCTCCCCTTCAAACCCTTCAGAGTGAGCAACTTCCCCAAGGAGCTTTAAACCGCCTTTGTAGTAGTAAACATCAAAACCGTAAAGCTTCTTATCCCTTTGAGGATGTTCCTCCTTAATCCCAAATGCACCTAACCTAACTCCTCTTATCCACTTTTCCCCTCTCAGGCCATACATGTACTTGTCTTCCTTTAACTTTTCAGTCTCGTAGGTAACTATAAGGAACTGAGGGTTAAGGTCTTGGTCAAATTCCGGTAAAGGCTGGTGAAGGATTATGAAGCCGCTCTCATAGTTAATCTCATAATCCGTAAACCTATTTAGCTGCCTTTTCTCAATGATAATATTGGGATTATACCTATCCCTTACCTCTATCCAGACTTTTTCCGAAAATTCAACAGGCTCACCTTTCAGGAAGAAAGGCCCTGAGGTTCCTCTACCCTTAAACTCCTCCTTTACTATACCTTGAGAGTTCTCCGTTATAAAGCTTTTAATTCTGAAGTTTTCCTTCTCTTCAAGGTTAACAAGAATTCCATTAAAAGTTCGTGAGTACTTGTTAAAGTCAAATTCACTTCCGAACTCAGTGTTGTAGTCTCCGAAGAGGAAGAAAGAGAGACCCTTATCAATCCTTAAATACAGGTGTCTTTTGCTCTTTGCCTCAAAGTACTGCTCCGAATCGTCTCCGTAAACCGGGTAAAACTGGCCCTCCTCAGTTGAAGGAATGTTTTGTTTAAGTAAAACGTCATCGGGCTTCTTCGTATCGTATCGTATCGTTACTGTGTAGTCTCTCAAAGCCCCCTTAGCAAAAAGAGCTCCCCTTCCCTTAAAGTCTGTATCCCCACCGGAGTGGTCATAAGGCATTTCAGTAAACTTAGACGGAGAGTTATGGGTTCCTGAGAAACCAATAGCTCCTTCAAGCTCCCCAACAACTAACCACGGCCTCTTCTCCGGGTAAAACTGAACCTTTACCTCCCTCTCTATATCCCCATAAACAACCCTTAAAGTTCTCTCCTCCGGGTGTTTAGCAGGCGAAAGTCTAATAACGGCTTTCCCGTCAACGAGCCTTACCTTAAACCCGTCGTTTACGAACTTCTTGTAGGTTCCGGCCTTATAGTCGTAAATGTCTCCTTTGTCCACGTAAACTTCAATGTAAGTGCTTACCCTTGCGGGCCTACCGTCCTTATCGTGGGCTTCAACTATAACGTAAGCTGAGCTTTTCCCATCTGCTACAGGCTCCTCCGGATAGAGCTTAAAGCTAAGGTCAGCTAACTCACCGGAAACTACAACCTTTCTTACAAATTTTTTCCCGTTAAACTCAAGGGCTAAAGTGTTCTCCCCCTTTTCAAGCGGGATGCCAAGATACTTCAGGCGAATCACCCCCTTTGCTCTGTCAACGCTCTTCTCCGCCAAACGGTCCTTTGGAATGGGAGTCCCATTAACCGTAAAGCTAAACTTTGACTTAATGGGAACCGCAACCTCAACATCTATTGACTTAGTGGGAACGACTACGTCCCTGTCAGGGAAAAGAATACCCAAATTAACCTTTTGACCTTTTGAAGCCTTAACATTTAACCTTCCTTCATCCTTTACCGAGGCAAACTCTCTAAGAACTCCCCCTCCTTTTGAGATAAAGACCTTTTTGCCAGTCCGCAGCCTCCCAACGAGGATGTAGGGAAGCTCGTTGAGTTCTAACTCTTTTCTAACAAAGAGCTTAAAAGCTATCTGAACTGGCTCGTTCCCTTCAATGTCCCCAAGGTCAAAAACCAAAAATCCCCTGTCAACTTTTCCTTTAACAGGCTTCCCGTTTAAAGTAGAGGAGCCAATTACAAGGGTTACCCCATCAGGAACTTTGACGAAGAGCTTAGCTCCGTAAAGTTTTTCCGGGTAAACATAAGAGAACTTTAACCTTACCCTATAAAAACCGCTATCAATAACTTCTCCTAAGGAAATCTTTTTCCTTGACCTTTTAGAAGATAAAGAAACTACCTCAACCTCTGCCCTCCGGTTTTCCCACGTTCCAGGCGGAAGGTCTGTCCTGTTTGGAACGGCCGGCTCAGTCTCCCCTTTACCGGAAGTTGAGAAGTAATACACAGTATCCAAAGTAAAAGTAGGAGCTTTTATAACAACGGGCTCTAAATCCTCCCTTTTAATCTTTATGGGTTCAGGCTCCTCTCTAACTACGCTTTCTATAGGAAGGAACTTTTTTGGAACTTTCTCAGCTGAGGTTTTAACTACTATCCCTTTTAAAGAGTACTTGTAAAGCTCCTTTAACCTCCTCTTAAGTCCAGAAGCACTTTTTGAAGGCCAAATCCTGACTGTAAAAAATCCTGAATCCGTTTTATAAATAAATGCTTCACTTCTTATATTCTCATTAAGCGAAGAAAGGAATCTTTTGGCTGCTTTATAATTGTTGAATGTCCCCAGCTGAATACTGTATAAAATTCTTGAGCTGAATAAATACCTAGTTTTCTTTCTTTTCCGGGAAATAGAACCCCTTTTAAACTTAAGAACCTTTTTCATGTCTGTTTTAACTATTATTCCGGAAATGTGAAACCTCTTAAGAAGCCTCATCTTACCTTTAAGTTTTCCTCTATTACATGAAGGCCAAACCCTAACTGTATAAAAGCCTCTATCAGTTTTGTATATGAAAGCCTCTTTCTTTAAACTTTCAGGCAAGGAGTTCAAAAAACTCCCGGCTTTTTTCTCACAGTTAAAAGTGCCAAGCTGAACGCTATAACAAACGCCACTACTGCCCCGAGCAGAAGCCCCGATTCCTACGCAGAGGAAAACCAGCGTAGCCACACCCAAGAGCTTTCTCATTTTTCAACCCTAACTTTTCTTACATCTATGAGGAGCTCTTTCAAGTAAGCTTTAACGGCTTCTGCTCTCTTTAAGGAGAGCTCCTCATTTGAGGAATAGCCCTTCCTACCTCCTCCGACTCTTACACTATCTGCATGTCCCACGACTTTGACAAAAACAAGCTTGTAGTGCCTTTTTCTGAGAAACTCAGCGACTTCTCTGAGAGACTTTTTAGCCGAACTTGTCAGCTGATAGCTACCAAAGGGGAAGTAAACAGTTAGCCTATAGACATCGGGCTTTAAGACTTCAAACTCCAGCGGTACAGAAACGGGAACAGTTATACTGCTCCCTTCGTAGGGCTTTAAGGAAAAAGCAACTTCCCCTCTTGCTTTTCCAGCAGTCTCAGGAACATCAGAAATCCACGTTATCTCAACTCTTTCCTTCGGCTGGATAAGCGGAACCTTCCAGGAGAAGTTCTTCTTGGAGAAAGTCGGTTCTTCAAAAGGAGAGCCGTTAAGGTACGTTGTCCCCTCCCTCGGAACATAGGGTGAGCTTTCAGAGTAATTTACTTCATATAAAGGATTATCGGAGGTATTTTCTACAACGAGGAAGTTCTTAATTCCAACTTCACCCGTTGAAGGGTCAACAATAACCGGTTCAACTACCCTTTCAATGTTAATACTGCCCCTTAAGCTCTCCCTAAAAACTGTCTCTCTAACAGGTACTTTCTTCGGAGTGAGAGCAAAGTTAACTTTAAATAAATCTCCGGGGAAAACATCTGCAAAAAAGGTCCCGGGTGAGTTAGCATTCCTATTAGCAGTTATCGTAAGCTCAGTATTAGGCGGAATGGTAGTCTCATCAACCTTGAGAACGTGAGTCCCCGGGCTTACATCGTCAAAGTGGTACTTACCTTCACTATCGGTAACCACAAAACGGCCATCTTCCATATAAATCTTAACCCCTTCTACTCCAACCTCCCCATTGTCCTGAACGCCGTTCTTGTTATCATCAATAAAGACTTTCCCAACTATGAGAGCTCTATCAGTAAAAACGCCCTTACTAACCTTAAGGTAAGCAAAGGCCTCATTTGACGGAATTTCAACAGAAAAAGAAACATCGCTCCAGCCTGAAGCGTAGGCTAAGTTCTTAAGATTACCTTCCTTAATCCCCGGAGTAACAACCGTATAAAAGGTGATTTCAACAGAAGAGTTTGGAGCAAGGTCTCCAATACTCCAGGTTAAAACTCTCCCATCTAATGATATGCTCGGCTTAAAAGCTGAAAGGCCCTTTTTATACTTAAGACCCCTTGGAAGAACGTCCTTCACCTTTACGTTATAAACCGTAAACTTTGAGTTGGGATTCCTTACGGTGATTGTCCACTTAACAAAATCCCCTATTGATGCAGAAGATGGAGAAACGCTCTTCCTTACTTCAAGCTTCTTAAAAGAGAAAGGGAGGAGAGGAATCCTCATTAAAACGGCACCCGGAAAGTTTTGGTCTACATAAAACTTCTCACCCAAGTAAGGTTTACCCGAGTAAGGAGACCAAGTACCATTAGGATTAGGCTTTACTGGAAAATAACAGTCAGATAACGTTGGGTCAGCAGCGGGGAAACTACAGTCAAAGTCAACTGCTACAAAGTACCAGCCTGTGTCTGTGGAGGGGTTAAACTGTAAAAATCGGAACTCAAAAGCTCCATCAGTTTTACCTACGCCGTTTCCGTTAACGTCGGTAGGGCCAGAAACCTGAGGGTTCTCCTGAAGCGTCAATCCGTCAGGGTAAAGGTCAAGCCTTAAGGGGTCAACTAAAGAGTAATCTCTACATGAGCTATCAGAACACTTGTAAAACTTAATACAAGCTCCGTTAACCCTTTCACCCGTTACAGCATCGTAAACGAACCCTGCAGGGTCAAGGGAACCTAAAAGTACCTTAGTTCCGTCATCTTCAACCCTTATGTGAATTTTTGCCCCATCTGAAGAACAGTCAACTTCTCTCCCAGAAAGGCTCCAGCACGCCTCCTCGCCGGGAGAGCTAACGGCGTCAAAGTAATCCTTCCTAATAGGGTCCATAAGGTAGTAATCAAAGCCATTTATTTCCCCAAAAATACCAATTCTATAGGTATAGCCGTACCTCATCCAGTTATAAACCGGACACCTTTTCCCATTTTCATCGTAAATAATGGTGCCGTAGTTATCCGTCCAGAAAAGCTTACTCCGGACGAGGTTTCCATTCCTATCGTACTCATAAACAACCACTCTCTGGCGGTATAGAGGCTCTTCCTTTAACTCTGAGGTCCCCTGAACAATAGTCTGAACCTTTGCCAAAACCCTTACAAGGACAGGTTCAGCTTTAACTATCCTGTCAAAGGTCAGGTCTGAAACTGACGGGTTAAGGGACGAAACGGCTCTAATCTTAACCGTCAAATTGGAATATCTACCCTTAGGTACGTAAACCTTCGTTATAAACCGAATACTTTCCGAAGGGTCCACAGGACCAACATCTATAAGGCCATCCCCGTTGGTATCAGACAGGGGCAAGCCGTCTAAGGAGTAAAAGGCTACCCTAAGGCCGGGAGGTAGGTCCTCTGCCAACAGGTTTATAACATCAGGAGCATTTCCAAGGTTCCAGACCTCATTTTCAAACTCTATCCACTCCCCAGAAACCACATGCTCTACAACCATTAAGTCATCGGGGTCGTCAGGTGAACCTGAACCTGTATAGGAGTTTCCATCGTCAACGTCATCGGCTACAACGGAGGCTACTTCCTCCACCGTTATGAGAGCCGGGTTTGAAACTGAAGTCTTAGAGCCAGAAGAACTACCAAACATGGCCTTGGCCAGATTCTTAACAGTTTGAGGAGGGATTCCACCTTTGGCCGTGAGCTCAAAACTGAAAACTCCTCTCTGGTCAGGCTCAAGGGCTCCAGAGCCACTGTCAGGGATGAAAAGGCCTATGCTTCTTACACTTCCTTCCACTCCACCTAAACTGTCCTTCCAAAAGGAGTCCCCCTCTCCTCTGTAAACCACGGTCCAACCCGTTGGCACAGGACCTACGGACTTTAGAGTAAAAACAGGCGAAATATCATCCCAGATTAAAATCCCCAACCTACCTTCAGGAACACCGTCATTATTAAAATCAGTTAAAATGTTTGCTCCCCTAACAGGAAGACTTGCTGGATTGTTAAATTCAATTTCTACCTTTAAAATATCCCCGGGGAAAAGGTTTGAGTCGCTAACCCTTTTCCTCAATTGAACAAAACCCTCAGAACTCACTCTAACAACGGCCACATTCTGAATGTCCGCCTTAGAACTATTGCCGACAGACTTTCCACCAAGCCTCACCTTATAATCCCCAGAGAGGGCAGAAGAGGGAACGAGAGCCTTAAGGATTAGGGGAAGGGACTCGCCCGACTCAAGAAGTGGAGGGTTATCATTGTCGTATAGGGGTTCACCAACATCTACAACGCCGTTATTGTTTTGGTCAATGTAAACTCCTAAGTCTTCAAGCTCTCCAGAATCTCCCAGTAGATTTGAAGCAAAAAGAGTATAGGAGTCTTTAGTATTACCGGTATTCGTTAAAAGGAAAGGAATACTAATCTCCCCGCCGGTGAAAGCTCTCAATTCCTGATAATCGGGAGTAATTAAAATTCCGTAAACCTTAGCTACTTCTAAAACCACTGTATTTGAAGTTATTGTGTACCTGAAACCTAAACTATCCCTGTAGGTAGCAACAGCAGTGTTAGCTATTTTAGTTCCGGCCTTGACAAGGGAGTTGGCTTCAGAGTTGTGAGTATAGATTAGAAACAGAGGCAAAAGAAGAAAAATTAACAGGTACTTCTTAAAAGGCGGCTTTTTTTCTGTAGGTTTCAGCAGACGCTCTTTCACGGTTTACCCCTTTAAGCTTAAAGGGGGTGCCCCATAAGCATAAGGGGCACCGAAGAAGAAAGGAGCTATTGGATTTTCACTCTGAAGATTACACAACCCTCATCATCGGGGTGGAGAGTTCCACCGTTGTTTTCGTCAGCGCCTTCTCCCACCCTGAATCTGACGAGGTTGTTAACTGAATCGTACTCGGCCTGGTCATCGCCGCTACTGTCGGTAAGGTTAGTATCGCAGTTTCCGTCGCAATCAGTGTCAAGGCAGAGAGAGTTTGGAACGTAAGTAGTGTGATCTGGAATTTGGTCTGTAATTACAACGTCAAGGGCGTCCTGACTACCGATGTTTTTGTACTTAATTTTGTATGTTATCTCGTCACACGGACCGGGGTTTACGCCGTCCGGATTTCCGGTACAGTTACCAGAGTTGTCAGGTCCGTCAGTATCGGAAGTTGTAGCTTCTTTCGTTAGCTGCAAGTAACCCTCAATAACTGTTGTAGTGTCGGTTGCAGTGTTACTACAGTCAGTGTTATCGTCCCCATCAATATCAGCATCAGCGGTAACGTCAATGCTTTCAACAGTTCCAGCGGGAACACCGCTGGGAGCGTTTACCTTAATGTAGAAAGTTACTGAATCGCCCGGAGCAAGGTTATTAATTACATAAGTTGTCCCAACAGGATTTTGGGAGCTATCAAGGATAACGTAGTTTAACTGGGTTCCAGAGCTTGGAACCGTAATTGTTACCTTTGCGTTAACGTTTCCTTCATTTGTAACCGTGTGCTGGTAAGTGGTCGTTCCACCCGGTGGCAACTGGTCTGAATGGTCGGGGGATACTGAAACGCTACAGATGGCGTTGACCTTCAGGTAAGCATCAATGTTGTTAGATGCCCCTGAGTTCTCAGATTCAGCCTCAACTACAATGTTGTACTCCCCTGCAGGAGTAGCAGCTTCAGTTTCAACCTTCATAATAAGGCAAATTCTCTCTGAAACCTTCTCACCAGCTGAGTGGTCATTTGCAAGTTCAGAAGTTAAGGTAATCTGGTTGTTCTCTACATCAACACTTTGAACTGTTACTACCTCCAGATTGGAAGTTCCAGCACCAATAATCAGAGTGTCGCCGGCTGTAATATTTGCAACGCTGTAGACAGAAATCGTAGTATCACCGGCATTAGCATCAGCAGAAAGGGTTGTTCCCCCAAGGAGGGGAGTTTCGGTTATCTGCTCACCGTCTGAGCTATCCCCGTCACAGTTGGGGTCTGTGTAGAAGCTTACACTCGTTCCTGCCGGATTACCTGAAGCAGTTAGGTTAAACTGGTCCGGGGAACTACCGGTATTTGCCACTTCAAGTACGTAAACTGCAGTCTGACCCGGGTCAACGATGTTAACTATACCGTTGTTTCCGTTATCAGCAGGTAAAACGTCGTCAGAGTCATTTGTTCCGTCAGTATTACCGTCTGATGGATTGTCAATATCATCACCAACAGTATTTACCTTTCCAATATCTACTCCGGCTCCAACAACGCCGTCAATGTTATCCCTTGAGCGGTCTTCTTCACCTGGGTTCTCGTGAGAAGTTGCAAGAATTGTTACGTAGTAGTCAACTGTACCATCTTGAGGCGCTGAAACATCGGCCGGAATGAAGACCTTAACAATGAAGTCCTGTTTTGAGTTAGCCGGAACCGTTCCGAGGTCTACTTTACCATCGCCGTCAGTATCTATGAGCTTAGCAGTACCGTCGGCGTTCCAAAACTCTACGATTGCCCCACTTGGAAGGTTGCTATTGGCATCATCAACGCTAAGCTCAATTACATCGTCGTTAACCAGTGACCTGTTAGCTGCCGAGTGGGTAAAGACAACCCAGCTTCCAGCAGGAACGTTCCGCTTAGTATTATCGTCGGTGTAGTCAGCACCAGCAGCGCTGTCATCTTCAACATCGCTCACGTTTGCCTTTTGGTCGCTTACAGCAATATCTGCAGTAGCAGAAGCCGGAACAGTTGTATGGGTCTCATTTGTTTCAACAGTTTTATCGTTTCCGGTGCTATCGTCGTAGAGGACAGTAGCCTTGTTATCCACGCTCTGGTCAGGGTCATCAAAAGGACTGTTAACCCTTACTTTAAGGGTAAGGTAGCCCTCTTGGTCCGGGTCAAGAACATCTCCTTTACTGTCATCCTGAGGAGCATCGTCTGGAATGAAGAAACCAACGTACTTTACACCACCGTTGTTAACCGCATCACCTTCACTCTTATACCAAGTGTTTCCATCTGGAGAGTAAACAACAAAACCGCTTGTAGGTTGACCAGAAGCCGAACCGCTAACGTAAGTTGAACCGGAAGGAATCTGGTCTTTAATAAGAAGACCCTCAACTCCGGTTTCAGGGTTACCATCCCCATCAAGGTCAACAGTAAAACCATCCTGAGCCTTAGCAGCCCTTGTTCCAACATTCCTAAATGTAATTGTGTAGGTAAGGGTATCCTCTGGTGAAGCCGTATCTTTGTCTACCTGCTTGTTTGCTTGAATTAAGGCATCTTCAACTACATTTACGGTAGCACTCTGGTCCTCTGAACAGCCAGCCGGGTCAGTTCCTTCAGCAGTTAAGGTGAAGCTGTCACTATCACCCCCGTTAGCATCTGAAGGTATTTGAACGGCAACTACAATGTGGGCAGTTTCGCCCATTCCCAGCGTTATAGAAGAGACCTCGTTCTCACCCGGGTCAACGACGCCGTTTTGGTTTTCGTCAAGGAAGATGCGCTTGGTGTAAGTACCACCAGAGGTTGAAAGGTTAAAGGTGTTCTCGCCGTTTCCTTTGTTGGTCACGGTAAACGGAATGTAAATCTCCTGACCCGGGACACCTTCATAGGTTCCCCCGCCGTCAACGGTTACTGCACAGACCTCTGCTACGGTGGTCTGAACGATGTTTGACGTTGTGGTGTACTGGTTGTTCTCCTCGTCGTAGTAGGTTGCCGTAGCTGCGTTACCGATTACCGTCCCTGCAGGAGTCATAGCCATGGCCTTTAAGGGAAGCAGGAGCAAGGCCAGTATGAAGACTCCCGCGAGAGGGACGAAGAGACTTGGTCGTAGCATCCCCCTCATCTTGACTCTCCTTTATATAAGGTTTTGTTGGTTAGCTTATTTAGCTCTAATAGGTTTAACTTGAACGCGGTATTTAAAAACTCTATCCTCACCGGGCTTCAGGACAGGAATTTTCCACCTTATGTTGGTGTACATATCCGGGGTTGCAACTTTTATCACCTTCTTACCGTTAACAAAGACCGTATACTTTACGGGCTCTTTGCTGAAAGTTTTACCTTTATCTATTGAGAATTCAGGAGTACCGGAAGCTGAATTGGAAACGTACGTGGTTCCTTCCGGAATTTTGGCCCTTATAACAACGTTTTTAAGGTCTTCGTTACTAACGTTGCTTGCTTTAATTCTGTACTCTATAACATCTCCCGGATAAACTTCTTTTGGAAGAGGAACTATCTCCTCTTTCTTCTCCTTTTGTGTTACAACCTCTTTTACGAGGAAACCGTTAGTCTTAAGTACCAACTTCTCCTCTTCCGCCAAGGCCCCTGAAGTTAAAGCCAAGACCGGTAAGAGAAAAATGAGCAACAGGATAAGCCTCTTCATTGAGAGCACAAAGCACCTTTTCATGAATTCCCCCTATATACATTACGGTTATATTTAATGCTTTCTACAGATTATAAATAAGTGCAGGGAAGAAAATCAACCACTTCTTTTAAATTCTTTTAAACTTTTTTAAAGAATCCCCCTCTTCTCGGATCTCCTGCACCTTGATAGTTTAAGTCAACGGCCTGAACTCCCCCGAAGAAGACATTCTTTTTACTAAAAAATATTAACTCATAGTATTTTTTTACTAATTTGAATAATGATTCATTATAACCGGGCTCAAGGAAAACCTTTTTCTTCTCATAGTGGAGGCGGGGGAGTTCTATACTTTCTTCAACCGAATAGCCGAAAACGGTATAGTTCAGGATAACATTGGTGATGGCGCTCCTTATCCTGTTGCTGCCAGCACTTCCCAAGAGGAGCTCTACCTTCTCTCCCCTCATAACGGCCGTAGGTGCCATCATTGAGGGAAGGCGAACGTAGGGAGGCCATTTAAAAAAGCCGTTCGGGTTTAGGTCTTCCTCACCTAACATGTTGTTAAGCATAACCCCCGTTCCCGGAATAACAACTCCCGAACCCTCTCCGTTTGTTGTAGTCATTGAGACGCCGTTGCCTTCACCGTCAAGGATGCTAACGTGGGTCGTATTACCCCAGAGGTTCAGGCGCATTTTAAAGAGGTTAAGATAAGTGGCCATAAGCTCTTCATCCTCAAGGAGCTCCTCCAAGTTCCCGTCGTGAAGGTGGCCGTTAACGAACTTTTCCCTGAAGAGCTCTGCAGTGGCCATTGCTTCAATCAGGGAAGAGACGTGGTTAAGAGAGCCCCACTCTCCCAAATCGGCCTCCTCAAGAAGCTTTAAGGTAAAGGCGATTAGAATGCCTCCCGAAGAGGGGGGAGGGTTTGTCAAGACCCTCTTTCCCCTAAAGTTAAACTCAAGGGGCTCCCTCTCAACAACTTTATACCTTGCAAGGTCTTCCTTTCTTATTAAGCCCCCTCTTTCTAAAGAGAGCTCCTCTATCCTGTCTGCAATCTCACCTTCATAAAAGACCCACTGCCCCTCTTCTATCAAGAGCTCAAGGAAGTCGGCGTAGTCGGGGTTTTTAAAAAGGGTTCTCTCGTCTATCAGCCTCCCGCCGGGGGCGTAAATTCTCCTTGACTCCTCGGTTGCGGTAAAAATCGGCTCAAGGAGCTTAACGAAGGAGGCCTGAACTGGAGAAAGGTGAATTCCGTTTTTGGCGTAGAAAATTGCCGGAGACAGGACTTCCCTTAGGGGAAGACGCCCCTTCTCAGCGTGAAGTCTTAAAAGCCCAGCCACGAAACCGGGAACGGCAACGGAGCCCATTCCGATGTGGAACTCCTGAGTGGTATCACCGAAGTCAACGGTTATGGGGTAGAAATCGGGCTCTTTAACCCTTTTCGGGGGAACGTCAACGAAAAAGTCGTAAAGAAGGGGAGGAGCAGAGGGAGAGACTGAAAGGAGAAATCCGCCGCCTCCTGCAGAGGTCAGGGCGGGCTCGGCCATCGGAGCGGCAAAGGCGGCGGCAACGGCCGCATCAAAGGCATTTCCGCCAGCCTTCAAAACCTCGGCGGCAGCTTCAGCGGTTAACCTATCACCGGCAGCTACGGCCCCTCTCACCGTTAAACCTCCAGAAGGGAAAGCTCAACGAGGGATTTTAACCCACTTCCCTTCCTGAAGGCCTCTATCTGAAGCTGAGCCAGTGTCGGCTTCGTCGTAAGCTTTTCCAGGACTTTAGCCCCCTCCCTTAACCCTCCAAAGTGCCTACCGAAAGAGGCAATGAGCTCAAGGAGTTTGGTACCCATCTTCACCTTCTTTCCCCTGTCTATAAAGGTACCATCTAAACCGTGGCGGGCGGCATTCCACTTGTTCTGAAGGTGTACCTGGTGGTAGTAGGGAGGGAGCTCCCCTTTAAAGGAGAGAGCTCCGACCATCACCGCTAAAGTCAAAAGGGCTTCAATCCTCTCCCTTGAGGGAACGGCATCGCAAACCCTCAGCTCAACGGTTCCGAGGTCAGGACGGGGCCTGACGTCCCACCAGACGTCCTTTAAGCTCTCTACCGTTCCGGTCTCCTTTAAAACCTCAAAGAGCTCCACAAACTCACCGTAGGAGGAGAACTGCTGGGGAACGCCAGCACGGGGAAGCTGCTCAAAGAGTTTACTCCTGTAGGAGTAAATGCCGGTGTTCTTTCCCCTAAAAAAGGGGGAAGAAGCAGAGAGGGCAAGGAAGAGGGGTGAGTACTCCACAAAGAAGTTGTAAGCGTTTATCATACTCTTCTCGTCGGGGAAGCCTACGTGAATGTGGAGGCCGTAAATGAGGAAGTTCCTTAAAACCTCCTGAAACTCCTCAAGGAGCCTCCTGTAGCGCTCGCTCTCCGTAATCCTAACCTCTTCCGGAAGGGCGAAGGGGTGGGTTCCTGCGGCGGAGAGGAGAAAACCCTTCTCCCTACCCAGCTCGGCTACCTTCCCGATTACAGAAAAGAGCTCTTCAACGGCAGCAGAGGGACAGGAGTGGGGAGCGCTTACAAACTCAACCATTGAGTCAAGGAACTCCTTCTGAATTAGAGGGGAGGAGAGGTTTAAAAAAATTTCCCCAGAGGCACTCTTCAGGGAAAAGCTCTCAGGGTCAACAAGCTGAACCTCAAGCTCAAAACCGACCGTTAAGGGCTCAGAGGGGGAAAATTTCAATAAAACCTCTCTAATCGTTTAAACTTTAAACTTAAAGCTTAAATATATCCTCCAGCAAGTCTTCCTCGGTCTCGTGGGGAAGGCGGTTTGAGATTACAGAGGCTACGAGGGAGGTTAAAACTATTATGAGGAGCAAAGCTACGTAGGTCTCCTCGTCTATAAGGCCGGCCTTGAGGCCGAAAACCGAAGCGACTATTCCGAAGGTTAACCTCATGTTAAAGAAAAGGCCTGCAAGCTTATAAACGGCGCTCCTAAAGAGGTTAGCCGTCGCGTAAACGGTTCCCACGTACTTGGTAATAAAAGCGATTGAGCCTAAGAATAGGGAGAGGAAAATCACTTTCCACGAGATTACAGAGAGCTTTACCGAGTAGCCCGCTTTAAAGAAGAAAAAAGGAGCGAGGAAGCCGAAAATCAAAGCCCTGATTTTCTTCTCTATCGTGTGGTCTTTTCTGAAGAGCTCGGCAAAGAAAATTCCCGCAGTAAAGGCTAAGACAGCCTCGTTTATGTGAACCTGCTCTGAAAGAAAGCCAAGGGCTATAAGGATTATCACTATAAAGCGGGTCTTAAACTCTATCTGGTTTCCCTTGTACCTCTCAAAGAGCTTCTCTCCCCACTTTGGAAGGCGAACAAGCAGGAGGAGAAGGGCTACAGTAAAGAGGAGGTTATAGACGTTAATTCCCTCAAAGAGGAAGCTCATAGTCAGCATACTTGAGATGTCAACAACCATTGCCCCTGCAAGTAGGATTTGGCCGGCAGGGTGGTTTAAAAGGCCTTTCTCCTTCAAGAGGGGATAAACGAGGGCAAGGGAGGTTGTTGAGAGGGCAATCCCGATTAGAACTGAGGCCTCAAAGGAGTAGCCCAAAACGTGATGGGCAAAGTAGAAAACGCTTATTAGCGGAAAGAAGTAAGAGGAGAAACCTATAAAGAGGCTCTTTAAAAAGTGCTTCCTCATCAGCTCCGGATCTGTCTCAAGGCCGGCAAAGAACATCAGCCCTAAAAGGCCGAGGTTTGAGAGGAAGTCTATCCAAGGGAGCTCCCCCAGCTTCAGGAAGTTTGAGGCAAAAGTCCCCGCCAAGATTTCAAAGATTGAGGAGGAAAAGCCGACCTCAAGGGCACCAACACCTGCAAGGATTATAAGAACGCTTACAATTAAGCTCTCAGTCTGAACCTTCAAAGCTCCCTCCTTAACTTAAAAGGGAAAGATAGCAAATAGGGGAGGAAAAGTTGAGGAACGTTAAGCTGACGATAGAGTACTTGGGGACAAACTACTACGGCTGGCAGGTTCTACCCGATAAGCCCACCGTTGCAGGGGAAATTACTAAAGCCTTAAAGATGATTTTAAGGGAAGAGGTAAAGCTGGTCGGAGCGAGCAGGACAGACGCGGGAGTTCACGCCAGAGGCCAGGTTGCAAACTTTAAGACCGAAAAGGAAATTCCCTTAGAGAGAATTAAGAGGGGTTTAAACGGCCTTCTCCCTCCCGACATAAAAATAGTGAAAGTGGAGGAGGTTCCTCTACATTTTGACGCCAGAAGGAGCGCAAGGGGGAAAGAGTACCTCTACAGGATATTTAACCGGGAGGTTCCGAGCCCATTTGAGTATAGAAGGAGCTGGTTCTTTCCCTTCCCCCTTGACCTTGAGGCAATGAAGGAGGCCTCTTACTTCCTCGTAGGAGTCCACGACTTTACCTCCTTCAGCAAAAGGGACAGGAGCAGGGAGGTTAACCCGGTAAGGGAAGTTAACGAGATAAAGATAGAGAAATCAGGAAATGTAGTTGAGATAAGGGTCTGGGGGCGCTCTTTTCTGAGGCACATGGTAAGGGTAATGGCGGCAACGCTTGTGAAGGTAGGGGAGGGGAAACTGAAGCCGGAAGATGTAAAGGAGATTTTGGAGATGAGAAACAGGGAGGGAGCTCCCTTCCTCGCACCCCCCGACGGCCTCTACCTTGAAAAGGTCTTCTACGAAGACTATCCTTATTGAAAACAATTTTCAATTATTGAGAGGTGGCCATGGCAGAGTTTGTAACCCTCGTAATCCTTGACGGCTTCGGATATAGCCCGAAGAGAGAGGGAAACGCAATAGCCCTTGCAGATACCCCCTTCTGGGACTACCTCTGGAGCACTTACCCCAAAGGCCTTTTAAAGGCCTCCGGTGAAGCGGTAGGCCTTCCCGAAGGTCAGATGGGCAACTCTGAAGTCGGCCACATGAACATAGGGGCTGGAAGAATCGTCTGGCAGGATATTGTAAGGATTACAAAGGCCTTTAAAGAGGGTAAGGCAAAGGATAACCCCGTTTTAAGGGAGGTTTTTGAGGCGGCAAAAGAGGGAGGAAAGCTTCACCTAATCGGGCTTCTCTCAGACGGGGGAGTCCACAGCCACGTTGAGCACCTCTTTGCTCTTTTAGAGCTTGCAAAGGAGTTCGGAGTAGAGAAAGTCTGCATTCACCCGATTTTGGACGGAAGGGACACTCCTCCAAAGAGTGCCGAGAAGTACCTGAAAGCCCTCCTGAAAAAGATTGAGGAATTAGGAACCGGAAAAATCGGAACGATGGGGGGGCGCTACTATTACATGGACAGGGACAAAAGGTGGGACAGAACCGAAAAGGCCTACAACGCCCTCGTCTTAGGGGAGGGCTACCACTGTAAAGACCCCCTGAAAGCCCTCAGGGATGCCTACGGCAGGGGCGAAACCGACGAGTTCGTAAAGCCCTACGTAATCTCACCTGACTGCCTGATAGAGGACGGAGACGCAGTCTTCTTCTTCAACTTCCGGGCCGACAGAATGAGGCAGATTGTCTCTGCAATAGGCCTGAAGAATTTTGACGGCTTTGAGAGGAAAAAAGTAGTAAGACCGAAAATCGTTGCTACCATGACCCTCTACGACGAAACATTTCCCTTCAAAGTTGCCTTCCCCCCTCAGGAGCTAAAGAACGTTTTAGGAGAAGTGATTTCAAACCTGGGCTACAAACAGCTCAGGGCGGCAGAGACCGAGAAGTACGCCCACGTTACCTACTTCTTTAACGGCGGAAAGGAAGAGCCCTTCCCGGGAGAGGAGAGAATCTTAATTCCCTCACCCAAAGTCCCCACCTACGACATGAAACCGGAGATGAGCGCCTTTGAGGTTGCCGAGAAGGTGGTTGAGGGAATTAGGAGCAGGAAGTATAAGCTGGTCGTGGTTAACTTTGCCAACCCCGATATGGTCGGCCACACCGGAAACCTTGAGGCCACGATTAAGGCAATTGAGGCCATTGATAAGTGCCTCAAACAGGTCGTTAAGGCAACCTTAGAGGAGGGAGGAATTGCCGTAGTCACCGCAGACCACGGAAACGCCGAGCAGATGATAGACCCCGAGACAGGGGGGCCGTGGACAGCTCACACCACAAATCCCGTTCCCTTCGTCGTGGTTAAGGGGCAGTGCGGAGCCTACGGGGTTAAGAGAAGGAGGAAGAGTGATGTGGAGCTCCCCGAGGAGTTCGGAGGAGTTCCCGTAATCGGAATACTGGGAGACATCGCCCCTTCAATTCTCCACATTCTCGGAGAGGAAATACCTTCGGAGATGACCGGGGACGTTATAGTTGAAGGAGAGTTTTAAAAAATTTAAATTAAAGTTAGAACCCAAATAGAAGGAGGGAGAGATGAGCATTGAAGTCCTAATTGAGAACCTGAGGGAGGCAATCAAGGCCGACAAGGATAAGCCCCTCTACGGTAATGTTGACCTCCACAAGGCAAGGGAGCTGATTAAGGAGCTGGGAGCCTACGTCCTTGACGTAAGACCTCCCGAACACGTTGAGAGGGAGAACGCGGAGGAAATCGGAATTCCCGGAGCGGTCTACATTCCCTACCCCGAGTTCCCCGAAAACCTTGACAGGCTCCCCAAACCCAAGAACCACCCGGTACTCGTAGGCTGTAAGACCGGAAAGCTCGCAAACAGAGTTGCAGGATTCCTTGAGGCAATGGGCTACGTCAACGTCTTCGTCCTTGACGGCGACATAGACAACCTTGTTGAGTGCCACAGGGCCCACACCGAGGGGTAGGGTTTCCTGCCCCCTTCCCTTAAAGGCTCCCTTTCCCTTAACCTCTGCTAAAATAGAGCCACAAACGGCAGGAGGAATGTAAATGGCCGGCAAGGATTACAAGGATACTCTAAACCTTCCCAAAACCGACTTCCCCATGAGGGGGAACCTTCCCAAAAGGGAGCCTGAAATACTCAAGAAGTGGCAGGAGATGGAGCTCTACAAAAAGCTCCTGAGTGAGCACAAGTGCGACGACAAGTTTATCCTCCACGACGGACCTCCCTACGCAAACGGCCACATTCACATAGGCCACGCCCTTAATAAAATCCTTAAAGACATAGTAATTAAGTCAAAGGCGATGCAGGGGTACCAGACCCCCTTCGTCCCCGGCTGGGACTGCCACGGCCTCCCTATTGAGAGGGCGGTATTTAAGGAAATAAGAAAGAGAAAGGACGAGGTTGACCCGGTAGAGGTAAGGAAGAAGTGTAGGGCGTACGCGGAGAAGTGGGTAAAGACCCAGAAAGAAGAGTTCATAAGGTTGGGGGTAATTGGCGACTGGGAGAACCCCTACATAACTATGGACCCCAAATACCAGGCCGACATAGTAAGGGAGCTGGGGAAGTTCTTTGAGAAGGGGCTCGTTTACAGGGCAAAGAAGCCGGTTTACTGGTGTCCCTCCTGTATAACGGCCCTTGCAGAGGCTGAGATTGAGTATGGAGATGAAACCTCTCCCTCAATTTACGTTGCCTTTAAGGTCAAAAACCCCCAAGAGAAAGGCCTTCCGCAGGACAGCTACTTAGTAATCTGGACGACAACTCCCTGGACTCTGCCGGCAAACGTCGCGGTTGCGGTCAACCCGGAGCTAACCTACGCCCTGTTTAAAACTGAGAAAGGAAACCTGATTGTTGCCAAGGAGCTCCTCTCCGACTTCAGGGAGAAGACAGGCCTTGAGGGAGAGGTAGTTAAAGAGGTTAAAGGAACAGAGCTTGAGGGCCTAACCTACACCCACCCCTTCGTTGAGAGGGAAGGAAGAGTAGTCTTAGCAGACTACGTTGCCTCGGATACGGGAACCGGTTTGGTTCACATCGCCCCCGGCCACGGAGAGGAGGACTATCAGGTAGGCCTTAAGTACGGCCTTCCGGTTCTCGTCCCCGTTGACGACTACGGAAGGTTTACAGAGGAAGCTCCCCAGTGGCTTAAAGGAATGAAAATATGGGACGCAAACCCCGTAATTATTGAGAGGTTAAAGGAGAGCGGCAATCTCCTATTTGCGGGGAAAATCACCCACTCCTACCCCCACTGCTGGAGGTGTAAGGGAAAGGTAATCTTTAGGGCCACTCCTCAGTGGTTTATTGCAATGGATAAGGGGAGCCCCACGCTCAGGGAGGTTGCCCTTAAAGAGATTGACAGGGTTAAGTGGATACCCGAGTGGGGAAGGACGAGAATAAGGAACATGGTTGAGAGCCGCCCCGACTGGTGCATTTCAAGGCAGAGGATTTGGGGCGTTCCGATAGTTGCCTTCTACTGTAAAAAGTGCGGAGAGGTAATTTTCAGCAAAGAGATTGCCGACAGGGTTGCAGAAATTTTTGAGAAAGAGAGCGCCGACGCCTGGTACACAAAAAGCGCTAAAGAGCTCCTTCCCGAGAGTTTCAGGTGTCCCAAGTGCGGCGGAGAGGAGTTTGAGAAGGAAACCGACATCTTAGACGTCTGGTTTGACTCGGGCTCCTCCCACGGTGCAGTCCTTGAGAAGAGGCCTGAGCTCCGCTGGCCGGCAGACCTCTACCTTGAGGGCTCAGACCAGCACAGGGGTTGGTTCCAGGCAAGTCTATTAGAGGCCTGCGGAACGAGGGGCAGGGCGCCCTACTGCTCGGTTCTCACCCACGGTTTCACCCTTGACGAAAAGGGCTACAAGATGAGCAAGAGCCTTGGGAACGTAATTTCCCCCCTTGACGTTATAAAGCAGTTCGGGGCAGATATCCTTAGGCTGTGGGTTGCAAGCGAGAACTTTACTGAAGACGTAAGGATTTCACACAACATCTTAAAGACGGTCAGCGACGCCTATAGGAAAATCAGGAACACAATCAGGTTTATGCTGGGGAACCTCTACGACTTCAACCCGGACGAGGCTCTTCCCTACGACGAGCTCCACGAGATAGACAGGTGGGCACTCAACAGGTTCTACCAGCTTACAAACGATGTAATAAAGGACTACGAGGAGTACAGGTTTAACAGAATCTTCAGGAGGCTTTACGAGTACTGCTCAAACGAGCTCTCGGCCGTCTACCTTGACATAAGTAAGGACTCCCTCTACTGTGAAGCTCCCGACTCAAAGAGGAGGAGGAGCTCCCAGACGGCAATTTACGGAATTCTCCACGGCCTCCTAACCCTAATAGCACCGATTCTCTCCTTTACTGCAGAAGAGGCCTACTCCCACCTTCCCGGCAGGGAGAAGGAGTCAATCTTCCTTGAGGAGTTCCCGCCCCTGTGTGAGGAGCTTGACGGTGAGATTTTGGAGAGGTGGAATACCCTCATAAAGGTTAAAGGGGTGGTGAACAAAGCCCTTGAGGAGGCAAGGAGGAAGGAGCTCATAAGCCACCCCCTTGAAGCCTCAGTTAAGGTCTATGCAGGAGAGGAGCTCTACAGCCTCCTAAAGGAGTACGAGAAGGAGCTCCCCTTCGTCTTCATAACCTCACAGGCCGAGGTTCTACCCTTAGAGGGAGCGCCACAGGACGCCGTTGAGGACGAGGAAACCCTAAAAGGGGTTAAAGTAGTAGTTGAAAGGGCAAAAGGGGAGAAGTGCCCCAGGTGTTGGATGTACGCACAGCTCATTGACGGAGTCTGCCCCAGGTGTAGAGAGGTCTTAAAAGAGCTTGAAGGGGAGTAATTTGGAGAAAATTAAGGAGCTCCCAGCAGAGGATAGACCGAGGGAGAAGCTCCTGAAGGTGGGAGCCGAGAACCTTACCGACGGGGAGCTCCTCGCAATCCTTTTAAGGACGGGAACAAACGGAAAGAGTGCCCTTACGCTGGCAAGGGAGCTCCTAAAGGAGTTTAAAGGTTTAAAAGGGATAGCCGAGGCCTCCCTGAGGGAGCTCACATCCTTTAAAGGGCTCGGTCTTGCAAAGGCAATAACCCTCGCCGCAGCCTTTGAGCTGGGAAGGCGGGCCAAGAGGAGTGAGAGCCCCAAAAGGGTAAGAAGCCCTCAGGAGGCCTTCAACCTAATAAGGCCGATTGTTGAAACTCTTAAAGTTGAGGAATTAGGAGTAATAACCCTCAACTCAAAAGGAGAGGTAATCGGAATTCACAGGGTTGCAAGGGGTGGAGCAAATAGGGTCTCGGTCAGGGCAAAAGAAATTTTAAGGCCTGCGGTAAAGGACCTTGCAGAGGGGATAATCCTCTTTCACAACCACCCTTCAGAAAACCCCGAGCCATCCCCTGAAGACCTAAAGCTCACCCGTCAGGTTAAGGAGGCCTGCACTATACTGGGAATAGAGCTCCTTGACCACATAATAGCCGCAGGAGAGGAATTCTTCAGCTTCAAGGGGGAAGGACTTGTTTAACCCGCAACTCCTTGAAAGGTTCAGGGGAAAGAAAATCCTCGTTATCGGCGACTTTATGCTTGACGAGTACATAGAGGGTAAAGTTGAGAGAATTTCTCCCGAAGCTCCCGTTCCGGTAGTTGAGGCAAGGGAGATTAAGGTAAGGCCGGGAGGGGCGGCAAACGTAGTTGCAAACCTCCTCTCCTTAGGGGCAAACCCCATTCCCTTAGGGGTAGTCGGAGAGGATAAGGCCGGAGAGAGACTGAAGGAACTCTTAAAGGAGCTGGGAGCTCCCACCGAAACCCTCATAGTAGAGCCCTCAAGGCCTACAACGAGGAAGACGAGGATTATCGCCTCCTCCCAGCAGCTCCTCAGGGTTGACTGGGAGTGTAAAGAGGAAGTTCCACAGAAAGTTAAGGAGAAAATCCTCTCATTCCTCAAGGAAAACTACGGGGAATTTGACGCAGTAGTAATCTCCGATTACGGTAAGGGTGTAATTACGGGGGAGCTCTTTGGGATAACCGGAGAGATAAAGAGGAGAACGCCAGTCTTCCTTGATCCGAAGGAGAAAAACTTTCGGGTTTACAGTGAAATCACGACAATGACCCCCAACGTAAAGGAGACCTTTCAGGCGGTAGGAATAAAGCCCGAGAGCGACAGAGAGGCAGAAATAGCCGGAAGGAAGCTAATAGAGCGGTTTAAACTTGACTTTGCAGTTATAACGCGAAGCGAAAAGGGAATGTCGGTAATAACCCCTCAGGAGACGAAGCACATTCCGACGAGGGCTAAACAGGTCTACGACGTTACCGGAGCCGGAGATACTGTAATAAGCGCCTTTGCCCTTGCCTTTGTAAGCGGGGCAGACCCCTTCACCGCGGCTGAGGTGGCGAACCTTGCTGCGGGAATAGTCGTGGGAAAAGTGGGGACGGCAACGGTCAGCCTGAAGGAGCTTAAGGAGGCATTAAAGAGTGCTCTGTAAAATCTGCAAGAGTAAGGGAAAGAGGACGAAAGCCACAATATACCTGCGCCACCACAGGCTCGCCCTGTGCAGGGAGCACTTTATTGAGTGGTTTGAGAGGCAGACCGAAAAGACCATAAAAGAGTTCAAGATGTTCTCTCGGAAAGAAAAAGTCCTTGTTGCCGTTTCGGGGGGTAAGGACAGCTTAGCCCTCTGGTTCGCCCTAAACAAACTGGGCTACGAGACCTACGGCTTCCACATCTCCCTCGGAATTGAGGGATGGGAGTACTCAAAAAAGTCCCTTGAAATCTGCCGAAAGTTTGCAGAGAGAATAGGCAGGCCTTTAATAGTCTTTAACCTGAAAGAGGAATTGGGCTACACGATAGAGGAGATTGCAAGGGGAGCAGGCAGAAAAGACGTCTGCTCGGTCTGCGGAAGTTTCAAGCGCTACCTGATGAATAAAGTAGCAAGGGAGCACGGATTTAAAGTGGTTGCAACGGGACACAACCTTGACGACGAGAGCGCCCTGCTACTATCAAACACAGTAAGGTGGGAGATAGGGTACCTGGGAAGGCAGAGCCCCGTCCTGCCGGAAGAGGGGGGTTTTGCAAGAAAGGTTAAGCCCTTCTGCTTCCTAACGGAGAAGGAAACCGTAAGCTATGCAATACTCAACGGGATTGAGTACGTGGAGACCGGGTGCCCCAACGCAAAAGAGGCAACCTCGATCCACTTTAAGAGAGCTCTTGCCTACCTTGAACACCAGATGCCGGGAACGAAGCTCAGGTTCTACAAGGAGTTCTTAAAGAAAGCGAGGCCGATTTTTGAGAGAGAGGTCAAGGAAAAAGTTGAGCTCAATGAGTGTGAAGTCTGCGGAATGCCGACAACCGCTCCCGTTTGCTCGGTTTGCAGAACTCTGCAGAGGTTAAGGGAATGTTAAGGGTAGGGAAAATTGAGTACCTCAACACAGTTCCCGTCTACTACGGCTTTATAAAGGGGAAAGTACCTTCAGAGAGGATTGAGTTTATAGATGACGTCCCATCGGAGCTCAACAGACTTTTAAGGGAGGGACTACTTGACGTTTCGGTAATCTCCTCTTACGAGTACGTAGCAAATCAAGAGAGATACCTGCTCCTGCCGGACTTCTCAATCTCGGCAAAGAAACGGGTTATAAGCGTTCTGTTCCTATCAACAGTTCCCATTCACCAGCTCCACAGGAAGGACGTGTGGCTCACCCGCTCTTCAATGACCTCAAAGGAGCTCCTGAAGTACATTCTCAGGGAAGTTTACGGGGTTGAGCCCAACTTCCACTACTACTCCCTAAAAGATAGCGACCTGCCGGCAAACCCAAAGGCCCTCCTTGCCATAGGGGACGACGCCCTTAAACTCCTTCACTTTAAGCGCTACCCCTTTGTCTACGACTTGGCAGAGGAGTGGTACAACATAACGGGACTTCCCTTCGTATTTGCCCTCTGGGCGGTAAGGAGAGAGAGCTACGGGGAGAAGAAAGACGAAGTGGAGGAGTTCTACAGAAGGCTCTTAAAGTCAAGGGAGATAGGCGAGAGCTCCTACGACGAAATCTGCCGGGAGTACTCAAAAGGGCTGAAGCTCTCAGAAGGACTTTGCAGGAAATACCTTGAGACCCTTAAATTCCACTTGGGAGAAGAGGAGCTTAAAGCCCTTGAAACCTTCAGCCGAAAAGTAGGAAAAGAGTTTAAACCCCAGTTTATAGAAACATAAGCCTCGTCTTTATCTCTTCAGCCTCCTCCTGAGTGTCGGCGTGGGAGGAGATTACTTCAACGAGCTCCTCGTAAGTCTTTCCGGAGGTCTCCCACTCCTCAATCGCCTCGTCAAGAACAGCAGAAGCCATTATTCCGAAGTAGTCTGAGAGAACTGTAAGGATTTTATCCTTCAGCTCATCCGTCAGGACAAACTTCTCTTCCTCCCCTATCTCCTCAGTTCTCTCCTTCTTCTCTTCTTCTAAGTTGGAAAGGTACTTCTCAATAAGGGGTCTAACCTTGAGGAGGAGGAGCTCCCTCTGCTCGTCAGGAAGGTCGGCCGAGAGGTTTTCAAGAAAGGCCGAAAAGCTCTTTGATGACTCAATGGCTTCGTCAAGAATAAAGGACGACGCTATCCCGAAGAAGGGGGAAATCTCAACCAGCAACCTTTCATAGAGCTCCCGTGGAACAAAGAAGTTGGCATCCTCTGTCGGAACGGAAGGAGCAACCTCTGCGGGGGCCTCCTGCTTGCGTTTGCCGGCCCTTAATTTCTCAAGGACGAGACGGTGAAAATTCTCAATCTCCCTGTCAAGCTCCTCTTCTGAAAGACCGGAGACATCCTTTTCAAGCCTTTTAACTGAAAGCCCGTCTTTAAAAATGTTAGTTACAATTTTACCCGAAGACTTATAGTACTCCGTCTGAATGTGGTAAACGCTTCCTCCGGCCTGAATATCCTGATTTATTGACTTAGCCATCTATTCCCTCTTAGGGTTTAAGTGTGATAGGATTATTATACAAATCATTAGTTTAAATTCATTTGGCTTAATAAACCTGAACCGGGGTCACTATGGAGCTACGAGGAGACTTTAAGTCCTACACCGAGATTCTTGACCTCCTTCAGATTATTACAATGGGAAAGAAATCGGGAGAGGTCAACCTCCGAAGCGACGGGGAAAGCATAACAATCTTCTTCAAAGACGGCAAGGCCATTGACTTTACCTCAAACGTTCCTCCCCTCCAGCACTTGAGGGAGAGGGCGGCAACGGGGGAAATCCCCTTAGAGGAGGCAATAAACTTCCTCCTCCACCACGTCTCCCTATGGGACAGGGGCAAGTTCCTCTTCCTTGAGAAGCCTGTCTCCTACGAAGGAATAGGCAGCGCAGACACCCTAAACGTTATGATGAACTTTACGAAGGAAGAGGACGAGCTGCCGGAGGAGGTTAAAAAGGCAATAAAGGAGAACAAAAAGTTTACCCTCTCGGAGGAGGCAGAGCTCCCCATAACCATAACTCAGGAAGGCTGGAAGCTCCTCGTCTCGGTATGTAAAGGTATTCCCATCTGGGATGCTCTCTTAAGGGTTGGGACATCCTTCAGCGAGGATACAAACACCCTCAGCATTCTTCTCAAGCACAAACTAATAAAGGAGAAAGAAGCGGAAGAAGGGGTTGAAACCTACAAACAAAAGAAAGAGGAGGGAGCTCCCACCACATTCGTTCCCCAGGAGAAGTTAGAGAGGATAAGGGAGCTCTTAGTAGAAACCATGGGGCCGATGGGAGAGTTCCTTATTGAGGAGACCCTTGAGGAGATGGAACTGAACCAGCTGCCTACCGACTTGGTTCCGAGGTTTATAGATACCATCCTTGATAAGATTCCTGATACCTGCCTCATTGACGGAGAAAAGTGCAGAGATAGGTTAAAAGAACAGTTCGGCCAGATTTTAAAGGGAGGTTCCGATGAAGCTTAAGAACTTAAGCATCAGCCAGAAGGTTTTCCTCGTATTTATCATTGTTGTGGTATTGGCTACCTTCTCATTTATTCACCTCCTCCAGAAGACCCACGAGAATGCCCTGGTAAATCAGGGTAGAAGTATCGCCGAGGAGATTTTAATTTTCAGGAAGTGGGCTGCAGGATTCGGCGGCGTCTGGACTATGAACAAGTACACCCCCGACGCAGGCTACCTCATGGAGTTAAACAGCGACAGTGGAGTAATCAAGGCCTACAAGAGTGAGGAGACGCTCGGAAACCTTTCAGACATCCACTTCTACCTCCACAACCCGGCACTTGCAACGAGGGAGCTCTCAAAGCTCTCAAACATTGAGTACGGCTGGAGCTTCAGGGCAGTTTCTGACAGGTACATGGCAAAGGAGGACAAGCCCGATAAGTGGGAAGCAAAAGCGATTTCAAGCCTCAAGAGGAAAATCTCCTCAGGTAAGGACGAGTACTGGGGCTGGGATGGTGATAAGTTCAGGTTTGCAAAGGCAATTAAGGTTAAAAAGGCCTGCCTAAAGTGCCACGGGACTCCTGACCAAGTTGACCCAACTCTGTATAAGGCAATGGTTGCCAAGTACGGCGAAGAGGCCGTTAGGAGAGCAACTGGCTACAAAGAGGGAGAGCTCAGGGGAATTATCAGCGTAACGATTTTACCTCCGGGAATCATTGCAACTGCAGTAAGCTTGATTGACTTCTGGAACATCGGAGCTCTAATCCTTGCCTTCCTCATCTTCTGGTACTTCGCCAAGAGTGAAATCATAAGGCCTATTGAAAGGCTCACCAAGGCCGCCCACGACATCAGCCTCGGAAAACTTGACATTGACCTCGGCGTAAGGGGAATGAAGGAGGAAGAGGTTAAGGACGAGATTACAAAACTGGCAATTGCAATTGACAGGCTGAGGGCCTCAATTCAGATAGCTATGGAAAGGCTGAGGAAGAAGAGATAAAATTGCCCCTGAAAAAAGAGCTTCGGGCCGCCCTTTAGTGGCGGCCTTTTTATTTAAAGGAGGTCTGAGTTGCTCCCCTTCCTTAAAGAGAGGTTAGAGCTTATAGAGGTTGCAGAGCTAACCTTCCGGCTGGGTTTAACCGACAGCCACGGCGGGAACTTAAGCTGCAGGGTCGGAGAGTACATAGTAATAAAACGCTCGGGGAAGAGTCTCGGCAGGTTGAAACCAGAAGACTTTGTAATTACGACCCTTAAGGAGAACCCACTCCTTGACAGGTACGCCTCCCTTGAGCTTAAAGTTCACAGGGCGATTTACAGGGAAATCCCCGAGGTAAAGGCGGTTCTTCACGCCCACTCGCCCTATACGGTAGCCTGCTCCCTGAAGTACGGTGAGATTGAGCCGCTTGACTCGGAAAGCAAACTCCTCTTAGGAGGGAAAGTACCGGTTTTAAAAGCGGAAAAGGTCGTCTCATCTGAGGAGGTTGCAGAGAAACTGCCGGGGCTTCTTAAAAAGTGCCCCGTGGCAGTCGTTTACAGCCACGGCCCTTTTGCAGTGGGAAAGAGCATAGAGGAAGCTTTAAAGTACCTCTCGGCCCTTGAGAACTCCTGTAAAATCCTAACCTTCTACGGCCAACTCCCTTAAAGAGAGGTGGAAATTGGAGTGGGAATTTAACGAGATATGCATAGTGGGGCTCGGTCTTATAGGCGGCTCCTTCGCTTTAAACTTGAAGCTGAGGGGCTTTCCGGGAAAGATTACGGCCGTTGACATTAACCCCGAGGCCATAGAGAAGGGGATTGAGCTTGAGATTATTGACGGGGGAAGTCTAAAACACTCAATAGCAAAGAGTGCAGACCTGGTTGTCCTTGCAACGCCGGTGGGCGTTTACGAGGTAGTCCTTGAGCAGTTAAAGCCCCACATAAGGGAAAACTGTATAGTTAGCGACTTGGGGAGCGTTAAAGGGGAGCTGGTCAGAAGGTGTGAGGAAATTTTGGAGGGAGTTGCCCCCTTTGTAGGAGGCCACCCGATAGCCGGAACGGAGAAGTCGGGGGTTGAGCACTCTGTAGAGAACCTATTTGAGAGGGCTAAGTTCATAATTACCCCCACCGAGAAAACAGACCCCCAGGCAAAGGAAAAGGTAAGGAGGCTCTGGGAGGCCTTAGGCTCAGAGGTTATAGAGATGGACCCATACCACCACGACAGGGTCTTTGCCGCAGTAAGCCACCTTCCCCACGTGGTTGCCTACTCAATAGTTGAGGCGATAGGGAAGCTCTCGGCAGACGTAGGGGAGAACCTCTTTGAGTTTACCGGCGGCGGTTTCAGGGACTTTACCAGAATCGCAATGAGCGACCCGATTATGTGGAGGGACATCTGCATAGCAAACAGGGAAAACCTCCTCTCCTCAATAAAGAGGTTTAAAGAGGCTTTGACCGAGGTTGAGAAGCTGATTGAGAAGGGGGACAGGGAAGGGCTAAAAGCCTTCTTCCAGAATGCAAAGGAGAAGAGGAGCTTAATAAAGTAGGAGGTAAAAAGTGAGGGAGATTTTCCCCTTTATCGGACATAAGGAGGGAGAGCTCTTTATTGAGGGGGTAAGGGCAGAGGAAATTGCAAGGGAAGTAGGAACTCCTCTTTACGTTTACAGCAGAAAGGCCATAGAGGAGGCCTACAGGGAGATTGAGGAGGCCTTTAAGGAGGTTAACCCCCTCATAGCCTTTGCAGTAAAGTCAAACTCCAACGTTCACGTATTGAAACTTTTAAAGGAGCTCGGGGCGGGAGCAGATACGGTTTCGGCAGGGGAGATTTACAGGGCAATAACGGCAGGGATAGAGCCGAAGAAAATTCTCTTTGCAGGGGTAGGAAAGAGGGAGGAAGAGATAGAGTTTGCCCTTGATAGGGGAATTTTAATGTTTAACGTTGAGAGTGAGGGGGAGCTCTACAAAATAGAAGAGGTTGCAAAAAGGCTGGGGAAAGTCGCCCCTATTGCCGTAAGGGTAAACCCAGAAGTTGACCCCAAGACCCACCCCTACATTGCCACCGGGTTAAAGAGCAGTAAGTTCGGAGTTGACTTCGGAACTGCCCTGAAGATGTACGAAAGAGCAAAGGAGAGTAAGTACTTAAAGCCCGTAGGGATCCACTTCCACATAGGCTCCCAGATAACCGACATCTCGGTATTCAGCCAGGCGGCCCAGAAGGTTAAGGAGCTTGTTAAGGAGCTCGGCAGCAGGGGTATTGAGATTGAGTACTTTGACGCCGGCGGCGGCCTCGGAATCAACTACAGGCCCGACGAAAAGCCGGTTAGTGCAGGTGAGCTTGCACGGGCTCTAATCCCCCACGTTAAGGAGCTTAAGTGCAGGCTGATTTTGGAGCCGGGAAGGAGAATAGTCGGGAACGCCGGAGTTTTAATTACGGAGCTCCTTTACAGGAAAGAGACTCCCGAAAAGCTCTTCTACATAGTTGACGCCGGAATGAACGACCTTGCAAGGCCCTCCCTCTACAAGGCCTACCACCACATAGAGGCCGTAAGGGGGGGAGAGAAGAAAGTTAAGGTAACGATTGTCGGCCCCATATGTGAGAGCGGAGACCTCTTCGGGGAGGGGAGGGAGCTCCCTGAGATGAAGGAGGGGGAGCTCCTTGCAATCTTCAGCGCGGGAGCCTACGGCTTTACTATGGCAAGCAACTACAACTCAAGACCAAGGCCTGCCGAGGTCTTAGTTGAGGGAGACTCCTTCAGGGTAATCAGGCAGAGGGAGACCTTAGCAGACCTTATCAGCCGGGAGTTTTAGCAACGGCGAGGAAGATGGGGTACTCACGGCCGTTCCTCTCAATTGAGTGGACGAGCTCAAAGAGGTAGGGCTCAAGCCCTGCCTCTTTAAAATATCCAAAGAGCTCCTCTTTGCTAAAGCCGAAGTGGTAAACCCCCGTGTTATCCCTGTGGAAAGTCCCGTCCTCCTTTAGTAGGTCTCCGATTGCTAAAAAGCCTCCTGAAGAAAGGAGCTCCCTCAACCTCTCAAAGAGTGAGGGTACATCCTTAACGTGGTGGAGGGTCATGTGTAGGACTATCAGGTTAAACTCTCCGGGCGGGAGCTCCCTCTCGGCATCCATTAAGAGAGGCTTAACGTTCTTCACGCCGAGCTTCCCAACCTTCTCCCTTAAAACCTCAACCATTCCCTTAGAGGAGTCAACGGCAACAATTTCACAAAGGTGGGGCTGAAGGTAGAGGGTCAAAAGCCCCGTTCCGGCGCCTATCTCAAGGGTTCTCCACTCTTTACTTACCGGTAAAAACTTTAAAATCGCCTCCCCGACCTTTTGGGCGTTCTCAACCCTTGAGGGCTTTTCGTCCCACGTCCTTGCCGCCTCGTCAAAAATGTTTCCCATCTTTCCCTCCAAAATTAAAAAGGGCTCCCGAAGGAGCCCCGAAGATGTGCCGACTAAAAAGGGCTATTAAACGTCGTAGTAGAGGACGAACTCCATAGGAGTAGGCCTGAGGCGAACGGGGTCTATCTCCTCTTTACGCTTGTACTCAATGTAATCCTCAATGAACTGCTCTGTCATTACGCCGCCCTTTGTAAGGAACTCGTAATCCTTCTCAAGAGCTTCAAGGGCTTCGTCAAGGGAGCCGGGAACTGTAGGAATGTCTGCAAGCTCCTCGGGAGGAAGGTCGTAAAGGTTCTTATCAACGGGCTCGCCGGGATGGATTTTATTTTCAATGCCGTCAAGTCCGGCCATAAGGAGGGCGGTAAAGCCAAGGTAGGGAGCTCCAGACGGGTCGGGGAACCTTACCTCAACCCTCTTGGCTTTGGGGGATACAACTACGGGAACCCTTATTGCAGCAGAGCGGTTCCTTGCAGAGTAGCATAGGTTAACGGGAGCTTCATATCCGGGAACGAGCCTCTTGTAAGAGTTAACGGTCGGGTTGGTAAAGGCGCAAACTGCCTTTGCGTGCTTGATGATTCCGCCGATAAAGTAGAGGGCAGTCTCTGAAAGTCCGCTGTAGCTCTCTCCGTGGAATAGGTTTTCTCCGTTTTTCCAGATAGACATGTGAACGTGCATACCCGAACCGTTATCTCCAAAAATCGGCTTGGGCATGAAAGTGGCAGTTTTACCGAACATCTTTGCAACGTTTTTAACTATGTACTTAAGCCACTGAACGTTATCTGCAGCCTCAACGAGAGTTCCAAACCTGAAATCAATCTCACACTGGCCACCTGTTGCAACTTCGTGGTGGAGGGCCTCAATAACGAGTCCCGCCTCCTCCATCTTCATAGCCATAATTTTCCTGATGTGGTCAAGCTGGTCGTTGGGAGGAACGGGGAAGTAGCCGCCCTTCGGCTTAATCTTGTGGCCGAGGTTGGGGTTCTCCTCTGCTCCCGTCCTCCAAGAGCCCTCTACGCTGTCAACCTCATAAAAGCCGTAGTTCATTCCAACATCGTAGCGGACGTCGTCAAAAATAAAGAACTCAGGCTCAGGGCCGCAGTAAACCGTATCTCCGATGCCTGTTGACTTGAGGTACTCAACGGCCTTCTTGGCAATGTTTCTGGGGTCTTTGTGGTAAGGCTCTTTCGTAATGGGGTCAACTATATCGGCAATTATCACAAGCGTAGGAATTTCTGAAAGGGGGTCAACGGTTGCAGTTGAGGGGTCAAGCTTAAACATCATATCACTGGCGTTAATAGGCTGCCACTGACGGATTGAAGAGCCGTCAAAGAAAAGTCCCTGCTCAAGGCTATCCTCACTAATCTCATGGGCAGGATAAGTTATGTGATGCCAAGTACCGAACATGTCGGTAAAGCGAAGGTCAACAAATTTAATACCCTCTCTTTGGATTAACTCTACTACCTCTTTCGGAGTTCTGGGTCTCATTACTAAACCTCCTCTCTATTTAAATTGCGCTTTCTCCTCTCTCTCCCGTTCTAATCCTTACTGCATCTTCAACCGGAATTACAAAGACCTTACCGTCTCCGATTCTCCCCGTCCTTGCAGCGTTAACGATTGTCTCAACTACTTTTTCCGCAATTGAGTCGGGAACGACGACTTCAATCTTTACCTTTGGGATAAAGTCAACGACGTACTCTGCCCCCCGGTAGAGCTCGGTATGGCCTTTCTGCCTTCCGAAGCCCTTAACCTCAGAAACGGTTAAGCCCTGAACGCCGATTTCAGTAAGGGCGTCTTTAACTTCCTCAAGCTTAAAGGGTTTTATTATTGCTTCTATTTTCTTCATTACGGCAACCTCCTCGTAGGTTGCCAACTATTTTAACAAACGCCGTGCCAATCTAAGGAAGTCAAAGAATTGGGGGACTTGGAGGGGAGCTCTCTGCCCGAAAGTGCACTAAGATTGTGCAGAACCTTCCTGAAGGACGCCCAACTTTTGTGCACACCTATCACACAGGCCGTAGAACTTGTACTCAACGTCCTCTACGACGTAACCCTTATTCTCAACCTTCTTGCAGGTATATCGGCAAAGGGGAGTTTCAACGTCCTCAATTTTGCCGCACTCTCTACAGATAAAGTGGTGGTGGAAGTCGGTTCTCTTCTCAAAGTGGGACTGTTTGTTAACTATTATTTCTTTAATCTTTCCCTCAGAGACAAGCTCCTTTAAGACCCTGTAAACAGTTCCCAAGCTGATTGTGGGGAGCTCCCTCTTAGCCCTCTCGTAAACTTTCTCGGCGGTAGGGTGGTCGTTTGAATCAAGAACTACCTGATAGACAACGGCTTTCTGCCTCGTATTCCTCTTACGCCTCTTTGTCTTTTCCAAGCTTTCCTCCTCTACTCGGGTGTTTAACCGACTTAATAATAATCATTACCACCTAATAAAAACAACCCCCCTTTAACTTCCTAAACTGGTAGAATTTCCAAAACCAAAGCGGAGAGAGCTCCATGAAAAGGCTGATTTCCCTTACTGCAGTCGCCATCCTTACCTCGTGCTCTTTGAGCTCCCTTAACCCCTTTAAAAAGGAGAATGGGCTAAAGTACCACCCCTACACCGGGTATGCCGAGGCGGAGGAGGAAAAAACCCCGAAAGGTTTAAGTGGTATAAAAAACGTCGTTTACTACATGAAGAAAGAGTTTAGACCCCTTCAAGGAGAGATAGTCCTTAACAGCTACGACGGCTTTTTGATAGACCTGGGGAAGGAACAGGGAGTTTCTGTAGGGGACAGGTTTATAACCGAAAGCGGAGCGGTACTTAAAATCACTCAGGTAAGGAAGGAGTACTCGGTCGCCCTCCCCACCCTCGGAAATCCGATGGTAGGGGAGAGGGTTGAAAAACTCCTCTTCAACAGGGTTCTCTACCTTGACTTTACGAAGGGTAAGGGGAAGGAGCTCTACGACGAGCTCAGGAAAGAGGTTCCATCCCTCCACCTTGCCCCCTACAGGGAGGGTGAGAGGTTTAAGGAGAAGTTCCGCTTAAAGTTCCCCTCCGACTTTAAGAGAAAGGTTCCAGCAGATAAGTTAACCGGGTACGACGGGTACATAGTGGTAAGCGACGCAGGGGTGGAGCTCTACGATGCAACGAAGAAGCTAATTAAAATCTTCCCGTGGAAGGGAGCTCCCGTCACCTCCTACTCCTTGGCCCCCGGCTCCCTCTACAGGGTGGTCGTTGACTTTAAAGGGAAACACGCAACGAGCCTCTTTGCAGGAAACGCTGACTCCTCTCCCGAGAGCGAAATCGTCCTTACAACAGAAAACTCGGTAAGGGTCTACAGGGCAACCCCTTACGGCGTTAAAGAGGTTTACAGGTTCTCAAACCCCTTTCCCGGCTCCTACCTCTTCCACGTCTGCCCCGTTGACCTTAACGGAGACGGAGTTAACGAGTTTGTAATAGACGGCTTCTACCAGGAGGGTAAGAGCGTCTCCTCGGGGCTCTTTAAGGTTGAGAAGGGTAAACTGGTAAAGGTTGCAACGACAAACCTCATAACCTCCTGCTTTGACACCGACGGAGACGGAATAAACGACTCAATCTTCGGTCAGGAGGTAAGCTCCGAAAGCGACAAGCTCTTCGGCAGGAAAGTCTGGAAGTTAAAGCCCGAAGGCAGAAAACTCAAAAAGGTAGACAGGGTAAAAGTACCCAAAGAGTTTCAGGTTACGAGCGCTCAACTCTTTAAAAACGGCGGAAAAACCTACTTCGCCTACTACGACCTTGACTACTACTTTAACGTCTCAGACGGAGATAAAGTTCTCTGGCGCTCGCCGATTCAAATCGGAGCCTCACCAAACTGCCTCTACTGGTATAACGACGACATCTTAATAAGCTACTACATAACTCCCAAGCCCAAGCCGATTGACGCAAACGGCGACGGAAACGAGGAGGTCCTCTTCTCCCAGAACAAGAACGCCGTTCCGGGAATCCTGAGGAACATCTATACCTTTGACGGAGGGAGGGTTCTTCTCCTATATAGGAGCGGAGACTCCTTTGACTGGGAGGAGGCAACCTCTCCCGTTTACAAGCTCGGGGGAATTGAGGAGTTTGACTACCTGCCCCAGTACGACGTCTTCGTTGCAATCTTTACAGAGGTAAACATTCTCAAGAACCCCCGCTCAAAGTTGCTCTTTATAAAGCCCAAGTTTTAGAGGTTGAGGTGAAAGCGGCGGAGAGGGTAAAGGAGTTTTTCGGAGAGGAGAGGTTTGAGGTTGCAGTGGTCGGCGGCTCCGGGATAGAGCTCGGCAAGGGAGTTGCCGAAATTCCCTACTCCGAAATCCCAGGAATGCCCCGGCCGAAGGTTCCCGGCCACAGAGGGGTTTTAAAGCTATTCAAGGTAGGAAAGAAGAGGGTTCTCTTCTTTGAGGGAAGGTTCCACTACTACGAGGGAAGAAAGGATTGGGAGCTCCGCTTTATTCCGGAGCTTACGGCAGCTTTGGGGGTGGGGCTCTTTATCCCCACCTGCTCTTCAGGAGCCGTCTCAAGGAGGGCTGCCTTAAGTGAGATAGGGGTTATAGTTGACCACGTGAACCTTTTGGGCAGAAACCCTCTGGTGGGGCTGATCGGAGAGTACGGAGAGAAGGTATTTGTTAACGGAAAGGAGATTTACGACAGGGAAACAGGGGAGCTCTTTTTAAAAAAGGGACTTGAGCTCGGAGTAAAGGTTGTACCGGTCGTTTTAGCGGCAATGCTGGGGCCCAACTACGAGACATTTGCAGAAATCAGAATGCTTGAGCTTTTAGGCGCCGACTGCGTAAGTATGTCAACCGTTCCCGACTCAATAGCGGCAAAGTTCTACGGAATGAAGGTTTGCGGGCTTACAATCTTCACAAACGATACGCTCAACCCCCACGCAAGCCACGAGGAGGTTCTGAGAGTAGCGGGGGAGAGGGCGGGAAAGCTCTCCTTACTTTTAAGGGAGGTAATTAACTCCATCTAAAGGAGACCCAGCTTCTCCATTGACTCAATCATCTTCCTCTTACATGAGGGGCAGAACTCTTCACTTTTCAGGTCTGTATCTATAAGGGAGTTGGAAAAGTGCATCACGCACTTGGGGTCGGGACAGTGGGGTAGACCAAAGACGTGCCCCATCTCGTGGGTTATCTCCTTCCTCAAACGGCTTAAGAAGAGCTCCCTGTCGTCTGAGAGGAGCCTTGCGTAGGAGACGAGAAAACCCTTAAAGGGAAGGGCTATCCCGAAAACAAAGTTAAGACCGTTGCTGTAAATATCGTAAGGGGTTATTCCGCCTACAAAGAGGGCATCTTCGGGCTTTACAGAGAGGATGTTTTTAAGCTGAACGTCTGCAAGGAGCTGGGAACCCCTTGAGAGGGTGGCGTCAGGAGGGAGGAGCCCCTCAAAGCGGGGCTCAAGGTTGAACTTCTCCCTTAAAACCTTCTCGGCCTCCTCCTCAACCTCGGGCAGAAGCGCCCCTATTCCGTAAAGAGATATAACGGCCATCAGTTGTTCCCCTTCTTTTTCTCCTCTAAAATTTCTTGGAGCTCCTCCTTAGTGAAAAGGTACTCCTCACCGCAGAAGTTGCACTTAACGCTCGCCTGCCCCTCCTCCTCAATCAACCTCCGGAGCTCCTCCTCGGGCATCGCAAGGAGGCCTCCCCTTGCAACCTCCTTACTGCACCTGCACCTAAAGGAGAGCTCTTTAAGGGCGAGGAGCTCCGTAGTAAAGCCTTTAAAGAGGAGCTCCGCAATCTCCTCAGGCCTCTTACCCTCCTTAATCAAAGTGCTGACCGGAGGCAGGCTCTTAACGTTCTCCTCAAGCTTGGCGATTGCCTCCTCGGTTGCTCCGGGAAGGGGCTGGGCAAGGAAGCCTCCCGCCGCCTCAACCTTACCGCTCTGGCCCACCAGAACTCCTATTGCAACGGCAGAGGGTATCTGCTCCGACTTTAAGAGGTAGTAGGCTATATCCTGAGCTATCTCGCCGGAGACAAGGGGAACGGAGCTCTCATAGGGAGTCCCGAAGCCCAAGTCTTTAACGACGGTTAAAGTTCCCTTCCCTACGGCCTTTGCTATGTCAAACTTCCTCCTGCCGTTTTCCTCCTTAACGAAGGTGGGAATGTCGGGGTTCTGGACAAAGCCCCTCACCTCGCCTTTGGCGTTGGCCTCTGCAACAACGAGGCCTACCGGCCCGTCTCCTTCAATTCTCAGGAGAACCCTCTGGTCGGTTCCGTGCTTTAAAAGTGAGGTAAGGAGAATTGCGCCTATGAGAGCCCTCCCCAAAACGGCCGTTGCCATCGGCGAAAGCCTGTGCCTGAGGCGGGCAATTTCGCACAGATTAGTAGCCTTTACGACAAAAGCCCTCAAAGCGTCTTCCCTCGTTATGGCTATTACGCCGTAGTCCCTATCCTGAAAGTAGTTTTTAAGGTCTTCCTTGACTTGAGGGGTTAGCTCTTTAACCAGCTGCTCCCTCTGAGGAAGGATTCCCGTCTTCTTTTTCTCCATCTCTGCCCTCCAGAATTCTTACTATCTCTATCGGAACCTTATCCCTGTTCTCAAGGGTTAAATGTATGACTTTAAAGCGCCTTTTAAACTCAGAAATTAAGGGGTGGAAGCTCTTTAGGGGAAGGGTTATAAGGAAGTTTCCATTCTCCTCAAGAATCCGGCGGCAGAGCTCTTCAAACTCCTTAGAAAGGAGCTCCATCTTTCCCACCTCATCAATAACCGTGAGGTAGGGCTTTTTGATTAGGAGCTCCCTCAAAAAAGGCACGGCACACCTCTCAAACTCGTCAACGAAAACCCGGTAGCGGCCGACCCGGTAGGGGGAGTTGCCTTCAACCGACGCGAGGGGGCACTCAACCCCGTCGGTTCTAACAACTTTAAACCCCCAACGCTTTTCTCCCCTTCTTATCTCCTCAGTCCAGAAGCCCTCAGCTTTACCCTTTAAGAGCTCAACCACCCTTTTAACGGCGGTTGTCTTCCCTATTCCCGGCTTTCCGGTAAGGGCTAATTTCACCTCTGCCTCACAACCTCTAAGGATTTAAGGTCTACTACCATGTTGTCGTAGGCCGCTATCGTTTTAACTCCCGTCCTTTCGGAAATTTTTAAGGCAACCTCCCAGGGCTTTGCCGAGAGCATCGTCCTTCCGAAGTGGGTAAGGATTGCCAGCTTCGGCCTGATTTGGGCTATCAGGATTTCAGACTCCTCGGCGCTCAGGTGGTCAATTTTGGGGTTTCTCTTGAGCATCGTAGTATTGAGGATTAAGAGGTCCGAGCCCTCATAAGCTCCTATCAGGGCTTCAAAGAAGGCCGTATCGGCAACGTACGAGATTTCAACGCCCTTGTAGGAGAAGCGCACTCCGTAGGTCTCAACTCCGTGGCGGTGCCTGATGGGGAATGAGAGGCGGTAGGAGGAGAAGTCAAAGTTCTTTCCTTCTTCTATTACGTCAACCTCTTTAACGTTCTTACGGGTAAACTCAAGGACGACAGGGTCTTGATTTATTGCATCTGAGGGGCAGAGTAGAGCTCCCCTCTTTTTCTTTCCCCCGAGGGTCATTGACTCAAGTACGTGGTTAACGTCGGCACAGTGGTCAAGGTGCCTGTGGGAGAGGATTACAACTTCGGTCCAGTAGGGCTC
>Ga0256836_1000174_pt1 | contig 38517 bp, 39 predicted proteins | sample 4561380metaG_FD_185974 | JGI IMG/M metagenome (GOLD analysis project Ga0256836, IMG submission 185974) | Hydrothermal vent microbial communities from Guaymas Basin, Mexico - 4561-380 | ecosystem: Environmental > Aquatic > Marine > Hydrothermal vents | place: Mexico: Guaymas Basin | collected...
TAAAGTCAACAACACCCATAACATCACTACCTTGTGATGCTTGCATTAAGTAACGACCAATCTCTTTACCTTCATTTTCAAAACCGTCATGTAGGATTTTACCAATATTTGGAATATCACCAACAATCGGATAGTTAGGTTTAGAGTAGTCTACAATGTAAACATGCCCTGCATCTTTAAGTGCAAAAGCGATATATGGTCCATATGGAGTATCATATACACCAGCAACACGACTTGAGCCGATATCACCATCCATATTGATTACACTTGAAGTAGGGTAAACTTTAAGAGGTTCTAGTGTCATAGCATCCATAAGCACTGCACCACCTGGTACGTAGTTACCAGCCATAAGGTATTTACCATCTGGTGAAACTGCTAGACCACGTGACTCAGATCCAACTTGACACTCAGCAATTTTTTGTTGTCCCGGAGTATTAAGGTCAAACATAGTTACAAGACCTGAACGGCTGATAGAGTAAGCATAACGAGGTTGACGTTTATTTGTAACTGTTACGTGAACTGCAAAACCAGCAGGGTGGCGAGAAAGTACTTTTCCAGTTGTTCCGTCAAGAAAAACAACACGAGCTGCATCACGTTCTGTAACGAAACAGATATCAGTATTGTGTTTTACATCGGCAGGATGAGGATATTCTTTTAAGAACTTCATTCTGTCATTAAGTTTTTTCCAACCTTTTTTGACATTCTCTAAAGTAAGAACTTCAACTTTCTTACCTTTGAAATGTTGTAGATAATCAACCATTTTATCTGCGTCAGCTTTTGTGAATTTTTCTTTAAACTGTGGCATTGCAGTACCAGGACGACCATTTAAGATAGTCTCAGCCAGCATATATGCATTTTTCTTTGCAATGACTTTTGGACGTAAGTCAGATCCAACACCACCTTCATGGTTTGGTCCGTGACATCCTTGACACTCTTTTTCAAAAACTTTTTCCACATTCATACTTGATGTACCAGCAAAAAGACCTGAACTAACAACTGCTAATGCCGCAACTGACATTACTAATTTATTTAATCTCATTTTATTTCTCCTTCAATAAGATAAAAAAAAAGGCCATATAGGCCTTTTTTTAATTCTCTTCTTCTAAACGCTTTTTCTCTTGGAAATAGATCCAAATCATAGGTAAAATAATTACCGTATGCAGAAAGAGTGTTAATGTTAATGGCCCTTGATTGAGCCAGCCGAAAAAGCTAGGCACAACATCTGTAAATGGTTCAAACATTTTATCTCTCCTTATCTTTCATGAACTGGATTTTTTCCAGTTGTAAGTAAATCTTTAGCAAGGAAAATGAAACCTGTGAATGTTACAACACCCATAACAAGTCTCCAATCCATTGCCTGTGTAAACCACAGACCACTTTGTCCATCAAAGTATGCAGCCCATGTTGCACCCATTTGTGCACGAGATACAAGAACCTGTACATAGCCTGCAATTGTAAGTGCAACTGTCATACCGACAACACCACCAGTAATCATACTTACAGCCCAGATAGAAGCTTTTGTATGTTTCATTACTTTAATGCCGTTTGTACCCTGTACAGCTATATACATCATACCAATAAGAATTGTAGCATATGCTCCAAAGAAAGCCAAGTGCCCGTGAGCCGATGTAAACTGTGTACCGTGAGTATAAAGGTTTACTTGTGGCAGTGTATGGAAGAATCCCCAGATACCAGCACCCAAGAAGTTACCAAATGCATTAAGAACAAACCATGTAAATGCTGGTTTATTATTGATAACTGATTTAACATTATCTTCATCTGTATGCTCATTCGCCATTTCAGCACCTTGAGTTTTACCCCAGTCATAAAGTACATGGATAAACATAGCAACAAGTGGTAATGGTTCTAGTGCACTAAATAGCGCTCCAATTTCCCACCAGTATTCAGGTGTACCGATCCAGAAGTAGTGGTGACCAAGACCTAAGATACCTGAACCAAAGAGCATTGCAACTTCGATCCATAACCACATCTCAACTACTTTACGGTGTGCACCGATCATAGTAATAAGTCCGTATGCGGCAATTGCTCCAACATAAACTTCCCATGTAGCTTCAACCCATAAGTGGATTACCCACCACCACCAGTATTGATCAATAGAGATATTATCTGTAAAGAACATACCAGCTAAATAAAGACCGGCAAAAGCAATCATATCTGCCATAAGTACAGTTACAATTCCTGTTTGTCTGCCTTTGATTCCTGTTAGGAAAAGGTTTGCAACAAAACCGAGTGCTACAACAACAATACCCCAGTCAGCCCAGCGTGGCGCTTCAATATATTCACGACCTTCTGTAATAAACCAGATAGTTGTTTCATCGGCTGGTCCTACTTGAATAAATAGGTACACAAGTACAACTACAACAATTGCAGCTGCAAATATCCAAAATAATAATTTACCAATTTTAATACCAATTGTTTCTATGCCTGTTTCATCAGGTAGTAACCAGTAAACAGCACCGAACATTGCAAAAACCATCCATACAACAAGTGCATTGATGTGTAAAATTCTGGCAATTGAAAAGTCAAGAATTCCATATAAAAAACCTGGCATTACATATTGGATTGCAGCAACGAGACCAAATAGTAGTTGAGCACCAAATAAAATGGCAGCAAAGGTAAAGTACCACGTTGCCAACTGTTTTGATTCTGATGTTAAATGATTATTTGCCATTTACTGCTCCTTGCATACGTCCAAAGTTTCTAGGGAAACCATTTGTATCTATTGATGACATATGTTTTAAAAATGCAACCAAACCAATTGCTTCTTCTTTTGTAATACCAAGATCTGGCATCATACGAGCATGTGTTGCAAATTGATCTGGATGTTGTAAAAATTCAGCCATTGCTTCTTCTTTTGTCTCTTTTCCAGTCAATGCTTGCATAGCTCCATCTGGACCCCATGCAGGATCAAGCCAAGCTTTTGTTAAGTCTGGTGCATAATATGCGCCATTTCCAAGTAGTGTATGGCAATCCATACAGTTTTTTGCTTGAGAAGCCAATTTCCCTAAGTGAAGTAGTTTCCCCGCTTCCTCTTCACTCCAGTCATCACGACCGAAAAATTTCTCTTTTTCTTGAAAGAGTGAGTTTCCTTCTCCGTCATTTCCACCGATTACCGGTACTTCATGACCACGTTTTGAACTCATTTCATAACTAATCTTGTAGTTTATTACTGTCGGTCCTGGAACCCGTTTAACTACACCATCTTTTAGATCTTGATCATTCCCCATTGCAATTTGTGCTGACGTGTCAAACGTAAGCCAAATTAACAGTACTGATGCAAAACCTGTAACCCATGTTGCTGACCGACGCCAGAAACGATTGTCACTCCAAACAGATTTATTTGCCACTCTGTCCTCCTATAAATTTGTCACTATGCTCTTTCAGTGTTCATTTTCTTCATGAACCTGATGTTGCATATAGTAAACTGCAAATGGAAGTAAAAAAAGACCAATTGCAGCGACAACTAAAGCTTTAGCAGTAAAATCGCCAACATGAATCAAACTACCCATAAGGTAGAGACAATAGGCAGTCAATGCCCAAAACGAATAGGCTACAACCATAGCCCACGGTTTTAAGAGTTTGACCTTTACTGCTGTATATATACCAACATAAACCCCTCCAAAAACTAACACAAGTGCAGACGATACAAAGATAGGTAAAAAATCATTTACTGCTATCTCCGGTCTGATGACTGATGGGTCTATCATAACAACTCCCTTAAACTTTTGTTAGATTTTAGAATCATAGGTAGTTTATAAGTTTTAGCAAGAAAATATATTGATATAAATCAATTATTAGGAATTTATAATAAAATTTGTTTGATTTTTAACAGATATGTTACCAAGACAAAAATTATTTGTCTTGAAGATATGTAGAAATTGTGTGGATAAGAGTTGTAAGTTCAGTTGTGTACATTTGTAAGAGGGAGTCAATATTCTCTTGCTTGTTATTAAGAGCATTTTTTAGCTGCTGTGTAATTTGCGTAAGCTTCGTTGCTCCGATATTGGCTGTTACCCCAATCATATCAAGCAGCATCTTATCAGCTTCTTGCATTTTGTTATTTTGTATAAGTTTTGTAAGCTTTTGTGCACTGTTTTCGTAGTTGGTGACAAACTCTTGAAGGATCTCTTTATAGAAGTTTTCATCTTCACCGCAAATATAGAGTCCCTCTTCAGTATCAAGCGATGGATTGTTCTGAGTAGTATTTATATTTGTGTATGCATATAAAATATCATAAAGGGCATCCATTTTCAATGGTTTTTCAAGATGTTCTATCATACCTGCATCTTGCATTTTACGTATATCATCAGCAGCGGTGTCTCCACTTAAAGCTATAACAGGAATATGGTTGTACTCTGGATTCATACGAATTGTTTTCGTTGTTGCAAATCCATCAAGACGTGGCATATGTGCATCCATTAAAATAAGTGAGAAGTCGCTGTCGTGTTCTAAAACTTCCAATGCTTCTATACCATCATCTGCCATAACGATTTCAATACCGCTTTCTGCCAGTAAGCCCTGTATGACTTTTTGGTTAATGACATTATCTTCAGCTATAAGGATACGAGTGCCTTTGAACTCTTTAAAATCTTCTTTGATGATTTTCTGATGAGATGGAACATCTCTTCTTTTGTAGCCTTCTCTTATAGTTGGCGATGTTTTTGTAGAATCTTCTTTCGTAACATCAAAGTCACCCTCTTGAGTTCCTTCAAGAATAATCTCTTCTTGCTCTATCTCTTGTGAATCTTGTTGACCTTGTTCTTCTTGTTGAACATCTTTTATACTTAAGGATAGAGTATCTTCTTGTTGCAGTGTAGGTACTTCTTCTTTTTGCTTTTTTTTGTTACGTTTTATAAGAACAAGTACAAGGTATAAAAATAAAAAGAGAACAAGGAGTCCGATAAGTTCATTTTGATAGTGTATAAATAGTTCCATAGCTTCTCTTTTTATTCATTTATGATATATATTGCTTAATCATACAGTATAAAAAATTAAACCTAAATCAAATTTGGGGTATAATCACTAAAAAATTTATAAAGGCTGTTTTTGCAAGAAGTTCCACATATTCCGGTTTTATACAGAGAAGTTACTGATACATTTGAAGGTATTGATGATGGTATCATAATAGATTGTACAATGGGATATGGCGGGCACTCTTCTATGATTTTAGAATCCAATCCAAATATTAAGCTTATTGGGATAGATCAAGATCAGACTGCCATTGATTTTTCTACAAAGCGACTTGAGAAGTTTGGTGATAGAGTAGAGATAAGAAAAGGGCGTTTTTCAAAAGTCATTCAAGATATATTGCGTGAGTATGACAAGAGCTCTATAAAAGGAATACTTGCAGATATAGGTGTCTCTTCTTTGCAGCTTGATCAAAAAGAGAGAGGCTTTTCGTATGAAAGTGATACTCTCGATATGCGTATGGACAAAGAGGCAGATAAAGATGCTGCAAGTGTTGTAAACAACTACTCTCAAAATGAGCTTGAAGATATTTTAAGAGAGTATGGAGAGTTACGTAACTATAAACAGGTCGCTGCAAAAATAGTACAAAACAGACCTTTTACATCGGCAAAAGAGCTAGCTGAAAAGTTGAAACCTTTTTTACCAAGAGGCAAAAAGATTCATCCAGCGACACTGCTGATGCAGGCTATCCGTATAGAAGTAAATGATGAGCTCGGTGAGTTGCGTGAGCTTTTAGGTGCCATAGAAGAGGCAAAACTGCCTCACGCAAAGGTTGCTGTTATATCATTTCATTCATTGGAAGACAGAATTGTAAAGCAGACTTTTGCACGTTGGGCAAAGTCATGTATCTGTCCTGCGGAAGCTTTTCGTTGTGAATGTGGCAACAATCATAATATAGGCAAGATCATTACACGTAAACCAATTACTGCAAAAGATGATGAACTCAAAGAAAATGCAAGAAGTCGCAGTGCAAAGATGCGTATTTTTGAGATGGATAACGAGGAGTAGAAGGTGAGTGCAAAACATGAGCTTTTAGATGAGATAGAGAGTGTCGTCTCACGTAAAAAGCGTCTTGATTTTAACTACTTTCTTTATATGCTGCTCATACTGCTTTTTGTTGGGATGTTCGCTTTTCCAAAGATATATATCACACAGCAGATTTACTACAAAAGCAGAGATATTGCCAAACTGAAAATAGAGTATGAAACGCTCAAAGAAGAAAACAAGCTAATAGCAGCATCGGTAGAGTCTATTAAGTTTAAAAATCAAATACTTGATACGATGTTTGATTAAAGTAAGATGAGGAAAAGAATTGATTCGTAAATTTATAGAGTTTGCCATCGACAAACCACTGTTAAATCATATATTACTGATTTTTATCTTTTTACTCTCTATTTTTGCCTATATCAATATACCAAAAGAGATCTTCCCTCCGATGAATATGGACAAGATCACGATAAAAGGTGGCTATGTAGGGACATCTGCTGATATTTTGGACAAAATGGCAGTACAAAATATTGAAGATGGATTACAAAATATTGACGCACTCAAAGAGATCACCAGTACCATAAAAAACGGCTCTTTTATCATTAGTGCGGATATCAAAGAGGGTTCAGACAACATCATCGTTTTAAATGATGTCAAAGATGTTGTCAGCACTATTAAAAAAGATCTGCCGGCAGATATGAATGAGCCTGTTGCAAAGATAAAAACCCATGCTTTTCCTCTGGTTCTTATCGCACTCTCAGGGGATGTTTCTAAAGAAGAGCTCTTAGTGCGAGCTGATGAGTTAAAGCGAGAGCTCTCAAAGTTTAAAGAACTCAGTGACATCACCATTCGTGGTGATGCAGAAGAGGAGCTCGATATTACTCTGAACTATCAAAAGATAGAAGCGTACGGGCTGCGTAGTTCTGATGTTGTGAGTGCCATCAGTAACATAAGCTCAATCTTTCCCATAGGAACGATCAAACAAAAAGCAAAACATCTCTATATCTCGACATACAATGGTGAAAAAACTGCGAAAAAAGTAGCAGATACCATCATTCACGTAGGTAATCAAAGTATTCGTATAGGGGATATTGCAGAGGTTGCTTTTAAACTTAGTGATGAGGTGGAACTCTCACACTATAACGGTGTTCGAAATGTATCTATCAATGTAACCAAAAGTAAAAGCGGAAATGCTATTGCTTTGGTAAAAGAGATACGCAAACTCCTAAAAGAGCAAAAAAAGAAGTATCCGGAGTTGAATTATGATATCTATACAGATACTTCTGTATGGATTAAAAATCGTCTTAATGTTGTTTTTTCCAACATAGCTTTTGGTCTGATGCTTGTCTTTTTGGCAATGCTTATCTTTATAAATCGAGGGATTGCCTTTGTTGTAGCACTGGGAATTCCTGTGAGTTTTATGATAGGTCTTATTGCTACTGAGCTTTTGGGAGACTCACTTAATATGCTCTCACTGCTTGGTGCGCTTATAGCTCTTGGTATGCTTGTAGATGAGGCTATCGTTGTTGCTGAAAATATCTACAGACACCTAGAAGAGGGGATGGAGCGAAGAGAAGCTGTTATTGTTGGAGCTGTTGAGATGTTTCCGGCAGTTTTGACTGCTACATTGACAACTGTTTTTGCATTTTTGCCTATGCTTTTAATGACAGGTGAGATGGGGATGTTTATAAAGATTATTCCTATTATGATTACAGTACTGCTGCTCTCTTCTTTGTTTGAGGCATTTTATTTTCTGCCACTTCATGCGTATGACTTTTTAAAAGTCTCTAAAGAGGGGAGTTTTACAAAAGAGTTTTGGAATAAAATGTACAGATGGTATTCAAAGGTGCTGCACTTTTTCTTTGCAAGAAAGCTGCTCTCTTTGGCTCTCATTACTGTAGTTATTCTTGGTGCTGAGTTTATAATGCTTAAACACTCAAAGTTTCAACTCTTTCCTGATTTTGACAATACTCAGATATATATCTATGGAAAAGTTAACATTAATAACGAGCTAGAAGATACTGAAAAAATTGTTACGCTCCTTGAAAATAAAGTTTTAGCCAATATTAATAAAGATGATGTCTCTTCTGTTACCTCTGTTATTGGTTTTAAAATGGATGCAAAGAACAGAGCCGAACTTGGTGAGAATATGTTTCATATCTTTGTCGATCTGCATGAGCGAGCACCTGCAAATCTTTTTGATAAATATATAAGTCCATACCTATCTATAGAGTATGATCCAAAGGTGCAAACACGTACACATGACTCTAAAGATATTGCAAAGTATCTTAAAAAAGTACTTGAGCCAATGTATAAGCTAAAAGATGAAAATGGTAAAGAGCTTTTTGAAGAGCTTGTTGTCAAAGTTCCTGGGGCTGGAGTTATAGCTCATGATGTAGAGATAGGTCTGAGTTCCAAAGATGGCAAAAATGTTGTACCATATCTTAAAGAGTTAGAAAAAGAGCTTGCTGCTATCAAAGGTGTCTATAACATTGCCGATGATGCTACTTTGGGAGAAAAAGAGCTAAAACTAAGAGTAAACAAATATGGTGAAGAGTTAGGTTTTAATGAAGGAGTTATCTCTAATATTTTACGGGCTTATTATCTTAAGGGTGAGTATGGAAAGCTCTTTAAAGCAAGTGGCCTTGTGCGCATTAGACTAGAGAGTAATTTAGATAAAACCATTGACTCTTTATCTCAAATATCACTCAATGTACCAGGAACGACAGAGTTTGTTGCACTCAAAGATATCTGTGACTTTGCGTATAAACAGAGCTATGTGACGATAAAAAAAGAAAACGGTAAAAGACTCAAAACACTCTATGCCTCTTTAGATAAAAAGCTAATCACTTCATCTGAATTGATGCAAAAAATTCAACCACTACTTGAGAACTTGAAAAAAGAAGGAATTATTGTAGATATAAAAGGAGAAGAAAAAGAGAATAATAAGAATAAAAGAGAGATGATGCAGTCTGCTGTTATTGCTATCTTTTTGATCTTTATAACACTGGTGTGGTTATTTGACTCTATTAAAAAGTCTTTGATTGTCATTAGTACTATACCTCTTGTTCTCTTGGGTGTTCTTGTCGGACATGAGATAATGGGACTGCATTTAACCATGCCGGGGCTCATTGGTGTAGTAGGTCTTGCCGGGGTTGTCGTAAATGATGGGCTAATAATGGTTGACTTTATAAAAAATGCTAAAAATACAGAAGATCTGATGTGTAGAGCACAGACGCGTCTTCGTCCGATTCTACTGACATCACTAACAACTGTTCTGGGGCTGCTCACGCTGATATTTTTTGCATCAGGACAGGCTAAAATTTTACAGCCAATGGCAGTCTCTCTTGGTTTTGGTATAGCATGGGCTACAGTGTTAAATCTTTTATATGTTCCATTATTATATGCTGTTGCTTTTAGAATAAAAGAAGTTAAAGTATGAAGCTCTTAAAGCTGGTTAAAGTAAGTAGTTTATAAGGATTGTATGAGTATAATTCCGACCTACCAACATAAGTGGGTCCTTAGCTCAGTTGGTTAGAGCTCTCGGCTCATAACCGAGCGGTCCCGTGTTCGAGTCACGGAGGACCCACCACTTAATAAAACTCCCCTTCAAAATATATTATAATATACTCCATAATTTACTCATTAAGAGGCAAAAAGCAAAGGCTCCCTATGAGAAATATCTACTTGATTATTGCAAAACAGATTGTTGAAGAGGCCGGAAAAATTATCAAAGAGGCGCGTGAGACAAATACCTTCTCATATGAATTTAAAGATGATGAAACCCCTATAAGTAACATTGACCAGCAGGTTCAAGACTATATGGCCAAGCGCCTTAGAGATAGTTTTGATATCCAGGTAATGGGTGAAGAACAGTGTGGAGAGGTGGATACTTCCAAACCATACTGGGCAATTGATCCAATTGATGGTACGTGGGCTTTTATTACTCATGAAAATACAGCTGCTATTAATCTTTCACTGATTGAAAACAATGAAGTTATTGTAGGTATTGTCTATAATCCTTTTACAAACGAATTTTTTCAGACAGAAAAGGGTGCGCGTTCATACATAGGCATGCTAACACTCCCTTTGCGTGAAAACAAAACTGTAGCTGTTGTAAACTTTAAACCGGAGCGTTATCACCCAATCGTAAAAAGTCTTAATCAACTCTTTAAAGAAGATAAGGTTAAAAAACTGACATCTATAGGCGGGAGTATTACATACTCGATGTGTATGGTAGCAAAAGGTGCATACAGTAACTATATAGCATATTTTCCAAAATCTGCAAATCCGTGGGATCTCTCTGCTGCATGTTTGATTATTAGAAATGCGGGAGGCTTTGTGACTGATCTTGAAGGGTGTGAGATTGACCCTATAGGTCATCAAGGCTACATTGTTGCAAGTGCAAATGAAAAAGCCCGTGATGATTTTTTAGCGATGATCAATCCGCTTTTGGAAGGCCAAACTTCTGAGTGATAAGTTCACCTTCATCATTAAAAAAGAGATAATAGAGCAGATCTTTTTTGACTGAAAGTTCTGCGAGGTAACGAAGTGCCAAATTGGCCTGTAGTGAGGCTATGTGCATAACAATGGGAGCAGCAATGCCAGCAGGTGTCTTTTGGATGATTTTAAAATTATCAGAAAAAGAAGACTCTTCGATAAAAGCGACCTGACCATGAAATGCTTCAACACTGCCATATACCCATGGAGTCTTATTCTTTTTTGCATAGGTATTTATCTGTGCACGTGTGGGAAGATTATCCGTAGCATCTAAAATCAGATCGACATCAATACCTTTTTTCGCCCAGCTCTCAAAGTCACATTCATGTGCTATAGCTTTTGTAAAAGGGCAGCGCTGCTCAATAATGCGAGCATTGATAACTGCTTTGTTTTTGCCTTCATCACCTGTTTTAAAAGCGATTTGTCTATGGATGTTATGTAAACTCACTTCATCAAAATCCACCATATGTATCTCACCAATTCCTGTCGCACCCAATGCAAAGGCCAACGATGAGCCAAGTCCACCTGAACCGATGATAACTATCTTTTTATTTTGTAATAACTGTTGTGTCTCTTCACCCCAGAGCTGGATTTGTCGTTGGAAATAGTGCATCATGAATTTTTCCTTTTATTTATAGCCTCTTTAAATCCCCATCTTTTTCTTGCTTGCAGTACTTCACTGTGTTGCATATCTACTATCATAAGTTCTTCACTGTTTCCAAGATGCGTGAGCAGCTCACCATTTGGATCTACAAGGATAGAATCTCCATAAAACTGCCAGGTATATTGTTTTTCTTGATACTCTCCAATACGATTTGCACGAAGGATATAAAAATTATGTGTAAAGGCACGCATTGAAATAAGAGACTTCCATCGATCGTACGAGTCAAATGTAGAGACAGAAGGAACTAGTAAACAATCAATATTTTTTGTATCGAGTTGTTCAAAGAGTGTATCGAAGTGGAGTTCAAAGCCATTCATAACGGCAAATTTAAAACCATCTATTTTAAAAACAAGAGGGGTGTGTATCGGCTCGAGAGGGTTTGCAAAGAACCTCTCTTCATTCCAGTGCGGATAATTGATAAGAATCTGTTGATTATAGTATGCTGTGGATGCCGGTGCAAACTTTGCAACACTCTTATAAACTTCTTTCTTTTTAACAAGAACTATGGGTGCTATAATAGTTATCTTATATGTTGCAGCTAAATCTTTGAGAATCTTTATCTGATGTTGGGCCTGTTCTTTAATCATTCCAGGAGCCATTTTTTCAAGCTCTTTAAAAAAAGGGTTTAATATATACTCCCCAAGAACCAGAACTTTAACATCTTTTTTGTGTGCGATACGGACATAGTTGTAGAGTTTTGTAGAACTCATACCCTGAGAGCTGAGTTGAAGGACTGCTGCACGCATTAGGAAGCTTTTATCTCTTGTATTTTTAGTTGTGCTTCTTCAAGCATTTTTTGTGCATTTTGAAGCTCACGCATACCCTCTTCATATGCTTTTACACTCTCTTCGAGTGTGACTTCCGGTTTCATAAGTGTTTCGAGTATCTTTTTTGCATTTTCGAGTTTTTTTTCAAAGTTCTCTTTAGCCATTGAGTGCATCCTTTATGTAAGTGTCAAATTTATCAAGTTCGACTAAAAAAGCATCGTGCCCGTAGTCACTTGCAATATCTATGTAGTCATAGTTCGTTTTTTTGAGTTTTTCAAGCTCATCTGCTATCTCTTTCATCTCAAAGTTTTTAAAGAGTATGTCATTTTCAAAACTGATAAGATAAAGTTCTGCACTAATGCGACTCAGTGCTTCACTAAGTGAATCAAATCCACGTGAGATATCGTAGATATTGATCGCTTTTGTTATATAGAGATATGTTAAAGGATCAAACCACTTTGTGAAATTATAGCCGTTGTACTCAAGATACGACTCTACCTGGAACTTTCCAAAAAGTTCATACAAACCATCTGTAAGTTTATAGTCACGTCCAAACTTTCTGCGCATAGACTCTGGAGATAAGAAGCTGATATGTCCTGCCATACGACCTATGGCCATACCGGCGAGACCTTGCTCTTTAATAATGTCGGGATCATAATAGCCCTGTTTAAAATCAGGATCTTTTAAAATCGCCTCCTGTGCTACTTTATTGAAAGCAATAGCCCATGGCTGTGTTGCGTGAGTAGTGGCAAGTGCTATGATTTTGTTGGCAAAGTTAGGGTAGTGAATACCAAACTGAAGTGCCTGCATACCACCCATACTTCCGCCAATGATAGCATGAACTCTGTGAATGTCGAGTCTGTCAAAAAGAATACGTTGTGCTTTTACCATGTCTTTGATACTAATGACAGGAAACTTGTAACGGTAAGGCTCTTGATAAGGGTGTGAAGGGCTCATGGGACCCGTTGAACCAAAACAGCTTCCTATTACATTGGAGCAGATGACAAAGTATTTGTCTGTGTCAATGGCTTTTCTGCTACCGATGAGTCCATCCCACCAACCAGGCTTGTTTTCACCTTCATAGGTACCTGCAGCATGGTGGCTTCCTGTAAGTGCATGACAAACTACAACAACATTGCTTTTGTCTTCATTGAGTTCTCCATATGTCTCATACACTATGTCATAAGGCTCTAAAATACGACCACTCTCTAAGTAGAGTGGGTTAGTAAAGTGTTGGGTATGTGTCTGCAGGTTTAAATTCATAATGCAATTTTAGCAAAAATGGCTTAAATTAGGCGTCAAGTGCTTGTGCAATATCTGCAATTAAATCTTTTGCACTCTCCAAACCTACAGATATACGAATAAGACCTTCTGGAACTCCACAGGCTACTAGCTCTTCGTGAGAGAGTTGCTGATGAGTTGTTGAAGCAGGATGTGTGATTATTGACTTTGAATCACCGATATTTACAACCAGTGAGTAGAGTTTTGTTGCATTGACAATTTTTTCTGCTTCTTCTAAGGTAGAAACCTCAAAACTAAGCAGTCCGCTGCAAAGACCATCAGTAAAGTATTTTTGTGCATTATCAAAATTTGTATTACTTTTGAGTCCAGGATAGTTTACTTTTTTCACCTTTGGGTGAGACTCTAAAAACTCGGCAAGTATCAATGCATTGCGAGAGTGCTCTCTCATACGAAGGGAGAGATGTTCCATACCTTGAATAAAGAGCCATGCATTAAATGGTGAGAGTGCAGCACCAAGATCACGAAGCAGAGCAAGTCTGGCTCTGAGAGTAAATGCCGGCAGACCTGTATCTGTATAAATAAGACCGTGATAAGAGGCATCTGGTTCGTTAAAATGTAGATAGCGAGGATTATTTTTGAGTTTTTCATTTAACTCTTTTCTCTCTACAACAATACCACCTATGGCAAGTCCTTGTCCTGTTGTGTATTTGCTTGCACTGTGTACAGTAATGTCTGCACCCCACTCAAAAGGACGACAAAGTATAGGTGTTGCTACTGTATTGTCAACAACCGTTAAAATGTTGTGCGCATTGGCAATGGCAGTAATGGCTTCAATATCAGCAACATCAATGCTCGGATTTGTAAGGCTTTCAAAAAAGATGACTTTTGTTTTCTCATCAATGAGAGATTCAAGTTCTATCATATTATGTACATCGAAAAAACGTGCTTCAATACCAAAGCGTTTAAGTGTATGTGCAGTCTGCGTGAGGCTACCACCATAGAGTTGTTTGGCACAGACGATGTTGTCTCCTGCTTCTGCCGCATTTACAAGCGCAAAGAAGATCGCACTCATTCCACTGGCTGTTGCGAGAGCTGCTTCTCCACCCTCTAAGCTTGCAAAGCGCTTCTCAAAAACTTCGGTTGTCGGATTATTGAGTCGTGTGTAGATATTACCAAGCTCTTTGAGTGCAAAGAGATTTGCTGCATGTTCTACATCTCGAAATTCATAAGCTGTAGTTTGATAGATAGGTACTGCCATAGTACCTTGTGCATCTTTATTGTATCCGGCATGGAGCGCTAATGTCTGTAAATCCATAATATTCCTTTATTGTCGAAGAGTCTCTTCTTTGAGTTTTGCTAAAAATTCTAAAATATTTTTTTGATAATAGAAAGTATCATCATCTTTTGTAAAGGCTAAAAATGTTTCAAGATCTTCTATATTTATCTTGTTCGCATAGCGAGGTACAATTTTAAGCTCTTTTTGAATACTTTCTATAAGGTAATCAAGATTGAGATTATTGTTTTTTTTAACTTTTTCAACAAGCTCTTTTGTTGTCAAGAGTAAAAGATTTGCCCTGTCTTCATCATTGTTGTAAATTTTAAGAGCCAGCTCTTTTACTTTTATAAAGTTGTTAATACTCGGTTTTTCATTTGCTGCAATGATAAGTGCAAAAAGTTTTGCACGAAACTCCAGTGAACCATGATGGTGTACAAAAATCTCTCTAAAAGCATTAAAAAAATGGTGTTTTATTCTAAAAGCTAAATTCATTTTCTTTCCTCACACAATATTATACCAATAAGTCGATAAAATGGTATAATTGCAAAAAAATTATACAGGACAATTTTTATGGGTAGAGCATTTGAATATAGAAAAGCATCAAAATTAAAAAGATGGGGAGCAATGTCGAAGCTGTTTCCTAAATTAGGCAAAGTTATTACAATGGCAGCAAAAGAGGGTGGAATGGATCCAGACCTTAACCCTAAACTCCGTACGGCAATACTCAATGCAAAAGCAGAAAATATGCCAAAAGATAACATTGAAGCAGCTATTAAGCGTGCAGCAGCAAAAGACAGTGCTGATATGAAAGAGGTAAACTTTGAAGGAAAAGCACCACACGGTGTACTTCTTTTTATAGAGTGTGCAACAGATAATAACACGCGTACAGTTGCAAATGTAAAGAGTATCTTAAATAAAAATGGCGGAGAGATGCTTACAAACGGTTCTTTGGAGTTTATGTTCTCACGCAAAGCACTTTTTGAGTTTGAACTCAAAGATGATATGGATTTAGAAGAGCTGGAACTAGAGCTGATTGATGCCGGGCTTGAAGAGATTGAAGAAGAAGATGGACTTGTATTGGTAACTGCAGATTTTACATCTTTTGGTACTATGAATGAAGCACTTGAAGGTATGGGTGTTGAGATCAAAAAAGCAACACTAGAACGTATAGCAAATACTCCTATTACAATTAGCGAAGAGCAACAAACTGATATTGATAAGATTTTAGAGCGTTTAGAAGATGATGAGGATGTACAAAAAGTTTATACTAACTTAGCATAAACATCAATGTATTACATTAAAGAACATTATACAGATACTTTAGAGGTGAAGCAATCGAAGTTTATTGCTCACCTCGTTCCCTACACTGATTATGAATCTACATTAAACAAACTACAGCAAGAACATCCAAAAGCACGACACTTTGTTACAGCATACAGATACTTAAATGAGTATGGTCAGATCGTAGAGTCATCAAGTGATGACGGTGAACCAAAGGGCACTTCGGGAAAACCATCTTTAATGGTACTGCAGGGTAAAGCGTTAATCAATACCGCTGTGATAATAGTACGTTATTTTGGCGGAACCAAACTTGGTACCGGTGGCTTGGTACGAGCTTACAGTGATGCTGTGAATTTGGTTATAGAAAAAGCAGAACTTTTCCCTTATAAAGAGTTAGTGGAGAAAAATATCTCATGTGACTACACTGACGTAGGAAAAGTAGAGTATGCGTGCAGAAGTGAAGATGTTCTTATAAAAGAGAAGATTTTTGACTCAAAAGTTACTTTTATTATTGAAGCCCCAAAAAAGCAGATAGAAAGTTTATTGCAAGATCTCGATAGAATTGTTGCTGTAAAGGAATAAAATAACAGCCAAAGGAATGTTTTTACATTCCTCCGTTGACTGCATTTCCAAGATCCCACATAGGTAAGAAGATACCAAGTGCCAGTAAGATAACCATACCTGCCAAGATAAGAAGCATAATAGGCTCAATAGCCTCACTTAGACCGTCAATAATACCATCAAACTTCATTTTGTAATACTCTGCAACTTTCTTGATCATAGTTGAGAGTGTACCACTATCTTCACCGGCTCTTACCATTTGGATAATCATATTTTCAAAAAGACCTGTCTCTTCTAGACCTCTATAAAGTGTATCACCTTTTTGAACAGCACCACGAACAGTCATAAGTTTTTGTTTTAGTGGTAAGTTGTCAATCATACCAATAGCTGTGTCAAGTGCTTCTGCAATAGGAATACCTGCTCGAATAAGCTCTGCAAAGACAAGGGTAAAGCGACTGAGAGTAGAGTACATAATGATGTTTTTAATAAGATATGTTTTTAAAAGTAGTTGATGCCATTTATAGCGGAACTCTTCACTGCTTTCAAGCATATATTTAAATACAAAGTAAAAAACTCCTATACCTGCTACTATATATAGTCCATAATTGTTAAACAGATATTCCAAGTAGAGAAGTATTTGGGTAGGTAATGGAAGGGTTGCATGGAGGTCTTCAAAAATCTTTTTAAATTGTGGTACAACATATACAATGAGAATTGTAAATGCAACAGCCATAGCAATCATAACATTTCTAGGGTAGGCCATAGCTTTTTTAAATTTGATAATATTTGCACGAATCTCTTCAAGCATATTTGCCAGAGAGTAGAGTGCTTCATCGAGCTGACCCGTTTGTTCTCCAAGAGACACCATTGCAATAGTGAGATTACCGACTTCAAAGCGGAAGTTTTCAAGTGCTTTTGAGAGTGAATTACCTGCATTGATATCTTCTGCAACTTTTGAAAATACGGTTTTGAGCGCCGGGTCTGTAGTTGCTTCTGCAATTTCTGCAAGTGATTCATTAATTGAAATTCCTGCATTTGTCATTACTGCCAGTTGTCGAATAGCGGCAATCAGTGCATCTGGTTTTATCTTTTTCTTTTTGAGATTTTTTAAAAAGTTGTCTTTAAGACGTTTTATGCGATCTTCCAGTGGTTCTGCAGCTTCAACAACTTTGATAATAATACTGCCTTGGCCATGCTTTAGGCGTACATATTTTTTTGCCGCTTGTTTGTCTTCAGCATAGAGCCCAACTTCTGTTTTCTTCCCTTGTTTCATTATTGTTGCTACAAAGTACTTCATCCTTTTGCCACCTTTAATACCTCTTCAATACTAGTTACTCCATCAATGGCTTTTTGTAATCCATTTTGAAAAATAGGAATAAAGCCTTCTTTTTTTGCTTGTTCAAGCATAGCCTCTTTAGATGCACCTTTTGCTATGAGTGTTGAGAGTTCTTCTGAAATGTTGAGTACTTCACAAATCATCTCTCTACCCATATAGCCTGTTCCTGCGCACTCTTTACATCCTTTACCTTTGTAAAAGACTGTTCCTTCTGGAACACTTTCAGATATCTCTTCAAGTACTGAAGCTGAGAGTGTATCAACCTCTTTACAGTGTACACAGATCTTTCTTACAAGTCTTTGTGCCTGTATAGCAACAAGAGCACCACTGATAAGATAGTGCTCAATTCCCATATCTGCCATACGAGGAACTGCACTGATTGAGTCATTTGTGTGGAGTGTTGAGATTACCAGGTGACCGGTAAGGGCTGCTTTAATAGCGATTTCCAATGTCTCTTGATCACGAATCTCACCAATCATAATTTTATCGGGATCCTGTCTTAAGATAGAACGCAATGCATCAGCAAACGAGAGACCCACTTTTGGATTGACCTGTACCTGTTGAATGAGGTTCATTCTATACTCAACTGGATCTTCAACAGTAATTACTTTGTCTTCTACATTTCTAAGTTCATTTAAAGCGCCGTAGAGTGTAGTTGTTTTACCAGAACCGGTTGGTCCAGTTACAAGAATAATACCGTATGGAGCCTGCAATCCTTTGATGAATTTTTGATAGCTTTGTGCATCCATACCGGCTTCTTCAAGTTTTACAAGTGCTTTTTGTTTGTCAAGTACACGCATAACGATTGACTCACCATAAAGAATCGGCAGTGTAGAGATACGAAAATCATATTCGCGTGAGCCGACAGAAGTAGAAAAACGTCCATCTTGTGGTTTTCTTTTTTCTGCAATATCAAGATTTGAGAGTAGTTTAAGACGTGATGCGAGTGGTGGATATATATCTTTTTCAAAGATAAACATCTCTGTGAGTTTCCCATCAACACGACCACGAACGACACAGTTTCTCTCCGTCGGCTCTATGTGAATATCACTTGCACGACTGTTGATACATGTCTTTAAAATTACATCAATAAGTTGTAAAATAGAAGAAGCTTCTTGTTGCTCTTCAAGAGTAGTTATGGAGTTTAGCTCATCACGGATTCTTCCTATTAAATCTTTAACACTGTCTTTTAAGGCAATTTTATAAAGATATGAAGAGATCTGTTTTTTTGTAGCAAGTGCAATTTTTAATATTTTTTTTGGAAAAAGTCTTTGTATTGCTTCTTGTGCATCAATATCAAAAGGGTCATTTACCGCAACAGTAATACTCATATCATCCATTGAGATAGGAATGGCATTATATTTTTGAAGCTGGGAAAGAGGAACTTTACTAATGAGTTTATAGTTCATATCAATGGAATCAAGATCTACAAATTTAAGATCTAACTCTTGGGCAAGTTTTTTTAAAACTGCACTCTCTTGAATATAGTCATAATTATCAATGATATCTAAGCTATACTCTCCTTCACGTACCTTTTGAACAATAAAACGAATTAATCGATCCATTGTCATAAATCCAGAGAGTGTAATATCTCGTAAAATAAGGTTCTCAGCAATACCTTTGGCCAAAAGTCTTTCAACCTGGCCTTTCATAATGGAGCCGTTTTCCAGTAGGTCAGTTGTTATTCTATCCACAAGTGCTCCTTACCAGTATATATGTCGTTTTATCATCATTGTATCATAAAACTCTTCAATAACCATTTTCGTTATATAGTTCTCTTTTACAAGATAAAGTTTATAGCTCAGCTTTGAATCTGTCTTATCTTTGAAAATATAATATTGACGTTTTTCCTGCTTTTGTACTTTAGTATAGAGATCAAACACCTTTGACAAAACATAATCCGTTGATGGGACTTTTAACGAAGAGATGTCATTATTATCAATCAGGGCATGATAAAGAAGTTTTTTCTGCATCAAAATTACTGAAAAATATGCAGCATTGGCTCGTGCTTCTTTGGAATGTTTAAGAGAAGTTGTCGGAATTGCCAATCTGTCTATATAGTCTGCATATAAACAGGAAAAACCGTAAAGAGAGACAAATGATTCATCTTTTTTATGTTGTGAAAAATTCTTGAATCCAAGTCTACAAGCCTCTTTGAATTTTTTATTTTGATAAAGGGTAAACATGTCTTCTTTAATATTTGCATAAATATTAGTAACTAAAAATAGTAGCAGTAGGTATTTCATTGAAACTTTCCTCTTTGGATCTCATCGAAAAGAACTTGAGCATTTGAAGAGTGAGAATATTTAATATATTCGTGAAGTGTCTTTAGTGCTTGCTCTTTTTTACCTAATTTAACCAGGGATTTTGCAAAGATTAGCCAGCTCTCTTCTATATCATTGTTTATTTTGTTTGTTACAAGTGCATAATTATAAGCTTGTTTATAGTTGCCAAGTTCATAGTATTTCTTCGCTGCAAAAAGACTTAGAGCTGGATTGTTGTTTTTTTGAAAACGTTTTATAACCTCTTTAATGTCATTTTCAGATTCTCTTCTTTTTATAGTTATTTGCACTTTTTGCTCTTGGGGAGCTTTTTCTTTTATTTCTTGGATAGGTTTTTGTGCCTCTATTTCAATGTACTCTTCTTTTGGAACCTTTTGTTTTGAGACTTCTTTACGTTTTTTAACAACTTTTTTTTCTGTTTTCTTTTTAGTTGGTATAGAAGTTGGGTGATAGCTGTCTGGCGTTGATGTATGGAGCTTTTTCATAAAATCCATGGAAGGTTTAAGTATTACATTATTTTGAGTAGAAGATATTTGAGGTGCTGGCTCTTTTTTGTCTTCTTTTGTTTGATAGATAGGTTTGTTCGCTATAGCAGTTTGTACTTTAGTTTGTACTGGTTTTGTTTTTTCTTCTTGTTTTTCTAAAGAAGTTTGTTCTGTTCTTTGAACAGAATTATTTTTGACTTTATTACTATCTTCTTGAGAATCATTCATAAAGAAAACAACAGCTGTAAGAATAAAAATGAGTGTTAAAACAAGAACAAGATAAGGAATATATGATTTTATTTTATATTGTAACCATCGCTTTTCAAGGTCATGAGTATTAAGCATCTATAAGTCCTGTATGAATTGCAGCCATTTCAATAAGTTTTGGTGAGATTTGATTCACTGTTACTTTGTGAAGTTGTTGATTTTTTTCATATGTTTCATAAAGTGCAAAAAGAGTATATAAAAGTTTATTTGTTTCTCTATAATTGCCTTGCGTGAGCTTATGAATTTTATTTACTACCTTAGTGTTAAACATACTTGCTGTGTCAAAGCAGTTGGCTTTCATGAGCTTTTTTTGAATATAGATTTTCAGTTCTGATTTTGAAGAGTTTTCAAGTTCGATACTTTCCCATATTCTTGTTTGAAAATGCTCTTTTGCGATAAGATCTTCTTTTTCTGTTTTATGCAGTGCAATAACAAACTTTATTTTTCTTGTATCAGAAAGCAGACGAATCTTTTCCATTAAAGCATCAGAATAGAGTTGTGCTTCATCTAAAAGAACAACAGGGACTTCTTCAAAGTTTTTATCTTCAAGAATTTTCATAAATTGTGTAAAATTCAACTCTTCGTCAATAGAGACATCACAAACATCTTTTGCTAGAGTTCTATAAAATTCTGACTCATCAATAATGGGTGTTTGATAAAGAAAGATAGGACGTACTTCATGTAGATCATCATATAGTTTTGTTAAAAACATACTTTTACCAGTACCTGGTTTTCCATACAGAAGAATCATTTTAAGGGCTCTCTGTATGGAGGCTTGTAAAGATTGGTAAATTGTTGAAACTCTGTCTAACTGTACATAATCTTTTGGATTGACAGTATCTAAAAAAACATTTTTTGAGTTTACAAAGATACTATTCTCATCCATTAATTAAGACTCCTTTTACTTTTTCGTTGTTTTGTTTAAAAGTATTTTTGTGTTTTTTGATGCAGATTCGAGTTCAAGTAAATCATTACTCAAGCCTTCATAGCCTAGATCAGAAAGTGAAACACTGTTTGTTTCTTTATGAATGATATGAGGCTCAATTATAATAACGAGTTCTTGTGTCTCTTTAATAGTTTCTTCATAACTAAAAAGATAGCTAAGAACCGGAATGTCACCTAAAATAGGAATTTTGTTTGAATCTTTTGAGTTTTTAGTATTGATAAGTCCACCTAAAATAATTCTATTTCCATCTTTTACAGTAACTACTGATGAAAGTTGACGACGTGTTAAGTCAGGTGGCATTTCACGGCCTGTATTTGGAATCAGAGACATATTTGTTGTTGTTTCTGAGAGTGAAGGATTTATTTTAAGTGTAATTGTTTTATCATCAGCAATCTCAGGTGTTATCGTTAAAAGAACTCCTGCAAAAACAGATTGAACATTTTCGTTTTGTGTTGTAGCTGCAACACCACCACCAGTTCCTTGTTGATTCGTTTCAGATTTTATTTTATAAAAATACTCTGTTCCTGCAGTAATGAGTGCTGGTTGATTGTTAAGTGTTAAGACTTTCGGATTTGAAATAGCATTAACATCACCTTGTGTTTTTAAGAATTTAATAACTTCATTTAAAGAAGCATTCGCTTTTATGTTAAGAATACCAGCAGAATAAAATCCATTCTTTGCTATGGCTGAAATATCAGAAGCAGGTTTGTCACCCTCATAGGTATCTACATTTTTTGTATTTATAAGATTCCCGCCAATTTGTACATTTTGTAGTGCATAAAGCTGCTTCCAGTCAATACCTGTAGTTTTTCCTTCTCTCATAGTAACAGCGAGTAATTGTACATCTATGAGAACTTGCAGTTGTACTTTGTCTTGCATCTTTTTAAGATACTTTTCAAAACGCTCTAGCTGTTTTGTCGTGGCTGTAACAGTAATAAGTCCTGCATTTTTATTAATAATTGGATCTGGTGCTTCATATGAATCAGTTGGGCGATTAAGAATACTTTTAAATTCACTGTCAAGCTGTTCCCAGAATTTTACTTCATCAGTGCTTTCAATTTTAATGCCGGTATCTGCACTTGAATTGCTACCACTTGAAGCATTTTGTTGCGAACCTGTATTTCCGCCACCTTGTCCACTATTTTGTGATGATGAAGATGAACTAAGTGTGACATCAGTACTGCCACTACTTTTTCTTTGTGAAAGAATATAGTCGATGTTAAAGACTCTAGTTTGCAAATAAGAAATTTTAAGTAGGTTATTTTCAAGTGTATAGGCTAAATTATTCTCTTTTAGAATAATATCAAGTACTTCATCAATTGTAAGGTTTTTTAGATTTGTTTTGTTGAGCTTCTTTTGGAGATATTTCTCAGCTGCAGGATCAGTAATAATGATACTAAAACCACATTCGTCACTTAAATGTTCAACAAAATCCATGATTTTAGTATTTTTTGAAGAGCTGATACTAAAGAGTTCATAGGAACAGTCTGCAAAACTACTTGTTGAGATCATTGTCGTTAAAAGCGCTGCACAAAGCGATGTTTTTATAAATTTCATGTTACTTCCTACTTCTTGTTAAATTTAAGATTTTTTTTCTTGCTGATTGTTGATAAAGTGATTTTCTTGCTGCCTTTTGTAAGAATTACTTTATTGCGATCAACATTAGTTATTTTATAACCATAGATATAAGTACCTTCTTTGTACCATTTACCATTTATTAAAGCAGATTTGTTCATAATTGCTTCTAGAGAAAAATGGTATGAACGTTTATGTACTTTCTTGGTATAGTTATATCTTGAATGTTTTTTTTCTTTTTTTGCTACTGTTTTTTTATCTTCTTTCTTTTCTACAAGAAGAATAAACGGGTCTTTTAGCTGGTTTATCTCTTTTGGTGACAAGCCGACACGAGGAGGTTTAATAGCTTCTATCTGTTCATCAACCCATGTTAATTCATTATTGTTGGAGAATAGACATGTAGCGGTTACAATAAGTGTAAGTGTAAACTTTTTCATTAGTATCTAATCCCCCATACAGAAATTTGCAGTTTTGATTCTAAAGCATCTTGTGCTTTTAAATCAAAGTCATGAATGTCAACTACCAGATCACTCTGTTCTAAAGAGTTGATGAACTTAAGAGTGTTTTTGAAGTTACCTTCTGTTTCAACTGAAATATCTAGTATATGTCCAAAAGAACTTTCAGTTTTAGCATATTCATTGGTTAAGTTTAGGAGCTTGATATTGTATTTTTGAGCATTTGTCGATATAGAGTCTAGATATTCACCCCAAGCTCTTTCATCATAGATTAAAGCTGAAATAGTTTCTATTTTGCTTTTAATATATGCATTTGTATCTTTAAAATCAATAATTTGAGTATTAATATTTTTGATTTCATTGTCAAGTTGCACAATCTTCGTTTGAGGATTCATTTGCAAAAAGCGTTTATCTGCTGCAATTTGCTGTTGCAGTGATGCAACTTCCTTGCGAGTTCGTTCAAATTTTTCAAACGAACTATCCCAAAAGAGGAGATAAGCAAATGCAAAAATAGCTACGACAATCATGATATATGTCATATAGATTTCTCGTTGTTCTTTACCCTTAAAGGCAGTGTCAATCTTATGGAGGTAGTCTTCTATATTTATTTTCATAACAGAGTTACCTTTAATTCAGCAAGATATGTTTTAAATTTATCATCATATTTGATTTCATTCAAATCAAATCTATACTTCCCTTCATGAATTTTTGTAATATATTCTACTAGTTTTGTTATTTGTCTGTCCGTCGGTGCAACAAGATGCATTGATAGTGTTTGTTTTTCATCTTTTTCTGTATAGAAAGCCTCTTCAATATTTACATTGAATTTATTTAAATCTTTTGTAAATAATGCAAGTAGTTTTGCCTTCATAGGATAGTCCACTTTGACTTTATGAATTTTCATTAAGGTGTTTTTCTTCTCAATATACTCTTTCTTTTCAGCTTCTAAAAGTTTGAGTGCTTTTTGTTTGTCAGCCTGACGACTTCGAATCATTGCTTCTCTTGTTATTTTGAGGTTGTGCACTTCTTTGAACTCTTGTCGTAAGAGATCTTTTTGTAACTGTTGTGCATACGTAAGCACCCAGTACGTAATTGGGTATGCAAATGCAAGAGCAAATACTGCTAATATTAAGATGATAAGCTTACCACTTTCTCTTTTTATGAATTTTGGCGGGCGTTTGTACACAGTGAAGTTGCACTCATATTTTTCATCTGAAGGTAAGAGTGTATAAAGCTGCATTAATGCATGCATTTGATCTACATAATAGTTTTCACTGAGTTCAAAACCATAATTGAATTCAAAAGGACTAGAAGGAATATTGAGTTCAAATTCAAGTATTTCATATAATTCTGTTTTTGTTTTTTCTTGAGAACCAATATAAATATGCTCAAGCTTGTCTATTTCAAATGCTCTTTTTGCATAAGTTAAAATATCATTAATATTAGAGATAAGCTCTTTATAGAGTTTTATAAAGTACTCTTTATAATCGCTTTGTGTTGTTTTTAAGTCTGCATTTTGGTAGAAGTCTAAAAAATCATCGTAAGGAATACGTTCACCATAAAGGTCACAAAATCTTTCATGCAGATCTATAAGGGAGAATTTTAGTGATTTCGTATAAACAAAATCCTGGTTTCTGTATATGGTAAGTGATGCATCATTTTCCTGAATATATATAAAACAGTGTACATCACTGTTTTCAATCAGTTCTTTTGAATAAAGTGATTTTATTAAAAGTGGAGCAGGTATTATTACATCAATATATTTGACTTTTTCAACAACATTTTTAAAGCGTTCTTGAAGATCATTGGGATCAACAATAAAAACATGAAAGTGACGGTTCTCTTCATCTAAAGTGTCAAATGTTTCAATAGAGTGAATATTGTATTCAATCGCCTGATCAAGTGCAAGTTCATCATATGCTTTTGAATTGATAGCATCATATAAATCTTCTTCAGGAATATTTTTACTAATTTCAATTTGTGCTGTAATAAAATCTCTTGTATTTAAATATGAAATTACAAATTGATCTTTTGCATATGCGGGACTTTTCGTTTCTGTCAAAAAGCTTGAAACACCACTACAATAGGTATCTTTATAAGGATTAACAGATAGTACAGAAGAAAACGAGTTAGATGATGATGTACTCATTAATTACAATCCTATTTGAATTTTGCCATAATCATTGAACAAAATTCATCATTTTTATAAAATTCAACCCTGTAAACTTTGTTCTTGGTATCAACAGCATAGTGCTTGTTTAGTTGCTTGAGTGAGATCGTCTCTTCACTCTCATCCGCTTTTTTACTGTGATAACCAATAATATTTACACGATAATCTTTTTCTTTAATAACTTTAAAATCGTCATTTACTTGAAAAGTTGAAGCTTTTTGTATAAAAACTTTTTTTCCATCTATCTCAAAAGGATAGCTTTCTTTACATTTTGAAGCAATTTTAAAGTATTGAGGTCGTAGTGAAGTGACTTTGATATTTCCAATATATATGTCAAAAATCCCACTAGACCGTTTCTTTACAGCTCCCAATGGGTGGGAGAAGTTAAATTCATTACTTTTCGATTTTATCGGAATATAGCTTAAAGATTTTTTGATATTGTTTAAATTTAACAAAATATTGTGATTTATTGCCAAAGTTCCATAATTTTTTATTATTTTTGCGACATTTTTCTCATTTAAGTCAAAATCCCTACTGTATTTAATTTGCATTATTTTCATAAACTCTTCAATTGCCAGAAGTTGATAAAAGACCTTTTGAGAAAGTGATGAGAGATTTTTACTTGTTTCAATTGCAAAGGCAGGTTTGTTGTGTGTAACTGCAAAGTATGTTAGTGAAAGTTGCATTGCTTCATCTTCATATTTTGTTTTTGTATTTTTAACATTAAAACTGTGATGTTTTTTTAAAAGGCGTTTATTGACATTGAGGCGTACTTCTTCTGCAATTTTATTAAGATCATTAAATGGCTGTTTTAATTTGAGCTTACACTGATCGATGACGCATGTTTGTCCCCATGCATTTGGATTAAAAATGCTTCCTTGATTTTTTTTTCTGTAAAATCCATGTCCGTCATGTAAGTTTAGAACTAAAGAGACTTTTGGCTCAAGAATGATTTTTTTAACTGCTTCAACTGTCTGTTTATCTTTATCATTTTTTTTTATTTTTGCAAATTTTCTATTCATATCTCCATAAACACCACGTTTATATTGAATAATACTCTCTTTGTTAAGATTAGGTATGATCCACAGATTTTTAGAAAGTATAGTGTAGTGAGATGCTAAAATGGCAGGTGCAAAATATCCACCTGGCTCATTTCCATGAATGCCGCCTATAACTAAAAGTGTTGTATTTGAGTCAGGATTTTCTTTTTTTATAAGGTTTAGATTTTGTGTAGCATAAAGAGTTATATACAGAGATAGAAGAGCAATAACTAATTTCATAATTACTGCTCCGTTAAGATACTGATTTTGTTATCAATACGTTTTACAATAAGAACTTTTTCTCCTGAAAAACTAAAACTGTCTGATTTATAATCTTCATGGAAAGTAAGTTTATAAAGATTCTTTTTCCCGGGGTAGGGGATGAGATTTATATCTGTAAAACGAATACGTTTTTGCTCATTTTTAGAAAAAATACGTTTTTTATATTGTTTAAAACGTTCAATGTCCATACCGTCAAAACGCTTGAAATTAGGATCATAAAAACTGAGATACTCATCAATATTATTATATATCCATGCATATCGCCAGGCAAAAATATTAGAGAGTACTTGTGCTAGGTCATTTTTTGAAATTTTGGTATTTACACTCTTTTCATTTATAATTAAAATAGTTTTATTGATATCAATATTTTTATCAAGACATTCTATACTTTTGTTGTTAATAGCGATGCAACCTTTTGTATACTCATCTCTTTTTTGCTCAATAGGTAGACCGTGTATCCATATTCCCTGTCCGGTTTTGTTTTGATACTTGTCATAAAGATTAGGATATGAAGTAACAAATGCCATCGGACCATAAAAAGAGTCTAGTTTGGTGATTTTTTTGACGATATCATAAACACCAACAGGTGTACGCAGGTCACCCTCTCTTATCTTGTCACCTTTCATTTTCCCGGTATAGGCATTATACTCTTTTTGTAGTTTGAATTTTCCTTTGGCATCTTTTTGATAGACAGTAAGTTTTGATTGCGATTTATCACAAGTCAAAACATTGACATATGATTCTAAAAAACCAAAAGAGGTGTCTCTGTTTTGGAGATACTTTTGCCAATACTCTTGTGAAGAGAGTTTCTTGTCTAATTTTTTCTCGATGTTTACTATGCCATTAACACGGTATTCGGTTAATATATCATGTTCTTTTGCTTGTAATGTTGCAAGGCCTAAAGTAAAAGCCAATGTAGATGTTATTAATCTATTTATTAGGGTCATATCCGATCTCTTGTAGAAAATTTTTATCTTTTGTCCAACCTTTTTTTACAGTGACCTGAAGATTAAGGTAGGCTTTTTTGCCACTTAGGCGTTCTATTTTTTGACGAGCAGACTTACCTATACGTTTGATGGCTTCGCCTTTTTTACCGATGATGATTCCTTTTTGGGACTCTTTTTCGATGATGATTGTTGCATAGATTCTGTCGATTCCATCATCTTCTTCAATAGAGTCAATAAGAACGTCTGACTCATAAGGCACTTCATCACTGATATTTTCAAAAATTGCCTCACGGATAAAGCCTGCATAGATATCACGAAGATACTCACTTGTCAAATCTTCAGGATCATACAAATATGGAGATTCTGGAAGATATTTTGCAATAGTGTCAAGCAGGTCTTTGTGTCCTACTTTTCTAGGAATTGCTATAGGGATAAGTGCTTTAAAGTAGTCTGAATATTTATTATACTGACCGATTTTTTTAAGTAGTTTTTCTTGAGATACCTGGTCTATTTTGGAGAGGGCAATAATATGAGGAATATTCTTTTTATTTAGCTCTAAAAATCGCTCATAATGTTTAAGATCATCTGTAACGGGAGCAAGATAGACGATAAGATCACAATCTCCCATCGCTTTAAGTGCTTCATCAAGCATGTACTGATTGAGCACTTTTTCTTTCTCATGAAGTCCCGGAGTATCTACAAAGATAATCTGTGTATCTCCATGCATTACAATTGCATTGGAGCGTTTTCTTGTTGCATTGGCCTTTTGGCTGACCATTGCTATCTTCTCTCCCAAAAGAGAGTTCATTAGTGTACTTTTTCCTGCATTAGGACGTCCTATTAAAGAGACGAATCCAGCTTTTGTCATCTGTTTTTACCTTTTTTTGTTTTACAGAGACAAAGCCTCTAAGTCTGTTTGAGAGACTATCTCTGCATTGTTTTTTAATTATTATAAAATGTAGCGTGAGAGGTCATCATCTTCGACAACTTCATCGAGTTTCTCATGCACAAGCTCTTTTGTCACAACAAACTCTTTACCCTTATACTCATCAGCATCAAAACTGATATCTTCAAGAATTCTCTCCAATACAGTATGTAAGCGTCTAGCCCCGATATCTTCTGCTGTCTCATTTGCGCGATGTGCAAGTTTCGCTATTGTTTTGACTGCTTCATCATCAAAAACAAGTTTCATTCCCTCAACACTTAAAAGTGCCTCATACTGTTTTAGCAGTGAGTTTTCAGTTTGCGTGAGGATGGCATAGAGAGTTTCCTCAGTAAGTGATTCAAGCTCAACTCTGAGTGGAAAACGACCTTGCAGTTCAGGAATCAAGTCACTTGGTTTACTGACATGAAATGCACCTGCTGCAATAAAGAGAATATGGTCAGTGTTAATTGTTCCATACTTTGTTGACACACTGCTTCCCTCTACGATTGGTAGAAGATCACGTTGCACACCCTCTTTTGAAGGGTCATTGCGACCATTTGATTTTTCACTGAGTGCAATTTTATCTATCTCATCCAAAAAGATGATGCCACCATTCTCAGCACGGCGAAGAGCTTCTGCTGTAATACTTGTCATATCAAGCAGTTTTGCACTTGCCTCTTGACGAAGGAGCATTTTTGCATCTTTTACCGTGACTTCTCTTTTGTTGTCCTCTTTAGAGAGTGTAGAGAAGACTTTAGAAAAGCTCTCTTGAACTTTTGCCATTTCCGGTGGAAGATTTGTATCGTTAAACTCAACAGAAGCAGACTTTTCTATATCTATCTCTATTGTTTTATCATCCATCTCACCAGATTCTACGCGCTTCTCCATTGCTTCAAGCAGGCGCTGATAATCATCTTTTTTACTCTCACTAGCTCCCGGAGGAAGAGGAGGTACCAGTTTGTCTGTGATACGATTGATAATGTAGTTTTCAATTTTTTGGTGATTTTCTTCTTCTTTCTCCGCTTTTACAATGGAGATAGAGTTTACTACCAAGTCACGAATCATAGACTCTACATCACGCCCGACAAAACCAACCTCAGTATATTTTGATGCTTCTACTTTGATGAATGGAACTTTCATCATCTTTGCAAGTCTGCGTGAGATCTCTGTTTTACCAACACCTGTTGAGCCTATCATCAGAATGTTTTTTGGTTTTATCTCCTGTTGCATCTCAGCATCAAGCTGCATACGACGGTATCTTGTACGAAGTGCAAGTGCTATGGTCTTTTTGGCATTTTTTTGTCCTATGACATATTTGTCAAGATAGTTTACTATCTCTTTTGGTGTCATATTCATTATCTGTCATCCTCTAAGATTAGTGTTTTGATATTATGATTTGTGTAGATACATAAGTCAGCTGCGATAGAGAGAGACTCTTTTACAAGCTCTTCTTCATCCATCTTCGCATGTTTTTTGAGTGCGCGTGCAGCAGAGATGGCAAAGTTGCCACCACTACCGATGGAAGCTATCTCACCATCTTCAGGCTCAACGACATCTCCGTTTCCTGTAAGAATGAAGATATGATCGTTGTTAAGTACAATCATCATTGCTTCAAGACGGCGCAGTACTTTATCTTTTCTCCAAGCCTTAGAGAACTCGACAACGGACTTTAAAATATCCCCTTTTTTATTCTCTAAAAACTCTTCAAACATATCAAAAAGATTAAATGCATCAGCAGTACTTCCGGCAAATCCTGCAAGGATCTTACCGTGATGAAGTCTGCGGATCTTTGTTGCATTGCCCTTTAAAACACTGTTTCCAAAAGTAACCTGACCGTCACCACCGATGACAGCCTTGTTTTTTCCTTTGTATGCCAGTATAGTAGTAGCATCAAACATTATTCGCCTTGCACATCAACGTGAAGTGTCGCATGAATACCATGGCCTAGTTTAAGGTCAACTTCATGCTCACCGACACTTTTGATAACTTTTTTATCTGTAATATGCTTTTTGTCAATCTCAATACCATGCTGTTCTTTGAGTGCGTGAGCAATCTCATCTTTTGTAACAGCGCCAAAAAGGTGACCATTTTGACCAAGTTTTTTTGTAATGACTATCTCTAACTTGTCAAGTTTTTCTGCCATCTCTTTAAGACGTGCAAGCTCTGCAGCTTCTTCTTCGGCTTTTCGTTTGAGCTGTGCTTCATGTTCAGCGATGATCTCAGGTGTAGCAGGTTTTGCAAATCCTTTTTTTATAAGAAAGTTTTGACCATAACCCGGTTTTACCTCTTTTACTTCACCAGCACTACCCAAACTTTTTACATCTTTTATAAGAAGTACTTTCATTCTTATCTCCTTATCTTTCTATTTCACCAGGATATGCAACAATTCCGTTTGTTAAGTTCCCAATTTTTGTATATCCGTTATCTACTAAAATTCTTGCAACATGTGCAGAACGACTACCCACATGACAGTAGAGGATGATATTGTCATCTTTGCCAAGTTTTGCTTCTTCCCATGTTTGAAAGAATGATGAAGTAGGTACAAGTTTGTCAGCGCCTTTGATATGACCCATTTGCCACTCCATGTATTCACGAACATCTACAAGAGTGAACTTTACCATACCAAGCTCACGCGCTTCAAGAAGTGAAACAAGCTCATCACCGTCTAGCTCATCTTTGTTTACAAGAATTTCGCACTCCTCTTTGGTAAGACCGCGTGAGTGGTTGTGAACTACCTCTTCCATACCAAGCTCAATTCTTTTTTTCTCTGCAAACTCCGGTGTACAGAAGATTCCACAGTGACAAACACCATTTTCAGGAATCTCTTTTTCAATTGCCGGTTTACAAGGGCAGATACGATCATCTACTGATTTTGGTTTACCGTTCTCTTCTACAACCATAAAACATGGGCAAAATCTTTTTTTGTACATTATCTTGTTGCGTGCCAGCCCCATCTGTACGCCTTCATTTACCTCTTCTTGTGGGTTATATACCCATCCAAATTGTGCATTTACTTTATCCGTAAATTTTATTGTTTTTTCAAGCTCTGCCTGAAATTCAGGTGAGTTCATATCAATTTTAATCATACTCATACTATTTTCCCCTTATTTTTTGTTCTGTCTTGCTTTACCCTCTATGATAAAACGTAATGCGTTTAGTTTAATAAAACCTTCGGCATCTTTTTGGTTATATACTTCATCTTCTTCAAAAGTTGAATATTCTGGGTTAAAAAGTGACACATCAGACCATCTTCCAACCACTGTTACATTTCCTTTGTAGAGTTTGAGTCTTACTGTTCCTTCTACAAATTCCTGTGTCTTGTCAATTGCAGCTTGAAGCATTTCACGCTCTGGTGCAAACCAGAAACCGTTATAGATAAGTTTTGCATATCTTGGCATCATCTCATCTTTAAGGTGTGCAGCCTCACGGTCAAGTGTGATAGACTCCATTGCACGGTGTGCCTTTAGCATAATAGTTCCACCCGGAGTCTCATAACATCCACGAGCTTTCATTCCAACAAAACGGTTCTCAACGATGTCAACACGACCGATGCCATGCTTTCCGCCAAGCTCATTTAGTGTTTTAAGCATAGTAGCTGGACTTAGCTCCTTACCGTTTAGTGCTACTGGGTCACCGTTTTTGTAAGTAAGTTCGATGTACTCTGGCTCATCAGGAGCTTTTTCTGGAGAGTTTGTCCATAACCACATAGACTCTTCAGGTTCAGCTGCAGGGTCTTCTAAAATACCACCTTCATAAGAGATATGTAGAAGGTTTGCATCCATTGAGTATGGAGATTTTTTCCCTTTTTTCTCGATTTGTATGCCGTGCTTTGCAGCATATGCCAAAAGTTTCTCACGTGAGTTTAAGTCCCACTCTCTCCAAGGTGCGATGATAGTAAGTGTAGCATCCTGGCTTAAGTATCCAAGCTCAAAACGTACTTGGTCGTTTCCTTTACCCGTTGCGCCGTGACTTACACCATCAGCTCCTGTGATCTTTGCAATCTCTGCTTGACGTTTTGCAATCAGTGGACGAGCAATAGATGTCCCTAAAAGATATTCACCTTCATAGATTGCGTTTGCTCTAAACATTGGGTAAACAAAATCTCTAACAAACTCTTCACGCAAGTCATCGATGAAAATATTTTCAGGTTTAATTCCTAATTCAAGTGCTTTCTTGCGAGCCGGTTCAAGCTCTTCACCTTGTCCTAAATCTGCGGTAAATGTTACAACTTCACATTTGTACTCATCTTGCAGCCATTTTAAAATAACACTAGTGTCGAGTCCGCCAGAGTAGGCAAGTACTACTTTTTTTACACTTTTTTTCATCACATAAACCTTTTGTTGTAAAATAATTATCGCGATTATAGCTAAAAAGTTGTGATATTTTGCTTATAGGAAAAAAATATATAAGAAGAGATAAGAAATAATAAAGTCTACTCACTGTGTAGAAAAGGAGGAGTAGGCTGATGTTGTAAGTTTGCCTACTTAACCTTTTGAATCGAAAAGAATTCCTGTGACTTCTTGCATTTTTGGTAAGAAATCCTGTGCCTGTTCCGCTGGAAAACGACGAATCATTCTGTTCGTTTTAACATCAATCGCAGCAACATAAAAAACATCATTTTGATCAACACCAAATTTTATGTTTGTATTCAGTGGTGAAATTGCGCTATTGAGTTTTTTAACAAGTTCATCAACATCTTTTTGAGAGTTTATTTTTTTATCGGATGTTGAAGATGCCTCTTGTAGCTGTTTGACCACATCTTGGTTTTTATCTTGAGCACTTTGTTGTGTTTTTAATTGTGTCTGCTCAACTGTACGTCCTTGAGTTTCTTGCGGACTCACTTGTGATTGTTGTTGTCTTGCAACGTTTGCTATGCCATCCATGACCTACTCCTTAAAACTTTGAAAAAAGTATAATTCTTATCATGTATATCGACAGAGTAAATAAATACTTTAGAAAAAAATACAAAAAAATTCATTTTTTTATTTTTACATACTTTTTTATGCTAATCTTCGTTTTATGAAAGAATATACTAAACTTTTAAAAGAAGAAGTCGTCTTACGCAGACTCTCAATTATACAGCTCTTGACATATTTTGGTGCCTGGTTTAGCAATGTAGCCATTTATACACTGCTTATAGAGATGGATGTGTCTGCTGCGATAGTTGGTTTTGTAGCGATGCTGCATTTTGTAGCAGGTGTTATACAGGCTCCATTTTCTGGTGCTGTAATTGACAGATTTTCTCCTAAAAAGTTGATGTTGACACTTATTTTTGTAGAAAGTATTGCTACCTTGCTACTTATATCCATTGACTCTGTTGAGAAGATTCTCTTTTTGTATCTGTTGATTTTTATTAAAATGGCAGCCGCATCTTTTTACTTTACAACTGAGATGTCATTGCTTCCAAAAATACTTCATGGAAAAAAGTTGCAAAAAGCAAATGAGCTGCACTCAATCATCTGGTCACTCTCATATACACTTGGAATGGCTATCAGTGGTTTTGCAGTCTATTTGTTAGGTGTAAAAATCGCTTTTGTATTTGATGCACTGATGTTTCTTTTGGCTTTTTTCTTACTCTTGTCACTTGATATGAAAGTAACAAACAGTGTAGTTCAATCATCACTGTTTCGTATGATGCGTGAGAGTGTGAGTTATATTCGTAAAAATCCAAAGGCACTGCATCTAATGCTGATCCATTCATTTGTCGGACTTACTGCTTTTGATGCACTGGTTGCACTTATGGTTGATAGATATTATGCATCTATTATTGCAACTTCCTTGGCGCTTGGTCTTATGCATGCATCTAGAGCTGTAGGTTTGGTCATAGGTCCTGTTGTTCTTGGAAAGTGGATTAACAACAAACGCTTGCTTTATATCTTTTTTGCACAAGGAGTTGCCGTATGGTTATGGGCATATGTTATGGAGTGGTTCTATCTCTCTATAATAGCAAGTGTTTGTGTTGGCTTTTTTACAACAACGCTTTGGTCTTATACCTATACACTTTTACAAAAAAACATAGATGCCAAATATTATGGTCGTATCGTTGCGTACAATGATATGCTCTTTTTAAGTATGGCGGCGTTTACATCCTATATGATAGGTTTCTTATCTACACACGGTTTTTCTTTGCAAAGCATAGCATTTTTGATGGGATTTGGCTTTATTATAGGTGGAGTGTATTATAATTATGTACTAAAAAAAGAGAGCATAGATGATTTATAAATATGAAGACAAAGAGATACCGCTTACAAATCTTACACGCTTGTATGGTGCAGTAGTAATTGATATGCAGGGTGAAGTAGCAGAGATGAGTCTTGAATGGTTTGACCTTTATGGTGATAAAGTAAAACTTTTAAACTATGTTTTGGTTTTTGACTATACACCACCGGGTGAAAATGTACGTGATAAAATATCTTTGGAGTTTGATACAAAAGATGAACTCCTTGAAATCATGCAAGAGGTAGCACAATTTTTTCAAAAATAATTTCTCCAGATACCAAAAAGGTTCTCTCTCTTGCTTTTCCGGCAGCACTCAAGCATCTTGTAGATATACTGCAGATTCTTATTGATATGTTAATGGTCGGGAGTGTCAGTGTCGCTGCACTGGCTGCAGTTGGAATGAGTATGCAGTTTATGATGATAGTAAATGTCTTTATGACACTCTTTGTTGTCGGTGGCAATGCCCTGATATCGCGTTTTATAGGTCAAAGACGTAAAAGAAGAGCATCAGCACTGCTATACTCTTTGGTTCTTTTAGCAATTGCACTCTCTTTTATTGTAAGTGTAAGTGGTTATTTTGGGTCATATCATTTTTATGAATGGATGGGGGCTCCATCAGATGTTGTAAGTGAGGGTGGGCGCTATTTTCGTATAATATCTCTTGGTATAGTTGTAATATTTTTAGATACTTTACTCTATAACGCACTCTCAGCTGCAGGAGATACGAAAAGTTCTTTATATATAAAGCTTGTCTCTTCATGTATTAACGCATTTTTAAATTATGTTCTTATTTTCGGTCATTTTGGTTTTGATGCTATGGGTATTGAAGGTGCTGCAATTGCTACGGTACTTGCATATATGTTCAATATAGTTGCTTATTATCTTCTTATTAAAAAGAAACATGACTCAAAGCTTGATTTTTTACCGATAGTCCGTTTTAAAGATCTCAAAAGAGTTCTAAAAGTCGGTTATGCAGCGGCCATTGACAGAGGCGCTTCAAGCCTTAGCTTTTTGTTCTTTGTATCTATTATTACTGCCTATGGAACAGCTGAACTTGCAGGTTATCAGGTAGGTCTTCGTATTGAAGGTATAGCTTTTATGCCTGGCTTTGGCTTTGCTATAGCTTCTATGGCATTAGTAGGCCAAAATCTTGGTGCTAAAAATCTGCAAAAAGCTTATGAGATGGGGATTATCAGTGGACGAATAGCCTATCTGTTTATGGGAAGTGTCGGTGTGGTCATGATACTGTTCCCTGAGTATCTGGTACATTTTTTTACGCAAGACCCTCTTACTATAGCAGTTGCGTCAAAGTATCTTATCTTGGTCGGTTTGGCTCAGATTCCACTTGCTATTATGTTTGTTTATGCTGCATCACTGCGTGGAGCAGGAGCAACAAAGACGACACTCAAAGTAAATCTGCTCTCTTTATGGTTTTTTCGTCTTATACCGTCTTATATAGCGTATAAGATGGGTTTTGGCATTATTGTAATCTTTGCTATTATGAACATTGAAACATTGATTAAAGGAATAATCTATTGGTATATCTACTCTAAAAAAGAGTGGTTACACACCAAAGTTTAAGTCTTATCAGCAGTATTCAATTCTATTACGGCCATTCTCTTTGGCTATGTAGAGATTTTGATCTGCCATCATAATGTACTCATCAACAAAATGCTTTTTATACATATGTACAGGGTGAATCTCTATCATACCTATACTGACAGTAGTTCTGATTGTATAATCATTAAAATGGAGTGGGGTATCAGCAAAGTTTTTGCGAATTTTTTCAAAAACATGGTAGCCGTTTTTTTTATTGACTGCCGGAAGCATAATAACAAACTCTTCTCCACCATAGCGAATAATGACATCAGAAGCTCTAAGATTTTCTTTTACGATATCGACAAAATGTTTGAGTACATGATCACCGGCAACATGTCCATATGTATCATTTACCTTTTTAAAGTGGTCAAGATCGCATATAGCTAAAACAAAAGAGGTGTCTGTTGCAAGAGCTAGTTCATATTCATTTTCAAAAAGGGTATGGAGAGCATTTCTGTTGAGTGCACCGGTTAAAGTATCTTTTGATATTTGTTTGTTGATGAGTATATGATCTAGCAGGGCTAACTCTGTACCAATACTGAGTGAAATCATTTCACACTTCTCTAGATAGCTTACAAGTACATGGTACTCTCCCATGCCAAGTGTATTGTAGATTTTTTTTGCAAAGATATGAAGGTTTTTATGAATAGTATTGATTTCATGTAGTTTGGAGTTATTTTGGATCATTGTTTTTGCATCACTATGTAACCATTTACCAAAAGTACATTTTTTTTCATCAAGTTCTGGAAAAGCAGTTCTTTGATTGTTTTTTATGTGTTGTGCAAGGTCTGTAAGCCAAATAAGATGTGACTCATAATGTACGATAAGATTTTTTTCTACCAATTCACTCAGTGATGATTGCCGGATATTATTTTGCGAGATGAGTTTTTCAACATATTTTAAAAGATACTTGTGTGCAACACGGTTGTTGATAGCTTTAAAGAGTTTTATAAGACTTAAAAGCTGTTGATTGTCGATATCTTTAGGCATATGCATAATAAGAACATTTTCAAGTCCATAGATCTCATTGGATATGATTATGTATGGAATCTCTAACTCAAGCTTATATGCTGCTAAGTTCTCAAATACAAGTAAAATCTCTTCAAGTTCACTCTCTCGTGTAAAAAGATCGAAGATCTCTTTATAGTACTCAATGACAGTAATGACTTTTTCATCTTCAGTATCATTGATACATGCTGTATATGTATCTATAAATTTCTCTAAAAGAGACTCTTTATTTTCAATAATATTCGATAAGTCATATGTCATTACTGCCTACTTTTTATAGAATTTAGGATAAATTATACCTTTAAAAAACTATAATTTGGTTAAAATTATACTTATGAATAAAGAGCAGTATAAAAAAGCAGTAGAGACATTAAACAAGTGGGCATATCACTATTATGTTTTAGATGATCCCATAACAACAGATGAAGAGTATGATAAACTCTACCATGAAGTCCTTTTGTATGAAGAGCAACATCCAAAAGATGTTTTGCCAAACTCTCCGACACAAAGAGTAGGCGATGTTGTAAGTGATGGATTTGTAAAAGCAAAGCATCTCTCACGCATGTGGAGTTTAGAAGATATCTTTGATGCCGATGGGCTTAAAAAGTGGCTTGAAAAAACATACAGGCTTGACAGTAATGTAACATTTTACTGTGAGCCAAAGTATGATGGTGCGAGTCTGAATCTAATCTATGAAAATGGTGAATTGCAAGC
>Ga0256836_1000175_pt1 | contig 38438 bp, 41 predicted proteins | sample 4561380metaG_FD_185974 | JGI IMG/M metagenome (GOLD analysis project Ga0256836, IMG submission 185974) | Hydrothermal vent microbial communities from Guaymas Basin, Mexico - 4561-380 | ecosystem: Environmental > Aquatic > Marine > Hydrothermal vents | place: Mexico: Guaymas Basin | collected...
CTCTTAAAACATGGACAGATGCACCATATACGATAACCCTTGATGCATCCAATGCCAGTGAGAGAGATTTTAAACTTATAGCCATTGCATATGACACAGCAGGACAGAAGTCCCAGGCTGAGGTTACTATTACCGTCAGACATGGTTCAGAGCCACCGGCAGATACGACAGCCCCGTCTGTATCTATTACATCTCCAAAGAATGGGGATACAGTATCCGGTAATATTACTGTGGAAGTTTCAGCTTCTGATGACCAATCTGGTATCTCTAAAGTAGAACTGTATGTTGATGGTAGTAAGGTAGCCGAAGACACATCTGCACCGTATACATTCTCATTGGATACTACATCTATTAGCGATGGTACACATAAACTTGTTGCCAAGGCTTATGATGGTGCCGGCAATGTTGGTACCTCTGCAGAGGTAACTATTACTGTTAAGAATACTTCTGATGAACCACCAGCAGGAGATACGGCGGATGCAAGTAGGGGATACTTTGGAAAGTTCTCTTACTCTGGTGATACCAAATATTATTACCTTAATATTACAACGCAGACCCAGATAACAATTAAGGCTTATATGGAGAGCACTTTGGATATGGATATTTATCTTATGAGTAGTTCAGGTAGTGTTCTTGCCAAGTCTGAAAATGGTAAGGGAGAGGCCGAGTCTATCACCTATACGCTGTCCCCCGGTGTGTACAAGATTAAAGCCTACAATTATTCAGGATATGGATATTACATCATCTATGTTGATAACAAGATAGACACTTCCAAGCAGGTGTTTAAAGAAATTTCTGGTAGTGTTGCCGATGGTGGTTATAAGACATATACATTAAATCTTGAGGGTATTACAGATGTTTATCTTGATTGGGGAGACAGCAATGTAGATCTTGACCTTTATGTATATGATGCCGCTGGTAATCTTGTTGCCAAGTCAGAATATGGTAAGTACCACTGGGAATCTCTTAACCTCAATCTTAATGCTGGAACATATAAGATAGTGGTAAAATCTTACAGCGGTGGTAGTAACTTCACACTGAATGTTCTTACAGATAAGTAAGTGTCGTAAGGGTTTCTGCCAAACAGGGGGGCACAACTGTGTCCCCCTGTTTTATATAAAAGTATTATTCAGCGGGTTCAAACATATCTTTACCTACCCCACAAACGGGACATACCCAGTTTTCGGGAAGTTCTTCAAATGATGTGCCTGCGGGAATACCGGCGCCAGGATCACCCTCAGATGGGTCATAGATGTAACCACATACTTTGCATACATACTTTTTCATCATAGATACCTCCTTTTATTAACAACCTGTTTCTGGACAGGCTTTTACAGTTTGCTGAGTGGCCTTTTCTATTTCTTTGGCAAGATTTACAATGTCTGCAACAACATTGTCTTTAATCTTACCTTTAAAAGAGATATATGGTAGCTTATTGAGTTTGAGAATACCGAGTATGTCTTCTATCTGCTTTATTGTCATGCCCCCCCATCCGTAAGAGTTTATAATGGCAAGGTTTTTGGCCTTTGGTCTTAAGGCTCTTACAAGGTGGGCAAAGTAGATAATAGATGGATGGGCCGATGCAAGCACGGTGGGTGTGGCGAATACAAGTGTTGCCGCGTCTACAAGTGCCATGGCAAATTCACCGGGATCCGTCTTGGTGAGATTGAAAACTTTGACATTGATATTTCTTCGTAGTAGTTCTCTTTCAAGCACCCTGATGGCCTCGTATGTGCTTCCATGCATAGAAATGTATGCGATAATGACTGTATCTTTGACTGTATCTGATACCCATGTTTCATAGGTTTTTAGTACTTTCTCTACATCGTTGTGTACGGGACCGTGGCTGGGGGCGATCATGTCTACTCCCAACTCTCTCATAAGGTTGATATACTTTCTTATGTGCATGCGGAAGGGCATCATGATCTCAGCGTAGTAGCGTTTAACCTCTATTTCTACCTCGGCCCAATTGTCAGATGAGAATATTTCGCTGGTGGCAAGATGAGCTCCGAAAAGATCGCATGTGAATATGATATTGTCTTCTGGAATATAAGTGGACATCGTTTCTGGCCAATGGACCCATGGTGTATAGAAAAATTGCAAAGTGCGCTTGCCTATGGATATTGTCTCTTTATCTTCTACCGTTATAATTTTCTCCTCTGGAATTTCCAAATGCTCTATCAGTAGCTCTTTACATTTGGGATTTGTTATGACTTTGGCCTCTGGATACATCTCAAGCAGGGTAGGTATGGTTCCAGAATGGTCCTGTTCTGCATGATTAGATACGATATAATCTATCTTTTTTACGCCTGCATCTTTGAGATTGGTTATCAGTATCTCTTTCAGATACGGTTCTACTGTATCTATGAGCACGGTTTTCTCATCTTTAACGAGGTATGCGTTGTAGCTGGTTCCATGTGGTGTGGAAACAAGTTCGTCAAATATACGTCTATCCCAATCTATAGCACCAACCCAGTAAATGCCGGGTTTTATCTCTTTGTATCCCATATATATCGCCTCCTATTGATGGTCTATAGATAGTTTAGCATATTAAACATTTATAGGGTGTAAAAAAGATAAAGGGCAGGGATATCCCCGCCCTTTATTCTAAACATTGATACGAAGTTTATTCTCTAATAATTTGCACATAGACTTTGCGTCTTCTGGGACCATCAAATTCGCAGAAGAATATGCCTTGCCATGTGCCTAAGACGAGTTTGCCGTCTTTGATAATGACATTAACAGAGCTACCGGTGAGCACAGCCTTGATGTGTGCTGCACTGTTTCCTTCCATGTGGGAGTAGATATCATGGTCCCATGGAATGAGAAGTCCTAACATCTTTCTGAGATCTTGCATCACCGATGGATCGGCATGTTCATTAATGGCCACACCTGCTGTAGTATGGGGGACATATACAATGGCAACACCGTTTTCCACGCCGCTGAGTTTTACCTTTTCGGCAACTTCTTCTGTGATCTCTATGCATTCTTCATGTTGCCTGGTTAGTATTTCTATAGGATAGAAAAATGGCATTTTACCTCACCTCGTATTCATATGTTACGGGTATATCTTTTTTAATAGATGCCTGTACACCGCAGTATCTTTCACGGGATAGGTCGATAGATTTTTTTAACTTTGCCTCGTCTACATTGCCCTCTGCTATATATTTAACATGCAGTTTGGTAAATACGCCAGTACTATCGTCAACCTCTCCTGATACTTCCATCCTGTAGCGCCTAAGGTCTTGCTTCATCTTGATGAGAATAGAGATGGAATCCATGCCGGTGCATCCACCAAGAGAGAGGAGGAATATCTCGTATGGTGTCATACCCCACTTGCCGTCTACATCACCTGTGATGACATTATCCCGGAGGAAGTGAATGCTGTAGCCATCACATGTTTGAATAGACAGTATCTTTTCGTCCTCTATCTCAGGTAGTGTATCGGTAATTTCATATCCAATTTCAATATCTTCTTTAAGACTACTAAGAATAGGGGATAGATTTCTGTCTACATGTTTGGCAATAGCGTCTTTGCACTCTTCAGGTGCCACAAAGTAATAGTATATTTTCATAAACCTCTTGGGATGTTCGGAGGCTAGTGTGTAGTCGGTATAAACCTTAAAGGCCTTACCGCAATCTTTCCATATTCTGTAAAGCATCTCTGTGAGTATGCTGACAACTGTCAAGGGTTTAGGTGTCATGCCGGCATCTTTGCCGTTGACTTTAGGTGTAGTATCAAGGACAACAGATTTTCTTCTGGCTGTACCAACAAGCTGAAGCCCCTCAACCTGTGTAATTGTTGCCTTTATCTCCATTTTGCTCCCTCCCTGTTCTTATATATGTTTATTTTAGCATGTATGCTACTGAGTTCCTGTTTCAGACTGTGTTGTTGTCGTAGGCTGGGTAGCGGTGGCTGTTGGCCGAGGTGTGACATTTTCTGCCTGTATATTGCTTGTGAAACTGCCGAGTTTATTGAGATAGCTTTCAATGTAGCCAATAAATGTTTTTTGCCTTATAGATAGTGAAGATCCATCTGTCAGTTTAAAGTTATCTGGTACATGGATATTCTTCAGATTTTGTAAGGCAATTTTTATCTGTTTTACGGCATTGACAACTTTGTCTTTTTGATCGTCGTTAAGATATTTTAGAAGATTGGTGTTTATGTCGTTTATAATAGCCTGTTTCTGTTTGGTATCTTTGATATCTTTGGTCTTTTCATCTACAATCTGCTTCTTGATGTTTTCAATGGTATCTTTGGCGGTTTGATACCTTGCAAGAGCAGAGATAATGTCAATGCGAGGTTGAATATCATCGGTGCTTGTCAGTTTCCTTGAAGCGGATAGTGTTTCTACCAAGTTCTTGTATAAGTTGGGGTACTCGCCGGGATTTTTATATCCACTGTATACAAGGAGGGCATCAAGAGATGATTTCAGCACATTGTCAAAGTTTTTCGGTGTGGTAGATGTCTTCAGGTATTCTGTAAGGAGCATATATCCTTCCTGATATGTCAGCTGGAAGCCATTTAGTCCATATGTAGGATAAAATCTCAGCACAATGCGGGCGGTATTAGCGTGCTTCCATGAAGACTCAAGGTCAGACAATTTATGTTCTTTTTGCCACTTAATGTAGAAAATCTGAGATGTAGATACATGGGCACCGTAGAACCAGTGATCCCACTTAAATATATTTTCCATATACTGAGTAGATTCTCCCAGTTTATCCATGTAGTAGGCGTTAAAGCCTAAGATCATGTAGAGGTTTTCTGGAGACCATGTATCTTTTTCGTGGGAAAGGGCCACTTCTTTAGCAAGTTTGTATGTTTTTTCGGCATCTTTCATCTTACCCTGACTTTTGAGAACATAGGCGGCTGTGCCGTATGCCTTGGCAAGATTGAGGCTGTAGTAAGATTCTTCTGGATATGTATCATATGCCTTTTCTAAGTATTCCATAGCCGTCTGTAAAAACTGTGGGTTGATTCTACCGCCAGACTGCGATGCGTTGAGATAACTGATACCTGTTCTGAAATATCCGTCGGCTCTCCACAGCTGTATGTAGTTATAACTACCGATTACTCCTACAAGTACAAAGGCAATAACCATAACAAGAGCTATACCCTTGGCAACGGGGAGGTTGATGTTTTCCTGCTCTCTCTCTGCCACGGGAACATCTTCAAGGTAGTATGTTGCCGCAATGATACCGAGAAAGATGTAGAAGAATAGAGCTGTTGACAGCGTATCAAATATTGTGAGAAGGTTGGCGGCATATCCCAGTAGAGATGCAACCAAACCTGCCATGATGATGCGGTATTGTTCGCTGGGTTCATTTTTTAGATATTTGTATGCCATTATTAGCGCAGCTAAGAACATAGAGATGTATGCCAAGATACCAATAATTCCTGTTTTGGCCCACACACTGAGATAGTTGTTGTGAGGGTCATCGTAGTTGACCTTGGGTTCAGACTGACTGAGTTCAAGGCTCTTGTATGGCATGAAGTTTCGCCTAAATACCTCTATACCTACGCCGGTTAGTCTACCGTGCTTCATATTATCCTTGATAAGAGTCAAGGTGTCTCTCCACAGTATAAGACGGGGTATAGGTTTACCATGTGAGTCGTGCCATACAAATATGGTTTTTAACCTGCTAAATACGGGAAACTTGTTGCCAAGCAGAAGACCTGTTGCTACAAATAATATGATTCCTATAATAAGTGCTATGGAAACAATCTTTATAAAGGTTTTTTTGTTTTTACCTGTGATGACCATGCCGGTGACAATGATCCACACAACAATGCCGGCAAAGAACCCAACCCAGGCACCACGGGTCATAGAGCCAATAACGGCAATAAGTTGTGCAACGAACATAGAGAAGTAGAGTATGGCCTTGCCTCTGTTGTTACTTGTGAAATAGGCGTAGGAACGGGCCAGTGTAAGGAATGCTGTAAGCACAAGCATGGGGCCAAAGAAGTCTGGGTTGCCTTGAAAACCAAAGGCCCTGTGTCCAAAGGCACCACTGCCCCAAAATGGGTCGGCGCCGAGCATCTGCATAATACCGTATAAGGCGTTGAATGTTCCAAAGTATATGAGCACATCATATAAAAACTCAAGAGATTTTCGGTTATAGACAACGATCATAGTCAGGAAGGCCATCCATGTAATGGGCAAGAAGACGATAAGTCCCAGCTGTCTTTCATATACACCCCAAAATGATACATTGGGGTTCAGTGAAAAAATGGTAGATAAAATAATAGCCACATCAAATGCCAGTACTGTATACGCTATAGGGTTTTTCAGTTTCTTTGTTTCTCCAGGATATAGTGCTACAAGCACGGCTATAATCGTACCAATGATGGTAAAGAGCCATATGAATGTAGCACTCTTAACAATGTCAAATGCCCTGTAAATACCCCTGTAAAATGCCACAGGTGGAATAACTACTAATAGTACATAGAGCCATAGGAGAAAGTTCCTCTGCGCTTTTGGAATTTCCAGTTGTTTCATTGTTCTTCCCTCCCTACAGTTTCAAATAATTTCAACATTAAATAATCAGATTTTTCGTCAACATCTGCTCCCATCGTCGGGCTAACTGTTACTGTTGCTGCTTTAACATGAAAATTTTTGTCTACCCATTTTATCACATCATTTATAGTTAAATGACCTATCGTCAATTTTAAGAATAGATTTATTCCCATCGTCCATACAATCATAAATGGATTTTTACGGTAAGCATAATATTTGGTGCCTTCCTCTATGACTGTCTGCCATTTGTTTTGGCTGATGAGTGCTGCTCCTGCCAGCTTGATTTTACCGTCTTTTAATGGAATAAAAGTCTTAGACCAACCTGGAAACATTGTTTGAAAATCTTCTTTGTAGATAATACCTGCCACAAGTTCGTTGGGATGTTCTATAAATGGTAGAAGATCTTTACCACTGACAAGAGGACAGTCACCTGTTAATAGTAATATATAGTCTGCGTCTGGGTGTATAACCGATATAGTATCCATAAGACTATTACTTTCTATTTTCATTAGTTCAGCTCCATCAAGATTGTCTATGGGCCATCCTGTTCTACCAATGACGGTAATAGGAACATCTAAGTCATTTTTAATATTATTTACCATATGTTGAACAATCGTTGTTCCTGCCCACGGTAGTAGTGCCTTATAACCTACACCAAAATCTTCACACCACGGTTCTCTATCTCCGCCTGCCAGTATGTATATCTTTACACTCACATGGCCTCATCTCCCATCCTGTTTTTCTCATGCTTATTTCTATAATATCCCAATGTTTAGGTATTTGGGTTGGTGGAGATAGACTAAATATACTGCTACCACTGCCTGTAAGGTACATTCCCCGTGGTATGCTAATGCCAAAAACCCGTTGAAATGCTTCGGTAAGTGCATTACCCATAACGCCATTTTCAAGGTATATATCTGTGTAGTTAGAGTAAAATGGCTTTTCGTCCCATGCCCTGTATATCATAGGGGTAGAAGAGGCAAAATCGGGGACTGTTAGGTAGAGGGTAGAAGGGACATTGATGTTGTCAAGGGGAGTTATTTTTTCTCCTATGCCCTCCATGAGAAGTGGACCGTTGTAAAGATACATACTGACATCTGCCCCAATCTTTGGTGCCACTTCCAAGGCTTTTTGTCTGTCTATGAGTTCTAAACTAACCAATGCTCCCAGTAGTCCGCCGGCGTTGCTGCTAGAGCCTCCCAGCCCTCTGCCTATAGGTATATGCTTATATATAATGGCAGAGAAGGGAATATCAAGTAATGTTTGTAGCTTGTGAACAGTAGAGTTCTCTATGGGGTAGGGCAAAAATGTAATTGGCCCCTTTTTCCCTATATTGATGAGCATGGTGTCAAAGATGTTGATAAATGATACGATACTTCTTAGAAGGTGCATTCCATCATTTCTAACACCGACGACATCAAGGGTTATATTGATCTTGGCATATGTTTTCAGAAGAAAGCAATGTGTAGACATGGCACAGTGTTTCCACACTCACCTCCTCACCGCGTGATGTAGGTTTTACACCGGCTTTTCTTAGTACATATTCTATACAATCTTTGGAGTATCCCATGTTTTTTAGGTTATTAAGTAGTGTTTTGCGTTTTTGCTTAAAAACCCCTTTGAGGAAATTTTCCCATATGTCAGGATCTACATGGCACAGGGGCGTTTCTTGTCTCTTTATAAATAAGACCTCAGACATAACTTTAGGTGGTGGGGAGAAAGCCCTTGGCTTTACGACAAACGATGACACGATGTCGGTATATGTCTGCATCCATACACTAAGAGAAGATTTTTCTTTCCCCCTTTGTGCTTTTATGCGTCTTGCCACCTCTTTTTGTAGCATAAATGCCCCAAGACTCCAGGTGGAGAAGTTCTTTATAAGGTGGGTAATAATAGTGGTGCCAATCATATATGGTAGATTGCCAGCTGTGTTATATATACCGGTAGGTATATCATCTTCTTTCAGTGTGAGAAAATCTGCCCAGATAACGGTGAGATGAGGAACTTCCTTGGTAATAGCCTCCCAAAATGGTTTTAACCTATCATCAATTTCCACGGCTACAATAGGACCTTTTTCCAATAGGGCAAATGTCAAGTCGCCTGCTCCAGGTCCTATCTCCAAGATATAATCAGGACTATTTTTCCACACATAATCTGCCATTCTTCGTGATACAGTATGGTCTTTGAGAAAGTGCTGGCCCAATCCCTTTTTCGGTCTGGGTATGAGATGTTTGTATTTCTCTCTTATCTCGTACATTACTTGCCCTCCGGATACTCTATAATGTAAACCCATTTGTACCTCTTGCCCCACTTGAGGGCCTCTTCTTTGGTGGGAAAGAACACATCAATGTGATAATACTTAATCCAGCCTCCAACATCTACAGCGTCACTATTGCCGTATCCTTCTATATATAGTTTGCTGTGTAATGGAACAAGTCTTGGATCTACGGCTACAACACCTTTTCTTGCCCTGTCTCCCGTTGCCGTAACCCAGTCGACACCGGGATCTTCAGGTGAGTATGCAGTAATGAGGGCGATAAATTTTTTCAGATAAGGGCCATTGTAAAGGTGCGGGCCACTTTTGAATACCCATGGTGTTGGTTTTTTGATAATTTTCTTTTCTGTCCATGTTTTCACAACCTTATCATCAAGTATGTATTTGTTTGTTACGATCTCCATTAGCCCACCGGCGGCTTTTTGGAGCCTAATGACTTTGCCCGGTGGCAAGTTGTTGTCATAGTAAATGACCTGTTGCCATATGAGGGGTGCCAAGGGTATGAGCTTGGCTTTTTTCTGTATCCAGCCTTTGCTAACAAAGAGGGTTTTATTGTCTTTCCAGTAAATCTTATCCAGTGGGTTAGTGTTTATACCGGCAATGCTAAGAAGTGTATCTGTGCCACTGTGGGGAGGAGTCAATACATGCACTATGTCTTCTTTCGTCTCAACTTTATATTCTTTTACCCATGTGTCATATAGGACAGGGCATGAATCTATGGTGTTAATAGGAAATCCGGTTTTCTGAATGAATTCTTCTTCTGTGCGGGCAAATACATAGCCACTTTTTATGCCATCAAGGGTAACGGCACAATAAAAGCGTGTGTTTAGCACACCATATAGTATGGCCCACGCAGTAAAGATAATGATAAGTACCCTTAAAACACTGCGAGCTATATTCACTTTATAATCCTCCACCTTATGAGGTATGAAGGGTAAGGGGAAGGAGTAGTACCCACATGGACACCGCCAACCTCTTCGTCTACCAGTGTCATAACATATACAAGTGCCTCTGCCCCATGACTGGCGTCTGCTATAGAACTGGCATCTTCGGGTATGAGTATGGTGAGTTTCACGATGGCGGCTCCATTCATGTAGGGGGTATTTAGTTGCTCTCCTTGTATTTTGGCAGTATGGCCGTTTGGCAGAGTAGTAGATGTCTCGGCCTTGGTAGGTGTATTAGCTATTTTGGGGTAGTTTGCCGATACCCATACAACTCCGTATTCTACAGCCGATTCTATGTCTTGCATGAGTAGTGTAGATGTTCTCACAGATATATTAAGTCTGTTTTCTTGCACGACATAACTCAGCAAAATAGCCGAGAGTAGGCCCAAGACAAAGACGATAATCAGTGTAATGATAAGTGTGGAGCCCCTTTCCCATTTCATTGTGGACATGATCCGTTCACCTCAATATACGGGCTAACCCCCGTTATATCTTGAAAATCACTCATTGTGTAGCCATCGTAGCTTTCTATAATGTCAGAATCCTTGAATGTTATAGTGCACATAGGTGGAGATGTCTTGGCACCAATAGATATGGTTATTTTTAAGATAGATGGATTACTGCTGATGAGCGAGGCACTGATATCTGTGAGGGGATATCCGCTGCAATCTATATCTATGTAATCTTCTGGACTGCTGAGTTCCGGTTTGTCCTTTATAGGTTGGGTAAAATACAGGTATATAACTTTTCCCTGCGTGGCACTCATTGTGGCTTCGTCAAAGCAGGCTATTGGTAGGGCAAATGGCACGGTGAGTTTAGTCATACCAACAGTTCCTGAGATGGTTTCATTGTCTCTGGTAGTGGCAGTATATGCAATGGTGATATTGGAATATGGTTTGTAATCTGGTTGGTTATCGCTTAGTATTCTGTCACCATAAAACATCTTTATATTGGTGATGTGCACACCGGGCAAATCAGGATATGTTCTCCCGTCATTTATAGAGATATTGCTACTATTGTTTGTTAGGGTAGTTTGGTTTAGTGTCAGCTGTTTGGTGATATCCTCTGATGTGTTGAAAGAAGTTGCCGTGTAGATGGATATATTATTAATATTGTCCGATTGTCTGTTACCATCTGTTTGGGAGCATACAGCAAATTTCATAGGGTACAATGCATCAATGAGACGGCTATTGGTTAAATATGTGGCCTCTGCCCTGCTCATGGCAGAAGGAGTTTCTATAAATGTTGTTTTCAACAGGCTTGTAGTCATAGGTACAAGTGCAATAGTTAGTATAGAGACAATAATAATGACTACCAGTAGTTCAATAAGGGTATAGCCGCTATTTTTCATGTTATTCCAGCCCCTTAAGCCTTTTCAGATATAGCATTAGGGCAACGACATCGCCACTTGATACTCCGGGTATCTGGCTAGCTTGCCCCAGTGTGGCAGGTTTAAATTCTTTAAGATAGTCTCTGCCTTCCCGCGAGAGGTTAGGCACCTTGTCGTAATTAATATTCTCTGGTATCTCAAGTTGGCTCAGTTTTTTGGCCTCATTAATAAGGCTCAGGTCTCGCTTGATATAGCCTTCGTATTTAACATCTATCTCCAGTGTTAGCTTGCCCTGATTATCAAGCTGTGATATTTCTGACACATACCTTGCAAGATCATCGGCGTGTATCTCAGGTCTTTTTAGCACCTGATAGGCCGAGGTTTTTCCTTTGAGAAAGTCAAAGTGCTCTTTATTGAGATATGTGCTTTTTAGCGATTCTTTGGCCTTTTCTATCAGTTCTTGTCTTTCCTTGACAAGTTTATATTCATCTTCTGTCAGTATTCCCAGTTCATATGCTTTCTTTGATAGTCTAAATGCGGCGTTGTCTTGTCTCAGTACAAGGCGATATTCAGAGCGTGATGTTAGCATTCTATATGGTTCTCTGATGGGATGTGTTGTCAGTTCGTCTATAAGTACGCCAATATATCCATCTTCACGGGATAACACAAATGGTTTTTCCCCCATAACATATAGTGATGCATTGATACCGGCAATGATTCCCTGTGCTGCTGCCTCTTCATATCCTGTTGTTCCATTGATTTGACCGGCTGAAAAGAGTCCTTCAATGCCTTTGACTTTCATAGATGGGTGAAGCTGATGTGGAGCTATAAGGTCGTAATCTATGGTATATCCTGGTCTAACAATTTCAGCATTTTCAAGGCCTGGTATACTCCGCACGACCATTTCTTGTATTTCAACAGGTAGTGATATGGCAAGACCGTTGGGATATATCTCTTCGGTATTCAGCCCAACGGGTTCTAAGAATATGATGTGGCTATTTCTATCGGGAAACCATACGGCTTTTTCTTCAATAGATGGGCAGTATCTCGGTCCTATCTTAACCATATCTGATGCACGGGAAGCCGTAAGGTGTATGTGCATACGCACAATATCCATGGTGTGTTTGGTTGTGCGTGTTATATACACGGGCTTATAGCCTGGTGGATTGGGGGCCTCAAAGAATGAAAATGTTATCCCTTGTTCTCCAGGTTGAATTTCCAGTTTGTCCCAATCTATAGTGCGACCATCAAGCCTTGGTGTTGTTCCCGTATTAAACCTCAGTATCTGTAGCCCCAGTCTCTTTAGTGCATCTGATATTCCATATGAGGGAAATTCTCCCCACCTTCCGGCCTCTTTAGACCACGCAGAAATGTATATTTTGCCCTTCATAAATGTACCGGTTGTAAGTACAGTTGCCTTTGCCAGTATTTCATCACCATATTCCAGTTTTACACCTACAACCCGGTTGTCTTCTATAAGCAGGTCTACGGCCAGCCCTTGAATAATTTCCAGATTATCTGTATTCATGAGTCTTTTTCTCATATTGGCAGGGTATATGTCCTTATCTATCTGTGCCCTTTGAGACCAAACGGCTGGTCCCTTTCCCTTGTTAAGTACACGGGCCTGTATGTATGATTCATTGGTAACTCTTCCCATGAGTCCACCAAGTGCGTCTATTTCCATAACAAGCTGTGTTTTACCTGGACCTCCTATGGCAGGATTACAAGGAGGTATGGCAATGGTATCTACAAAGCCCGTAATAAGGGCCGTTTTCATACCCATACGTGCCGCCACCTGTGCTGCCTCTACGCCGGCATGACCTCCACCGACAACGATAACATCAAATGTCCTCAAGGTTATCTCCTCCTTCTATAATGCCTCCCATCAGTAGGTATCCTTTTCTATCAAACACAGCACCAATCTGGCCGGGAGTAGCCTGAATGCCGTTTTCTAATTTTACTATATTACCATCTATATACTTTATATCTGCCAGTGGTCCCCGATATCGTGTCTGCAGTAAAAGACCCTCTGTAGGAAGGCTGTCTACGAACATGTTGATGTCAAAGAGTTTTACAGTTGTCTTTAAAAGATATGTTTTAGGTGCAACATAGAGCGTGTTGTCTTTTTTCTTTATGACATATAACCTTTCATGGGTCTTGGGATGGGCCCCCAGTCTCTCTCCTACAGTATATAGATGAGCCCCACGATGATGACCAATGACAATGTTTTCTGGATACAAGATAATTTCACCATGGGATTCTCCTAAGTGATGTTTTAGAAAGTCTGACATCTTCTTTGAAAAGCATATATCTTGGCTCTCCTTCTTGCCTATGAGTGGAAGTATACCGATATCCTCTGCAAGGGCATATATTTCTTCCTTTTTCATGCCACTTAAAGGGAATATAAGATGTCTGACAATGTTTCTATCAATAAGTGCAAGGAAATATGTCTGGTCTTTGGGGTTGAGAAAATCTTTTTGTAGAAGATGTGTACCGTATGGGGTTTCATGGGATACATGACTGTAGTGGCCTGTTGCCATAAAGTCGGCTCCTAAAGTTTTCATGGCCCCATATAGTCCTTTCATCTTGGCATCTCTATTACATATGGTGCACGGATTAGGTGTATATCCATCTTTATACATCTGAAGAGTTTTTTCTACAACGGCTGTGGAAAACGGTATTTGTAGTGGTACATTTATCCATTGTATACCTAATTTTTCCATAACGAGTGGAAGGTGCTTTGGCAAAGGATGTCCCAACTGTAAAAATACTCCTATAACTTTGTATCCTGCTTTTTTTAGCAGATATGCAGCTACAGATGAATCTATTCCCCCAGATATTCCCAAGACGACAGTTTTATTCACCTACATCAGTCCTCCTCGTTAAAATAATCATACAATATAAGATGTTTTGGTATGTAAACAGAGGGGTGGTGAAGGAAAATGAATGTAAAAGTAGTAGATACAACGCTAAGGGATGGTCAGCAGTCATTGCTGGCAACAAGGATGACAACGGAAGAGATTATGGAGGTTGCCCCCATACTTGATGAAGTGGGGTTTTATTCCATGGAGGTATGGGGTGGGGCCACATTTGATGCTCCCCTGAGGTATCTTGGTGAAAACCCGTGGGATAGACTTGACGCTATACGCAAGGCTCTGAAAAATACCAAGATACAGATGCTTCTTAGAGGCCAAAACCTTGTGGGATATCGCCATTATGCCGATGATGTTGTAGAGCTCTTTGTGAAGACGGTTAAGAAACATGGTATGGATATTGTCAGAATCTTTGACGCTCTCAACGATGTGAGAAATATGAAAAAATCTATAGAAGTTGCCAAAGGAGAAGGTATGCATGTCCAGATAGCCCTGTCATATACTGTATCTCCTGTTCATACTGTTGATTATTATGTCTCTTTGGCAAAAGATGTAAGGAAATTGGGAGCCGATTCTATAGCCATAAAGGATATGGCTGGTATCCTTTTACCAAAGAGGGGAATACAGCTTGCAGAGGCTATTAAGGATGCCACTGGGCTTCCTGTGGAACTTCACACGCATTCTACAGGTGGTGTAGGACCAACACTTATTTATGAAGCTATTGTTTCGCATAGTGTTGATATTGTTGATACAGGTATATCTCCTCTTGCTATGGGAACGGCTCAGCCCTCCATTCAGACGCTTTACTATATGCTGAAAGATGCAGATATAGACCTGGACATTAACATAGATGTCGTACATGAGGCATCAAAGATTATTAAGAATATTGTGCAAAGACATAATCCCCCGGCCAAGGTATACATGATGGATCCGATGGTGCTGAAGCATCAGGTGCCGGGGGGTATGCTTTCTAATCTCATAGCCCAGTTAAAGGCTATGAATGCAGAAGATAGATTGGAAGAGGTACTTGAAGAGGTTCCTCGTGTGAGAAAAGATTTGGGATATCCACCGCTGGTAACTCCTATGAGCCAGATTGTAGGGACACAGGCTGTTTTAAATGTCATTAAGGGAGAAAGATATGCGATGGTGACAAAGGAACTGAAAAACTATATAAAAGGACTTTATGGAAAACCCCCTGCTCCTATAGATTCTGAACTTGTGGAAAAGGTGTTAGGTGATGAGAAACAAATAGATGTACGGCCGGCAGATCTCCTTGAGCCTGAGTTGCCCAAAGCACGCAGACTGGGAGCCCCGTATATAGAGAGTGATGAGGATTTGCTTATCGTTGCTCTATTTCCTGAGCAAGGGTTGGAGTATCTAAAGAAAAGAGCTATGAAGAAGTATGGTGTTGATGAAGAACTTGTAGTATACGATGATGATGTTGCAGTGTATCCTGTGCCTTAGTTAATGCCTATACACAAGAGGATGCTGCTATGATACAATAGCCTATAGAGAAGTTTATGGAGGTGAACATTATGTCCGATTTTAAACCTATGTACCCTGAGAAGGTAGAAAATCCCGATGTGAAAAATCTGCTAACAAGACTTAGACAGGTTGTTGATCCAGAGATAGGCCTTAATATTGTTGATCTCGGTCTCATATACAACATAGAAATCAATAAGGAAAACGGTGAGGCCACCATTACGATGACACTCACCGTTCCCGGTTGTCCACTATCTCAGTGGCTTGTTGAACAAGTGCGTATGGTTGCTATGGCCACAGAGGGCATTGACAAGGTTGATGTTAAACTTGTGTTTGACCCCCCGTGGACGCCAGATTTCGTGAATAAAGAAGCATTAGGCATGAAATAGTGCTTTGAAAACGACATAACCTAAGAATATGCCTAAAATTCCCATAACACCTGGGAGGACAGTGGGGGCTGGCACTTCAAGTTTCAAGAAGGCAAATATGGCCCCCACTGCGAATCCTGTTCCTAGTGCCATAAGGTTGTCTTTCACACTGCCCATATATTTGGCAAGTTCCATGAAGAACTCTTTCATGTTTTATTCCTCCTTTCCATAATTATTGAAGGGTATCTATGATACCATATTTATAGATATCTTATGAAATGAAAGGGGGTAGTAGCCTTGGAAAGACAGGTTGTTGTCTTTAAGTTAGGTGAGAAAGAGTATGCCATTGATATTTTAGAGGTGCAGGAGATTCAGCGTTATATTGAGCCTACTGAGGTACCTAATGCACCCTCGTTTGTAAAGGGTATTATCAATCTCAGAGGTGAAATTATTCCTATTTTCGACATCAATGAACGCTTTGGGAAACCCCCTGTAGAGATAGATGAAGGTACGAAGATTATCATTGTTATGATAGGAGATAGAAAGGCTGGTTTTATAGTCAATGATGTTCACGAGGTTCTTCGTATATCTACCGATATGATTTCTCAGGTCCCCGATAGTATAGGTGGTAGGGTAAGGGAGTTTCTCAAAGGTGTTATTAAGTATCAAGACAGGCTTATACTGTGGATAGATGTAGAAAAGCTATTCTCAGAAGAAGAGAAAGAGGCTTTGGCTCAAATCTAATAATCTGGTTTCCTGGGCGAAGGGAGAGGGAAATAGAATGATGGCATACATCCTTGCTTATGCTGAACTTTTTGTTTCTGCAGGATTGTTTTTTTACTATATTAGACAATATGAAGTATCGGGGATGCTTTTGGCGGGGCTCTTGATGGCTGCGGTGTATGGGCTTTCGTCGATTTTTTGGGTTCACTATAGAAAAGATAAGAATTTGTATAGAGATATCTTAATACCCATTATGGGCTTTCTTACTATGTCACAGGCGTTTTTATTTAAAGATTCTCTGCTGGGTTGGTACTTTTATATAGTTCTGGCCCTCATGTCAACCTTTATATTTAAGGGATGGTTTAGTAGAGAAGGAATAAAAAAAGCGCTATTAGTGTTTCTGCCTGTTGTGCTTCTTATGGTTTACCAGATTGTGCTTTTGTTCTCTTCTATTAATAGTCAAGGAGGGCTCTTGCAGGGACAGATATGGCACAACTTTAATGTGGTTAAGAGCACCATAGAAGGTATGGCCTTGCATACAGAATATCAGTTTATAGCAACTACTATACTTTTAGTGTTTATTGCCTTTGGGGTTTTCCCATTTTCTTGGCTAAAAGATAAAGATTATATCGTTGTTGGGCCGGCATTCGGATATGTGGCATATGCACTTGTTTATAGACTGCTTATCAATGCATATTATTCTCTACCTGATAACTTTACACATCTATCTATCATATCTCTTATGGTGTTTGGAGCCCTTGTTGTAATGTCATTCGGTATTAGTAGGTTTTATTCTGTTTATGCCCTTGTTCCTATATATGCTATTTCTCTAACTACAGGCAAGATAGATTTTGAAGGATTCTTTGTGTGGGCGTTTTTCCTGTTTATTATTGCGCTGTCTGTGACACCGACAATGGACGACCGTTGGGCGCTATGGCACATGGCAGGCGGTCCACTTGGTATAGCGTTTTGGGGGATATGGATGGTTATGCTCGGTTTGTATGGTATGGGATTTCATCTTGATTGGTGGCTCATACTGCTGTTTTGGCTGGCTATGCTCAGTGAGTTTACCCGTATACGTATGAAAGACATGAATATTACAGATGAAGAGGTTATTCAGTGGATGGAAAATGCCTCTTTGAAAAATATGATAAAAACATCACTCCCGGGTCTGATTATGTCTTTGCTTTCTATCTTTATAGGTTGGTGGGGACTATATATTGTCAACTTTACCAACGGTCCTGTCAGACCGTATAACATATCTATTCTTTCTATAAAATTACCATTTGGCGATATCAATACCCCTGTTTCAGCTCTTGTTGTATTGAATGTGGTTGTTATTGCTCTTATGTGGCTTGGTATCTGGTATTCTGTTTGGGAGCCTTTTGCTCAGAAAAAACATGCGTCTTCTACTGAAACGGTAGGTGATGACAATGAGTAAGATGTTTCTTATGTTGTTTGCCCCTGTTATTGCCCTTGTTGTTGGTATTATTCCTGTTATCGTGTTTCATATAAAGTATCTATCATCGGCTGGTGCGTCGTGGTGGAGGCCCAATCACAATGCGTACTTAGGGCTTCTTTCGTTAATAACTGCCAATACGCTTCTTATTATGGCGGAGCCTAACCTGCGTATATACAGTGACTTTATTATGTTTCTGCTTTTTTATGCACTGGGTATTATGCTAACAATCCCCCCTCAAAAAATGCTCTCTCGGAGAGTGGCTAGCATTGGTCTTTATATTATCGGGGTAACGGCATATATATCCCATCTATATGGTGGCAGAGGAACTGTTCCTGCTCTGACATTTAACCAGATGTGGCTGTATCAGAATAAAATGGGTATGAATGTTTTTCACTTTGCATCTGTTATTGCTGTATATATTCTTGGGGGCATTATCTTGTTTAGTGGTATACGATTTTCTATTGCAAGAGATGATGTGCTGACCGAATCATTCATTGTCTCTGGATATAGTCTGTTTGGAGCCTATATGTACTTTGGTGGAAAATCTCTACCTGTTATGCTCTTGTTTGCCATAATATTTGCCTTTGTTGTATATGGCATCAGTGAGCTGGTGGTATTACTTGTATGGTCTTTTACCGGTAAAAGACTTGAAGATTAGAAAAACTACTATATAACGGTAAATTTGCGGGCATAAAACTGCCCGCTTTATTTTTTTAAAAAACTTGTGAATAAATACCTCCCTATGCAGGTATATATGTAGTGAAGTTAAAGAATTAAAAAATATGGGAGGTGGTATCTATGAGATACTATGACTTTACTGAAGGAGCCATCTGGGCAATTGAGGCAGCCCCCAAGGTGGCAAAACAGATGGGACATAAGCAGATAATGCCAGTTCATCTTGTAATAGCACTTGCTGCGGGTGGAAATACATTTGCTGCCCAGGTATTAAAACTCTTTGATGTTGATGCCGATAGCATCGTAAAGAAGGTAGATGAAAAGATTGGTACATCTGAGGCAGTATTATCTGTAATGTCTTACTCTCCGAGTTTTAAAAGCACATTGGAGAGGGCAAGAAAAGAGGCCGGTAGCCTTGGTGTAGGCTATGTAGGTACTGAGCACTTGCTTCTTGCCGCTATCGCAGAGGATGCACTAGTGCAGGAGATTATGGCCGAACTTGGTGTTTACTACGAGGACCTTAAGAAGCTTATTTACCTTATCTATACCGGTGAGTCTCCAGAGGTTGCCGTTAAGCATCTGAGGGAGACAGGGGCTAGGGCTTCATCTTCCAAGAAGCAATCTGGTGGCAAGAGAGGGAAGAAAAAAGGTGGCATTCTTGATGAGTTTGCCAGAGACCTGACCGAGCTTGCTAAAGAGGGAAAACTAGATCCCGTTATAGGCAGGGAGAAAGAAATTAGAAGAGTTATGCAGATCTTATCTCGTAGAACAAAGAATAACCCTGTGCTTATAGGTGAACCTGGTGTTGGTAAAACGGCTATTGTTGAAGGGCTTGCACAGCGTATTGCCGAAGGACTTGTTCCTGACATACTGAAGGATAAGAGAATTATTCAGCTTGACATGGGTGCACTTGTTGCCGGTACCAAATATCGTGGTGAGTTTGAGGAGAGACTGAAGAAAGTTATTGAAGAGCTTATTGAAGATAAGGACACGATTGTGTTTATTGACGAGATACACACCATTGTTGGCGCTGGTGCAGCAGAGGGTTCTATGGATGCTGCTAACATGCTCAAGCCCGCACTGGCAAGGGGTGAGCTCCAGCTCATTGGCGCGACAACACTGGATGAGTATAGAAAACATATTGAAAAGGATGCTGCATTGGAAAGAAGATTACAGCCTGTGTTTGTTCCGGAGCCAACCCCAGAGCAGGCTATAGAAATTCTTAGAGGTCTCAGAGACAGATTTGAGGCTCATCACAAGGTAAAGATTACCGATGAGGCTATTGTTGCGGCTGTAACCTTGTCTGACAAGTATATTCAGGGTAGGTTTTTGCCCGATAAGGCTATAGACTTACTTGATGAGGCTTGCGCTGCAAAGAAGCTTGATGTCTTTACCGAGCCAGAAGATCTTTCATCTATGGAAAAAGAGCTGGAGAAGATTCGTAGGGAGAAAGAAGCTGCGGCCAAGGCACAGGATTATGAGCGCGCTGCAAACCTGAAGAAAGAGGAAGAAAGACTGGCTGAAGAGATTGAAAAGATGAAAGAAGATTGGCAAAAGAAGAGGGCTGAATCTGCTGTTCAGGTCACTGCAGAAGATGTGGCTAAAGTTGTCGCCGACTGGACCGGTATACCTGTGACGCAGCTGCTGGAGGAGGAACTTCAGAAGCTCTTGAGAATGGAAGAAGCACTTCATGAGCGTGTTGTTGGTCAGGATCATGCTATTGAGGCTATTGCTCAGGCTATACGCAGGGCAAGGGCTGGTCTTAAGGATCCACACAGGCCAATAGGTTCGTTTCTGTTCCTTGGTCCTACCGGTGTTGGTAAGACAGAGCTTGCCAAAGCACTTGCTGAGTTTCTGTTTGGTGATGAAGATGCACTTCTAAGAATTGACATGTCTGAGTTCCAGGAGAAACACACAGTATCTAGACTTGTTGGTTCTCCTCCCGGCTATGTGGGTCATGAGGAAGGCGGTCAGCTAACAGAACCTGTTAGGAGAAGACCATATAGGGTCATACTCTTTGACGAGATAGAAAAGGCACATCCTGATGTGTGGAATATACTCTTGCAGATACTTGATGATGGTAGACTTACAGATGCCAAAGGTCGTACTGTAGATTTCTCTAACACTGTTATTATCATGACATCTAATATCGGTAGCCATTACTTTGCCGACTATCTCAAGGCAATGAAAGAAGGTCGCGAGCCATCTATGGGTCTTGATAAGATAAAGGAACTTGTCTTGGAAGAGCTCAGAAGACACTTTAGACCAGAGCTACTTAACCGTATTGATGAGATCATTGTATTTGATCCACTTAGCCACGAGCAGATGCTGGCCATAGTAGACATCTTTGTAAGAAAGTTGAGAAGACTTCTGAAGGCACAGAGGATAGAAATAGAGTTTACAGATAAGGCCAAAGAATGGCTGGCCAAGAAGGGATTTGATCCTGAATATGGTGCCAGACCACTGAGGAGGGTCTTCCAGAGATATGTTGAAAATAAGATTGCCGAGGAAATACTTCACGGTAACTTTGCACCGGGTGACACCATAGTAGTGGATGTAGATGAAGAGACAGACACCATTGTGCTGAAAAAGAAAACATCTAAAGACGGTGACGATACTGAGCAGCAAGAGGAAAATGGCGAGTAAATAACTTCCTAAAGTATAGCGGGCCCTATTAGGGCCCGCTTTTTTAATGGTAAGGAGGGATGGAGTCCTTACCGCAGTTTGGTAGCAATATCTTTTAGTGCCTCTTTATATTCTACCTCCGATACACCGTCTTCTATTGCCACTTTGGCTACTCTTATGGCTACATGGTAATACACATGTTTTTCATCCATGCGTGGAATGATTTTATCTGGTCTTGGTTTTTCTACTCCATCAGCCAGTGCATATACAGCTTCTTTTTTCATGTTGGCTGTTATCTTACTGGCTTTGGCTGATAATGTGCCTCTAAAGAGGCTGGGAAATACCAAAGAGTTGTTTAACTGGTTGACAAAGTCGGATCTGCCTGTTGCAGTAATATATGCTCCGGACTTTAGGGCTTCATTGGGATATATTTCAGGTACAGGATTGGATACGGCAAACACGATGGGTTTGTCGGACATCTTCTTAATGTGTTCCGGTTTAATGGCTCCAGGTGAAGAAGCCCCGATAATGACATCTGCTCCCTCTACAGCATCATCAAGTGTTTCTCCTATGCCCGATGATAACCTTGCAATTTGGCTTTTTACGGGATTATCTTTGATATCTGGTCTGTCTAAAGATATAACACCTGTTCTATCGGTAAATGTAATGTTTTTACTGGGTAGTCCTATATCATTCCATAAGAGGGCAAAGCCTAAACCTGCAGAGCCACTACCCACAAAGACAACTTTCATCTGTTCTATGGGTTTACCAACTACCCTTGATGCATTAGTAAGACCTGCCATGAGCACTATGGCGGTTCCTTCCATGTCATCGTGAAAAACGGGAATGCCTATATCCTGAAGGGATTCCCATGCGAGAAATGCATCAGGCTGAGATATGTCCTCAAGGTTTATGCCGCTAACAGATGGTTTTAGCATCTTTACAAATGCAACAATGTCTTTGTAGGATAATGCATTGATAGATAGAGGATAGGCATCAACACCACCTAACACTTTGAAAAGTAGAGATTTACCTTCCATGACAGGGTGTCCAGCTTCAGGCCCGATATTACCGAGCCCCAGTATGCGGGTACCATTGGTAACAATGGCAATGGTATTGCCTACCGATGTGAGGTTGTATTTTTCATCAGGCTCTTCTGCTATAGCTCTACAGGCATCAGCTACATAAGGGGTATAGAGGTATGCAAAGTCTTCATATGTAATATTGGGTATCTTGGGGGTGATAGAGACCTTGCCTTCATAGGCACGGTGTATGCCAAGGGCAAGGTCTCTATGAATGTCTCTACTCATCCTTTTTGGCTTCTCCCTTCAGTGCAGAGAGATATTTCAAAACAAGCTTTCCTGCCAAGGAGGAAGGATATAACAGATACATATGGCTCTTCAGTGGTGTGTCGTCAACGAGAACATTAAATCTTACTGTGGCTATTTTTCCGCCATTAAAAGACTGCACAAGCTCTTCCAAAACCTCTTTGGTAAGACCTTTGGGTAGCGGTTTAAATTCTGGAGTTGTTACCTCTATAAAGGAACCTGTCAGTTCTGTCAATGCACGGGCAGATGCTCCCATCATCTGGTTCATGGCTTCTTGGAGTGCAGAGACAAGCATCGGGTCGTCTACAGATGATACTTCCATACCAAACTGACTGAGCATAAGGTTGGCAAGTAGTAGTGCCTGTTCTTCTTTAAGTAGGAGTATTGATGATCCACCAAAGTCCCCCTTATATCCAACGGTAACAAGAACGGAAGGTTCTTCAGGATGCTGGACGGCAGGTAGTGTGCCTAGCCATACTTCTGGTGTGGTGATGTGTATGGTTTTTCCTATCATCTGGCTCAGTGCTGTTGCTGCGTTGCCCATAGCAATATTACCGATTTCACCCAAGAGATCCAGTAGCATTTCGTCCATCAGTGCCATGGTTTTTCACCTCCTCCTGAAAATGTTAAATATACCTCCACCTTTTTTCGCCTTCTTTGGTGTTAGGTCTACCTGAATGGTTCCAAATAAGTATGCAGCCAGCATTGAGAATATGGTTGTTGTCTGCTCGTCAAGAGAGAGTCTTATATACAGTATGTCGTAGTCGTCAATACCATCGGTAAGCGATTCCCTAAATACTATTAGGCCATTACTCATAAACTGGTGAAATCCCGATGTAATTGGTATCTCGGAGAAAAAGAAGATTTCGTTGTCTACGATTTTGTCACTATCTTCTTTGTACAACATAATCTTTGCCCCGTTAATGCCGGCTTTTAGCAATACGCCTTCTATATCCTCATCACCACCTTTGTAAGATACAAGAACAGGTATAGTCATATCTATGAAGTTTTTCTGTTCTACAAGTTCGTTTACAGGTGTTAGCTCCATATGAGGTGAATCAGGATATATGAACATCTGGTCCCCATCAAGAATAATTCCTGTTTTGCCTTTACCGTAAAAGTTTTCAAGTCTTGTATTAACATTTGCCCATATGATATCCGCTGGTTTAGACGAACGCATGAATTTTTTCCCTAAATCAACCTGTAAGGTGATGTATTCCTCTTCTATTTCTGTTATAAACCCCCTGAAACTAAATCGTAGTTCATTTTCTTTATCTGAACGGGTTTGAACAATGAGAATATCCCCCTTTGAAACGGCATCTCTCCACAGAATTCCCACAGTTAATCACTCCTCTTTTGATGCCTGAGAATTTCTATGGTGTTCTTTAGATTGTTTTTCATCTCATTAACTGCGTTAACTATAAGTTTGATATCATTGTTGTATGGGTAGTCCAAATCTTCTCTAAGGTCTCCCTGTCCCATTCTGAGGATCTTGCGTTCCAGTTCAATAAGTGGGTCAAATATCTTACTAAGCATAATGTAAGATAGAGCAGCAGCAATGACAATAAGAATGATAACGAATATAACGAAGAAGTTTCTTGTTCTATTAATAGATGCTGAGATTTCCTGGACAGGTTGTAGCCAAATATCTCTATTGATAGCAGAAACAATTTTCCACGGTGTGCCGGGAATGGAGTGAACCTTTATGCGAAGATTATGTCCAAATAATGATATATCGGCAACAGAGCCATCAGGAGTGCTCTTGATTGTGTCGTAGGCTTGTTTCATCTGCTGTTTATCTGTTTCAGTCAGCTTTAATTCTTTTTCATACTTCGCCTTCATTTCTCTTGATCTGTCTCTGTATGCCTTAAGGAAGTCAAGATTCAAGGGAAGACCCACATATCTTTTATCTGGATATGCGAGAATAACAGGTGCCTTGGTGTTTTCATCGTCAGGTATGTAGACAAGGAAGAAGAAAGAAGAGTATTTATCGTCTTTTTTCACAGCAGAAAGTTCAGATATGTGGGCGATTTGGTCAAGGGACATATATATTCCGATAACGCCAAGCACATTATTTCCTTCCATGATAGGATATCCCATTGCAACTTCCAATTCTCCTGTATCTGGATTAAGAAACGGTGGGGAAAATGTAATAGTGGCATTATTTAATGCCTCTTCGTACCACGGTTCTGTTCTAATATCACTAACATATTCTGATCTTGGAGGATATACAAACGAATAACCACCTGTTGTTTTTACAATAGCCACCTGGCTAACTGAACCTTCCAAGACCTTTCTGTAATCCTCAACAAGCTTATTGAGCTGATCAGAATATTTCTGGACTTGTGCTTGAGCCGATTTGCCAGACATCTGGGAAAATACATCTATTTTTTGCAGAGCATATTTTGCTTTTTCCTCCATTGTCTGGGCAGGTACAAGGGCTATATTCTCAAGCCAAGATTTAATGGCACCGGAGAAACCTTCACTCATACTGTCTAAGGTGCCTTTCACCGTTGTTTCTGCTGATTCAGTCAAAATGGATTTGTCTTTGTTCATCTGCATTAGAGAAAAGATACCTACTGGAACAGATGATAGCAGGATAAACAGAATAACGATAAGGGTAATTTGCCTTTTTAGTTTTCCCTTCATAAAGAGGCACCTCCTAAGTTGTATATTATCTTTATAGAATAATTCTAACATGCAAGGAGGGACAATGATGAGAATATTTATATCTACAGACATAGAAGGTCTGTCAGGTGTTTCGTCTTGGGAATGGTGGAAGAATAATGAAAAGGCTACTACAGAAATTCTTGTAAGGCACTTGGTTCCTGTTATAGAAGTTATAAAAGAATATGACGATAAAGCGGAAATTGTTATAGTTGATAGTCATAGTAAAGGAGAAAACATATCTGTCTTAGATTTTTCCGAAAAATATTCCAATATTTTTCTTATAAATGGATTCCCTCGTAAAGATTATATGATGAGTGGGTTTGATAATACTTATGATGGAGTGATATTTGTTGGCTATCATTCTCTTATTGGTGGCGGTGGTGCTATGGATCATACATATTCTTCTTCAAGCATTTACAATATTCGTGTTAATGGTGAGCCTGTTGGAGAGACGGCTATCAATGCTGCATTCGCTGGTGAGTTTGATGTACCCGTTATGCTTGTTGTAGGTCAAAAGGAGATGGAGTGGGAGATGAAAAGGTATTTACCTGATACGGTGTTTGTACCTGTTCAAGAGGCTGTAGGACGGTTTGCAACTAAAAATGCTTTGCTTCATGATGTAGACCGGAGTATTAGAATTGGAACTGAGGAAGCTATAATGAGAATGCAAAAAGCCTTGATTAAGCCTTTTACATTTTCATCTCCTATAGAGGTGGAAATAGATTGGTTGTCATCGTCTATCGCTGATGTTGTATCACAGATGCCTATAATGGAGAAGGTTTCCCCTCGTACAACACGCTACATCGTCAATAACTGGGTGGAAGGTTTCCGTTGGCTGCTTTCCGCTGTGTATATGAGTTATTTGGGCCAGAGGTGAGTTTATGCCACGAGGTTTTAGAAATCTTGTAAGAATGAAACCCAACTGGAATGTACTGATGTTTCCGTTTGATGTAGATAATGTCAGGGAGATATATGGACTACTTGGAGGAAAAGGTTCTATCACATGTTTGGTGGCTCCTGGGGAGGTTGATGAGTATAAGCGACAGCTATCGTATCTTCCTTATGGTGGACCATCGACCTATGTCCTTCCTCGGGGAGCTTTGCGGGCATTGGATGGTCATTTCCATACAGCCATTTTTCTTATACCTATTGACAAGTTCCGCCGACCTGAGGAGGTGCTTTTTGATATTTATAGGTTACTTCATTGGCATGGTTATATACAGACCATACACTTTATAGCCGGTGGAAAGGAAGATATATGGACTCAGTCGCCTGATAGTTATAGTATCAAGGTGGCAGCCTTGATAAAGAAAACAGGTTTTTTGTTATCTGATGCAAGAGCATTGGAAATTGCCGATGGTATTTGGGTAAAAGTGGAGGGCGTTAAAAGGGATAGTTTGTCTAATGAAGACATAGCATATTAATAGTGTATAATGCAATATGCCTACCTGTAGGTAGATAATATTGTGGTATGCAAAGAAAAAGTTAATATAGGGAAAGGAGGATAGGGCTATGAAGAGAACATATCAGCCACATAATCGTAGAAGGGCTCGTACACATGGCTTTATGGCAAGAATGAGTACCAGAGGTGGAAGAAGGGTTTTAAAGAGAAGAAGACAGAAAGGTCGTTGGAGACTCACTCCATCTTATCGCAAGGTGTAAAATGTGGGAATACCCCGCAAGTATAGGCTTACATCTGGTAAGTTATTTGGTGAAGTTTATAAGAGGGGGAAGATGCTGAAGTCTCCCTTGTTTGTTGTTTACTATTTGCCTATAGAACATGGGCCAAAAGTTGGTATCGTTGTATCTAAGAAGTTTGGTAAGGCTGTAAAGAGAAACAAACTGAAAAGGCAGATAAGGGAGATTGTTAGGGGGCATCTTCCCCATTTAAAGTGTGCAGTTGTTATTTTACCCCGCATGAGGGTAAAAGAAGCATCATTTCACGAAATGAAGCGTATGCTTGATGATATGCTTGAGCAGGTAGGCGGGGGGGAGTGTAGTGAGATACCTTGACAGTTTAATAAAAAAGATGGTTATAGCGATTCTGATGTTTATCCATGCTTTTTTGCATTTATTTTCTCAAGGGCCGGTATGCAGGCACATACCAACATGTTCTGCCTACACGGTAGAGGCCATACAGAAGCATGGTGTGATAGTAGGGGGCTATTTGGCACTGAAGAGAATACTCAGGTGCCACCCATGGGGCACATGGGGATATGATCCAGTGCCTGAGAAAGTACAATTGAAGTTTTTTATAAATAAAGATTAGGAGGGGTAAATATGGCTACACAGACGGTATCCAGTAGTGTGTCTGCCACTGTGACAGGAAAAGCAAGTGGGACTACAACTGTAGGTAGTACATTACAAACAGCAACGACTGCAACACAGCCCTTAAAAGGACTTACCGGGGCTGTTGCCATGTTTTTTATGTGGATTTTGGATTTTCTGTATAGATTTGTTCCTTATTATCCTGTAGATATTATGCTCTTGACTTTACTTGTTAAGTTGATAATGTTTCCATTTACATATCAGCAGGTACGCGCTAGTGTTATGATGACTAAAATCCAACCTTTGGTTAAAAAGATACAAGAGAAATATAAAGATGATAAGAATAAGCAGGGTGAAGAACTTATGAAACTCTACCAAGAGTACAAGGTTAATCCCCTTATGGGGTGTCTTGTTCTCATTTTTCAACTTCCTATATTTTGGGGACTTTACAAGGCTTTGCTTAACTATCACCTTTACAATCCGAACTTTAATGGTGTTTCCTTCTTGTGGGTGCCAGATATATCTAAACCCGATCCAACATGGGCAACTCCCATCATAGTTGCCGTTGCAACATACTTTCAGTTTAAACTCAGTCAGACACCAACATCTGATCCACAAACTCAAGCTCAAACGAAGATGATGATGATTCTTATGCCTTTGATGTTTGCGTGGTTTGCCATGAAGATGCCTGTTGGTGTGGCTATTTACTGGGTAACATTTGCCATTTTAGGTGTTCTTGAGAACCGTTTAGTGAGATATATAGTGGAAAAGGAGATCAATAAAAAAGGGATGGAAAAAAAGGATACATAGCATAGGTGGGGGTGAATATAGTGAGTGATATGGTTTTTACCGGTGCCTCTTTAGAAGAGGCAATAGAATCTGCTAAAAGTGTGCTTGGAGATAATTTTGAATATGAGGTTGTAGAGGAGCGAAAAGGCCTTTTAGGAAAAGTTGTAAAAATAAAGGCTTGGAGACCTGTCCCTTCTGTTGTTGTAAAAAAGCTTCTTGAAGATATTATGAAAGCAGCTGGGAAAGATGCCACGATATATGTAGATGAGTATGATGAGGGAGAGATACATGTTCGTATAGATGGAGAAGACCTTGCCGGTTTTATTGGTAAGCATGGCAAGTTTCTTGATACATTTGAACATTTCATAGATCAGGTTATTAGACTTCGCTTTGATAAGCCTATTAGACTTGATATAGATATCATGGGCTATAAGGCCCGGAGAGCCGAGAAGTTACTCTCTATGATTGAGAAAAAAATACAGTATATGGAATCTCGTAGGCTGAAGAGTATAAAACTGAGCCCTATGCCTCGTTGGGAGAGAAAAATTGTTCATAAGCTTGTGCAGGAACATTTCCCAGCTTATACTACTCGTTCATTTGGAGAAGAGCCTAATAGGAGGATAGAGATAAAGAAGGTTGGTTGATATGTCGGATGTTATCGTTGCCATTTCCACCCCTCCCGGGGTAGGAGCTATACATGTTGTTCGCCTCTCTGGGAGGGGTTCTTTTTTATTGGCAGAGAAAGTTATTAAGAAAAAGTTGCCACCTCACGGTACAATGAAACTTGCAAAGATTTATGACAGCGAGGGTGATGTTATAGATCATGCCCTTGTTGTGGCCTTTTATGCTCCCCGTTCATATACTGGTGAAGATATGGTAGAGTTTCATGTACATGGTAATCCCGTTATTGCCTCTGCTTTAATATCTTATCTCATATCTTTAGGAGCCCGCCTTGCCGAGCCGGGAGAGTTTACCAAGAGGGCATTGCTTTCAGGTAAGATGACACTTTCACAGGTTGAGGCCCTCCATGAGGTGATATATGGAAAGAATATAGAGTCGGTAAAAGCCGCTACACGCAGTGCATCAGGAGAATATGAAAAAGATATCAAGGCCATTTATGATGACATATTATCTTTGGCATCAGCTATGAGGGCTGATGTGGATTATCCGGAAGATGTAGAACTGGAAGAATATGGATTTGACGATAGGAAAGGTGATTTTCTCATCCGTATTGACAGTATATTAGAGAGGTTGAATATACTGTATAAGCGCATTGAGGTAGGCCAGAAACTGGCAAGGGGATACAAGATTGTTCTTATCGGTGCGCCCAATGTAGGGAAATCTTCACTTCTTAATGCTCTTCTTGGTTATGAACGAGCTATTGTTTCTGATATTCCCGGAACAACGAGAGATTTTGTAGAAGCCATGCATATGATAGGTCATGTTCCTGTGTCACTTGTTGATGTGGCTGGTATTAGGCATACAACCGACAAGGTGGAAAAGATAGGTGTTGATAGAGCCCGCCAGATGGCCAGTGAGGCCGATCTTCTGATATGGGTTGTAGATGGCAGTAAAGCCGCGACGGAAGATGACTTAAGGATATGGGAGGAATTTGGAGAAAAGATAGGCCTTATAGTTGTTAACAAGATAGATGTGGTCAATAAGGTAGAGAGTGTAATTTCGCAATTTAAGTCGTTTGGTTTACCCGTTATTGGAGTATCCACTAAAACGGGACAGGGCATAGATGTGCTTGTGGAAAAAATAGGTGATCTCCTGTCTCAATCTGAATATACACCACTGTATATGTCAGGTAGGGTTATGTCTCATGTCAGTGAAGCATTAAAATATATAAAGGAAGCCCAAGAGCTTGTTGAAACAGACATGCCCGAAATAGCATCTATAGATATTGAGAGGGCGGCAAATCATGTTGGTGCTATTTTGGGGCGTGCCGATGTGTCTGAAGATGTGCTTGATAAATTATTTTCTACATTCTGTGTGGGAAAGTAGGTGATGAGTATGGATTTACGTATTGTGGTAGATGGTGATGCGGATATACCTGAAGAGTTAGAAGATAAGGTGGTTTATGTTCCTCAATATGTCATATACGATGGGATAAGCTATAGGGCGACAAGAGAAATGATACTTCGTGATATGGAGTCTTTTCTTGATCCCGATAAATTGTCTACGAGTATGCCATCTGCTCAAGATTTTTTGGATGCGTTGAATAAGTTAAAGTATCCTGCCCTTGCGATACATGTCAGTAGTGGTATTAGTAGCACATATCGCTCAATAAAGGCTGCTGCCGAGGTGGCTTCTGTGCTTGATAAATTGTATATGTTTGATACTAAAACGGCAGCGTCTGGCATAGGAGTATATGTGTATTTTGCTTACAGCATGCTAAGAAAAGGGCATAATGTGGAAGAAGTTTATGACATGCTTGTTGCTCTTCGGGATAATGAAAAAGAGAAAACATATGCTGTTGTGGGAGATATAAGATTTGCCCTTCATGGAAGAAGAGTTAATGGACTTGTTGTTGCTGCGGCTAAGGCTATGCGGTTTGTGGTTGTTGTTTCCCCTGATGATGAAGGATATCTACAGGTTATTTACAAGACAATGGGTAGAAAAAAAGCATTACGATATCTTGTAGAAAAAACGATAAATAGACTTAAGAATGCTAAAAAACCTATTGTTGGTATATCTCATGCATGGGCCGAAAGAGATGCTGATATGATAGCTAAGACACTGAAACAAGAACGTCCTGATGCGTATATGTTTGTGACCTACATGAATCCCACACTTGTTGCCCACGGTGGGAAGGGAACATTGGCGGTTTCTGTACTTGATGCCGATGTATAGTTAGTTGTAATTAAATATTAGGGGGGATGCGGAGTGTTGTCTATTGTTGTTGATGGTACGGCGGATGTACCGCCACAGCTCAAAGATACTATTACTACTGTTCCGCTTTATGTTGTTTTTCGGGGAAAGAGTTATAAGGCAACAGAGGAAATGCTTTCTGGTGAGATAGAGCATATGCTTGCGCCTGGAGAGATTTCTACCAGTATGCCCACAACAAATGATTTTATGGAGGTTTTTCAGGCTTTACCTAAGCCTATACTTGTTGTGCATGTCAGTAAGAATATTAGTGGAACATATCGTGCTATACATGCTGCTATTGAGGAATTGGGCTATCAAGATGAGGTTATACCATTTGATACATTGACTGCGGGCACAGGTATCGGACTGTATGCTTGGCTTGCTTACGAACTAGATAGGCAGGGGAAGTCCGTGGATGAAATTGTTTCTATATTAGCGGAAATGAGAGATAACCGGAAGGAGCATACATATTCTGTTGTGGGAGATGTGCAATTTACGCTTAATGGTGGTAGAGTTTCAGGTTTTGCCGGTTTGGCCGCTAGAGCTATGCGTATTGTGATTACCATATCACCCGATGAAACTGGGACTCTGAAAGTTATAGGGAAATCTTTTGGTAGAAAAAAGGCATTGAGACTTCTTCGTAAGCACATGGCGGAAGCAATAGAGAATGCCAAGAGGCCTATCGTTGGTATATCCCATGCATGGTGTGAAGAAGATGCTTATCTGCTTAAAGATTATCTTCATGCCCTCCGACCAGATGCAAAATTTTTCCTTACCACTATTAATGCAACTCTTATTGCCCACGGTGGTAAGGGAACAATTGCCGCCTCTGTTTTAGATACAGCTCCGTACATGTGATACTTTTTGCTTTCTTTCTCGTATACATGTGTGGAGGTGGTAAATATGAAAGATAAAAAGTTGCTTGTTCTTACTGTTTTGTTCGGTATTATTATGTTTGCTGTGGGAGGGTATTGGGCTCTGTCTTCCCAAAAGGTCAGTGCTGATGTATCGTGTACTTCTACAACAGCCAAAGTTTCTGTTATTGGTGTAGCCAAGCAAGAAGTAACCCCTGACAGGGCTGTCATTACTGTCAATGTTGTAGGAGAAGATAAAGATGCCAATAAGGCAATGGAGGTTATGAAGGAAAACGCACAGTATGTTTTAGATATTGCCAAAACATACACAGATGAGAAGTATATTACCACTACAGGGCTGAGCCTTAGACAGTCGGGACACTGGGAAAAAGATAAATATATTTACGATAAGTTTGTGGCATCTGAGGTTATCAAGATAGATGTGGAAGTAGACAGAGTTGGGGAGCTTACTGGTAAGATTACCGCAGATAGAGCAGAAAATGTTAGACTATCTGGCATTTCCTTTTACTACACCAAGGCCGATGAGGTTAGAAAAAATCTTCTTGAAAAAGCCATTCTTGATGCTAAGGATAATGCGGTTCGTTTGGTAAAGCCGCTGGGTGCAGAGCATATATCCCTGATATCTGTTTCATATGGTAGTTATGCACCTATTCTTATGGACAATGATATGAGATATGGTGCTGCCAAGGGAGAAAACGAGGTTCCCATTTCTGCTGGTTCTCAGACAATATCGGTTCAGGTCAGTGCCGTATTTGAGGCGGGTCCTGTATGTGCGTCTATAGATAAGTAGAATAATAAGATATAGCTAAAAAAGGGGCACATAGGTGCCCCTTTTTGTTTTATTGGGTGCTATTCTATATTTAGGTAAGGAGGTTGATATAGTGGAGTTTAAACATGGTATTTATCAGAGACTTGCTGCTGGAGAGTGGTTGGTTTATCACTTTGCCCGTGATCTTGAGTCTGTTCATGGTGAAGGTATATGGAGTGAGGTGAAGTTTTTTTCAGAAAAACATGCTAAGCGTCTTACTGATATTGTTGTATCCATGAGGATAAAGCCTCTTCCCCCCAGTATGTGGCATTTATATAGCCCCTCTCCTCCCAAAAAGTGGTATGATGCTTTAGTAGATAGGGATATTGCATTTAGAGAGGTATATGAGGTGGTTATAGGTTTTTCTGATTTTTATTCAAGAATGCTAAACAGGTATCAGTTTGATGAAGAGTTTCTTGTTAGGCATAAAGAGGATTGGGATAAAGTAAAGAAAAGAATGAGGAATCTCATGGGGAGGTGAATAGTGTGGTTATTTGTGTAACACTGAATCCGGCTATTGATGCCTATCTTGAGGTGAAAAAATTTATACCAGGTTCTTTTCATAGAACCGAAAACGAAAGGTACAGTCCTGGTGGAAAAGGGTTTATTGCTGCTGAAATTTTGATGAAACTGGGCTATAATGATGTTCTTTCTACTGGCTTACTTGCTGGTCGTAATGGTCTTGCGTGGGAAGATGCTGCCACTCAGAAGGGAGTGCCGGGTTCCTATGTGTATATTCACAATGGCAATACCCGTAGGAATATTCAGATTGTTGATCTTGCTGAGAGTACTGTTACTAGTATTGGAACAAAAGGACCTGTAGCTTCCCCGCAGGATATAGAGAAATTGAAAAAGAGACTGAGACCACACCTTGGGAGAGCTGAATGGATAGTGTTTGGAGGTTCTTTACCTAGTGGTTTATCTTCTGATACATACTATGAGCTCATAAAATATTTCAATGGTCTTGGTAAGAAAACGGTTATTAATGCCACCATAGATTATTTACCTCGTGCTGCCGATGCTATACCTTTTATGCTTGTTGAAGATCCTAAGGAGGGAGAAGAGCATTTTGGAGATATTGAGGTGCACTCCTTGGAAGACGAAATAAAACTTGCAAAGACTTTGATGGATAGAGGGATTCAAATTGTTAGTTTGTCTTGGCAAATCATACACAATGTTATTGGAGTCTATGGAAATGTATATCATGTTCAGCTTGTTGATCCTCATATTTTCTCTGTTGTTGGTGCCAATAGTGCTTTAACAGCTGGCCTTATACATGCAGTTATATCGGGTATGGAAGGTCCCGATATTGCAAAGCATGCTGTGGCTACAGCTTATGCCGTGGCAACTAAACTTGAACCCGATATAGATGGTATTGTGCAGGTGCAGAAAGTGTACCAGTATGTAGAAGTTGAAAAGGTGCTCTAAGGGGGTGAATGTTGTGCTTGTAAAAGATATATACATTAGAGACCTTACGGCTATTACCGACGATATGACAGTCAGGGAGGCCATAGAGATACTGTATACACACCGTTTGCCCGGTGTCCCACTTGTTGATGAGGACTTCAAAGTAATAGGTTATGTTAGTGGTTCTTCTATCTCCGATGTTATTATTCCTGACTATGTTAAGAGGCTTGTTAGCACCTCTTATTTTCCCGATATAGGCATTTTGGCCAAGGAGTTAGCCAGTATCATGGATAGTCCTGTTAGTGAGGTAAAAAAATGGACTCCTGTTGTAGAGGAGGAAGATACAGACCTCACAGCACTAAAACTGATGCTTGAGCATCACAGAAATGTGTTGCCCGTTGTTGACGAAGAAAATAGACTTCGTGGTGTTATCACAAAGGAGGCTATATTATCTGCAATTGTACATATGATAGATAGTGAAAACGATAAAGGTAAAGCTGACAAGTAAGTAGTTGTTAGGGTTGGGGAGGGATTTCTATGCATATTACATTTACTATTGCTGTGATTGCACTTTTTACCTTAGTTTATGTCTTTTTAATGACTGATATGAGGCATAGAACGGCTGTGGCTATGCTTGGTGCAGCAGCTACCGTATTTGTAGCTGAGGTATTTTATAAAAATACTGAGGATTTTTGGTCTTTTATTGATTTTGAAACTCTTGCTTTGCTTATGGGCATGATGATAATTGTTGGAGTTTTAGCCCATAGTGGCTTTTTTGAATATCTTGGTGTGAAGACTCTACAATTGTCTAAAGGTGATCCGAAAAAATTTTTCTTTGGCATGTTTTTTCTTACCGCTTTTACATCTGCTTTCCTTGACAATGTTACAACTGTTCTGTTGATGACCCCTCTTATTCTGTATGTTACGGCTATTCTTGAGATAGATCCTATGCCGTTTTTGCTGGGAGAGATAATGGCTTCTAATATTGGAGGTACTGCAACTTTGATTGGCGATCCTCCGAATATTATGATCGGTACAGGTGCCGGTTTATCCTTTATGCAATTTATTAAGTACGAGACACCAATTAGCATTTTTAATGTTATTATGTCAGCAATTTTTATCTATTATATATTTAAAGACAGATTTGCTTTAAAGTATCCTGAGAATATACAAAATAAGATAAAAGAGTTTGACCCCCAAAAAGCTATAAAGGATAAATATCTAATGCGTGTTGGTTTGATTATATTGTTTTTCGTTATAGTGCTATTCTTCCTCTCAGATGTCATTGGTGTCTCAGAGGCTGTTATTGCATTACTTGGAGGTTCATTGGCATTGTTCCTTATTATGGATCATGAGACAGTGGAAAAAGTCATTATGCAAGTAGAGTGGACAACGCTGTTATTCTTTATGGCTTTATTTATCATTGTTGGTTATCTTAATTCAACTGGTGCTTTGGATATGGTTGCCCGGTGGATGGTTAAGATTAGTGGCGGTAATAAGATTGTGCTTGTGATGGTCATACTGTGGGGTTCTGCTATTATCAGTGCCTTTGTAGATAATATACCCTTCACTGCAACTATGATACCTGTTATTAGTGCCCTTATAGCAAGGAATCCATCTCTGAATACTCATCATGTTCTTTGGTGGGCTTTGTCTATGGGGGCATGTCTTGGTGGCAATGGCACGGTTATTGGTGCCTCTGCTAATGTCGTTGTTAGTGGTATAGCCAAGAAAAATGGTATAGATATCAACTTTAGAAATTATGCAAAAATAGGGGCTCCTGTTACCATTTTTATATTGCTTATCAGTAGCGTATATCTGTATTTCTTGGCCACTCTGTAGGTTGTAATTTTTTTAGATAATAAAAACAGGGGAGACGCATGTCTCCCCTGTTGTGGTTACTGTAGGATTTACTATCGTTTGGCTGTGATATCCCACCACTTGATGTCATCTTGAGATATAAATATACGGTCTATACTCGGGGTTGCTGTACCAAGATGTATTTCACCAATAGTATAAGAATATATAGTTTTTTCTTTAATGGTCCCTATACCGAATATCTTGCCATCAATTATTCGTGGATCAAAATATTTGGCTCCAGAAGTTGTTTGTATCAGCTTGCCATCAAGATTATAGACCTTAATTGTTGCCTTGCCTATTTGGTATCCCCATACAAGAAGTTTCTTGCTTGTATTATCAATCCATAGCCCCTCTGATGGAACACTTTTCAGCGGATATGATAGTGTTAGAGAGCCTGTTTCTGGTTTGAATGTATATACACCGCTTTTGCCCAGCAAATACACGGTGTGGCTATCACTGTCTATATATGCCACCTCATAGGGTGGATGAATTCCTTGAGTTATAATGGCATCAAAGTCATTGCTTTCCTTGTATTTGGTAATAATTTTTTCATTACCCCTAATGTCTCTGTATACCAATGCTTCATCGGGTGCTCCATTAGATCCAACATATACCATGCTGCCGTCGTCACCTATGGCGGCAATCCATTTAATTGAGCTGTAAAGTTTTCCCTTGTTAATAAGAGATATATTGAGTTTCGTAGGGTTGTTTAGTATATTGCTTGTGTCCAATATAATAAATAAGTTGTTACCTGTGGCTATTCCATCTGGCCATACATGCACGGCCAGTTTTTTTCTACCTGGAGAGATTAGCATGCTAATCATAGTTCCAAATTGATCTGGGGTAATAAGCTTCACAGTTTGATCGGTTTTAAGGTTTTTGTATATTAGTTCTGGGTTATCCATTTCGGCCGTTTGACGGAGGTATACAAAGGCATTTTGGTTAAGAAGAAGTCCATACAATCCGTCGTCAATTTTCTTGATGATGTTGTTATGTACATAATACATTGGGCTTGTCAGTTTACCTGGTGTATCAAGTGTAATAAACATGGCATATGGTGCAGGCTTAGCTAAATCTGCGGTAGGGATATTAGAACATGAGACAAATAGTGCTAATATGGCAATTGTGAAGATAACTGTCTTAATTGATAGTTTCATATTCTCACCTCCTGCAGTTTATTTTACATTACCTGTAGGTGTTTGCTTCGGTATAATTTATATAGACGCAATATAGGGAGGTAGCCGTGAAACTACGATGGAATAATATTGTAGACAAGGATGATGTACTTCTTGTTACCTTTGTCTTGGATAGTGTAGAGTATACTGTTCTTGGTGTTGTTCAGAGAAAAAGTGCAATAGAACTTGATATAAAACTTTTTAACCCACCTCTAAAAGATATTCCCGAGGGTACCGAGGCTTATGTCATAGTTTCAAAGCCTACAGGTTCTTATTTGTTTAATGGATTTATTCGTCTTTATATCTTGTCCCAATGGCTTATGGTTCTTGTCCCTGTAGGTTCCGTAGTTTACTGGGATAGACGAAAGATGAAACGTTTTAATGTCAGACTTCGTACTGAAATAGCATGGGGTGATAGAGACGAAGAATTCGTAGCTATGCTTGAGGATATGAATGTGTTTGGCGCTAAGGTTAGTATTAGCAAAGAGCAATTTATATTTTGGAATGTTGGATTTGAAGAACCTTTAGGTAAAGAAGGTATGTTGTTTATTGTTGTTCCCTATAAAGGTGAGATTGTGTCGTTTGTAGTGAGATTTTTTGTTAAGTGGATTAGGCAAACAGATACAGATGTCTATATGGGGCTTGAGTTTATTATTTCTAATGATGATGTCAAGCAGTATCTTGAATATTTCTCTCGTATACTATTTTGATTTCTGCTTAGGGGGGTATGTATCATGATAGATTATGTGCCGTGGCGTAATATTATGATTCCTGATGCTGTCATTGTTATGAAAAGTGCTGGTAGAGATGGTGGGATGACTGTGGGACTGGTAGACAAGGTAGGAAGAAAAACTGTTGGTGTGAGATTACTTTCAAATTGGGATATTGACGGCAATCAGATAGATATCTCTGTAGCTACAGATAATGGATTGTATTCCATACCTGCTGAGATTAAGAAAGTTAATCTTGTGAATGGTGGAGGGTATGTAACACTTGTGCCTCTCTCACAGGCTGCTAAGATTGATAAACGCAAGGCTGAAAGGTATTCTATAGCCCTACCTGTCTTATTTAGGCCAATTGGTGGAGATCGGTTTTATGAAGGTATCATG
>Ga0256836_1000176_pt1 | contig 38404 bp, 41 predicted proteins | sample 4561380metaG_FD_185974 | JGI IMG/M metagenome (GOLD analysis project Ga0256836, IMG submission 185974) | Hydrothermal vent microbial communities from Guaymas Basin, Mexico - 4561-380 | ecosystem: Environmental > Aquatic > Marine > Hydrothermal vents | place: Mexico: Guaymas Basin | collected...
TATTTGTGCTTGAGATATGGAGGGGTGTTCCTTTGAAGTTCTTTAATCTTTTCATCGGTGGACACCTCCTTTTTGTGGTGTTCAAATGTTATTGTAAGGTGTCCACCTTCTGTCTGAACTTCAACAAGCAACATAATTTTGGGATTATAATTTCTCTAAATGCAGGGGAGCGCTTGATGATAAGTTCAACCCAGCTTAAGAACAAAACGCAGGAAATTTTCCGTCCCCTTGCTGAAGTCCTCGGGAGCTTCGGAATTTCTCCTTCACTTGTTACCGTTCTGGGATTTTTCTTCTCGGCAATTTCTGCGTTTTTCTTGGTTAGAGGGGATTTCCTGAACGGTACGCTCTTCTTCGTCCTTTCGGGACTGTGTGATACTTTTGACGGGATACTTGCCCGTGTTACCGGCAGAAGCAGCAGCCTCGGGGCCTTCCTTGACTCTTTCCTTGACAGGTACTCTGACTTTTTCCCCCTTGCCGGAATTACTTTTTTTGCCCACTATACCGGTGATGATCTCTTGATGTTCCTTGTTCTCCTTTCGATTTTAGGCTCTTTTGCGACAAGTTATGCAAGGGCCAGGGCAGAGTCGCTCGGGATAGAGTGTAAAGTCGGTTTACTTGAAAGGCCGGAGAGGTTTTTCCTCGTTCTCTTCGGACTTGTTACGGGTTTCTTAACCTTTGCTTTCTTGCTTATGGCGCTCCTTTCAAATTTCACGGCTCTTCAGCGCCTCTACTGTGCTTTTGAGAAGTTGAGGGAAAAAGAGTGAAGAAGTTACTTCCCTTTTTTCTCTTAATCTCCTTACTCTCTCTATTTCTACTTTCTGTCAAAAAGTTCCTGTTTGAAATTAAAAGGGTCAGCCTTTACGTTGAGGTTAAAAAGGGGGAAACCGTAAAGGACGTTGCCAAGAAGCTGGAGTCCTTAGGCGTTGTAAGTGACTGGAGGCCTTTGTATTACTTTATGAGAGTTGCAGGAATATATCCCAAGGAAGGGTGTTACAAGATAGAGGGATTTTATTCTCCGGCAGAAATCTCCCGTTTCCTTACTGCGGGATCTCCTTGCCTTAAATCCTTTACGATTCTTCCGGGCTACGACATCTTTGACGTTAATAGAGTTTTATACGAAAAGGGTTTTTGTGAAAAGGGAGAGGTTCTTGCGCTTTCAAGGGATAAGGAGTTTTTAAAAGAACTCTCTGTCCCCTTCCTTGAGGGTTTCCTTTTCCCCGATACTTACCTTGTTAACAGGAATTCTGATTGTCGCGAGGCTTTGAGGTTTGCAGTTAATAACTTTAAAGAGAAAGTCTATCCGCTGTTTGATGGTTACTCTCCTCCGGAGAAAGTAAAAAGGGCCCTTAGTCCGGTTACTATCACTTCTATCCTCAAGGTTGCTTCGATTGTTGAGAAAGAAACCCCTTCTCAAGAGGAAAAGCCCGTTATAGCTGCTGTTATCTACAACAGGCTCATTAAGGGTATGAAACTTCAGTGCGATCCTACTGTGTTTTACGCTTATAAATTAAAAGGGATTAACAAGGAAAAACTCCATAAAGGTGATACGTTGTTTCCATCGCCTTTCAATACTTATTATGTTTCAGGCCTTCCCCCCACTCCGATTTGTAATCCCTCCCTTTCTTCCATAAAGGCTGCTATGTACCCTGCAGAGGTAGATTACCTATACTTTGTTTCTATGGGAAATGGTCGTCATGCCTTTTCTAAGAGCTATAATCAGCACTTAAAGCTCGTTAGGAAGTACTTGAAAAATGGCAAAAAGGTTCGTAATTGACGGTTCTGGCGAGAAGTTCCCCTTTTCCAAGGGTGTTCTGGTTCGCTCGCTCACGCGGGCAGGCCTTTCTGTTGATGATGCCTATAGGGTTGCTGACGAGGTATCGAGGAAGTTCAGGGGAACGGTAACTTCAGAGGAGCTTGTAGATCTTGTCTACGACACGCTGAAGAGCCTATTTGGCAGGAAAATAGCAGGCCGTTACAGAAGGCTTGTTAGGGAAAAAGAGGTTCTAGTTTGTGAGGAGTGCGGAAAGGCAGTTGTTCCGTTCTCCAGGGGTATTCTTGCCGGCTCGATTCGTTCTGCGGGAGTTGATATTAGTGAGGCCTTTGAGATAGCAAGGGAAGTTCACGATTTTCTGGTTAAATCGGGGAAATTTAGGGTTAGAAGGGCTGAGTTAAGGGAGATAACTGCAAAGCTTTTAAAGGAAAAGCTCGGTAAAGATTATGCTAAAAGGTATCTCCTTTGGCGTCAGGTAAAGAAGTTAAATAAACCTGTCATAATCCTGATAGGCGGAGCTACGGGTGTTGGGAAGTCCCGGCTTGCTGCCGAACTTACGGGAATTTTGGAAATTAACAGGATGGCCTCTACCGATTCGGTTAGAGAAGTTATGAGGAAAATGGTTTCAAAGTCCCTCGTTCCGTCGATTCACGTTTCGAGCTATGAGGCGGGGAAGTTTATATACCCGTTTGAGAGGATAGATAAAAGGGACAGGATAATTTACGGCTTTGTGGATCAAACCGAGAAAGTTCTCACGGGAATTGAGGCTGTAATAAATAGGGCTATAAAGGAAAACGTGAGTCTTGTCGTTGAAGGGATTCACCTTATTCCGGGTATCGGGGAGAAGTTTGAAGGAAGGGCCTACGTTGTTCATGTTCTGCTTACGACTCTTGATGAGGAGATTCACAAAAGCAGGTTTCGCTCCAGGGAAAAGAGTTCCCAGAGAACCAGCAAGAAGTATTTGAAACACTTTAAATCAATAAGAATAATCCAGGATTTCCTTTATCAGAAGGCGAAGGAAAAGGGCATTCCTGTTATAGATAACATAGATTTTGACGACACGAGGAAGAAAGTTCTGGAAACGATTACCGGTGAGCTTATAGAGAAGGTAGGAGTAAAGGTGTGACTCTTCTCTTTGTGGGACTTGGCGGCTTTATCGGTGCAGTGCTGAGGTTTCTTATATCGGGAGTTGTTCAGAAACACTTTCCCGGTTCTTTTCCTGTGGGAACACTGACGGTTAACGTTCTCGGAAGCTTTGTTATAGGTTTTCTCGTTTTCCTTTTTGAGAACCTCTTGGCTCCTCAGTTAAAGGCTTTTCTTGTTACCGGAACTCTGGGAGCTTTGACTACATTTTCTACTTTCAGTTTTGAGACCGCCGTTATGATTCAGGAAGGAGCACTGTTTAGAGCAGTTCTAAACATTCTTCTGAACGTTGTTCTGTGCATCCTTGCAACATTTTCCGGAATGGGCTTTTACAGAATTCTTTTTAGGCTTTAATTTCCTGTACTTTTGTCCGGAGGAGTAAACTTTGGAAAAAGCCGTTACCGTAATAGGCGGTGGGCTTGCAGGTGTGGAAGCAGCCCACAAGTTATCGAAGGAAGGGAAAAAGGTTATCCTGTATGAAATGCGTCCGGAGAAGACTACTCCTGCTCACAAGAGCGATAAGCTTGCCGAACTTGTTTGTTCGAACACGCTGGGGGGAATTGATATAACCACTCCGAGAGGGCTTTTGAAGAAGGAAATGGAACTTCTCGGATCCCTCGTTATTGAAGCGGCGAAAAGGACGGCTGTACCTGCCGGAGGAGCTTTAGCCGTTGATAGGGAAAAGTTTGCGGAGTACATAACCGAAAAGATTGAGAGGGATCCCAACATAGAAGTAGTCAGGAAGGAGGTTACCGAAATTCCGCCTGAAGGGATTGTAATTGTTGCTACGGGACCTTTGACTTCTGATGCCTTTTCTGAGTACCTGAGGAGATACTTGGGAGAAGAGGAACTCTCCTTCTACGACGCAATATCCCCGATTGTCTATGCCGACTCAATAGACTACTCAAAGTGTTTTTGGGGTTCTCGCTACGGAAAGGGGGGAGATGACTACCTAAACTGCCCGATGACGGAAGAGGAGTACAGGCGTTTTTACAATGCTCTTATTGAGGCTGAGAAAGTTCCCTTTAAGGACTTTGAGAAAGCCTGTTACTTTGAGGGGTGCATGCCAATTGAGGAGATGGCCGAGAGGGGAGAGCAGACGCTCCTCTTTGGTCCGCTTAAACCGGTGGGACTTGTGGATCCGAGAACCGGCAAAAGGCCCTTTGCCGTTGTTCAGCTGAGAAAGGAAAACAGGGAGGGGACTCTTCTGAACTTGGTCGGTTTTCAGACAAAGCTTAAGTATCCGGAGCAGAAGAGGGTCTTTAGGCTCATTCCCGGACTTGAGAGGGCAGAGTTTGCCCGGTATGGAAGCATTCATAGAAACACGTTTATAAATTCGCCGAAACTTTTAATGAGAACGCTTCAGCTTAAGAAGGATCCGAGGGTTCTCTTTGCCGGCCAGATAACGGGGGTTGAGGGGTATCCGGAGTCGGCTGCTACCGGGATAATTGCCGGAATTAACGCTTCGAGGCTTTCTGATGGGAGGAATGCCGTTTATCCTCCAGAAACAACGATGATCGGAGCACTCCTCAAGTACATAACTACGGCCGATCCCGAACGTTTCCAGCCGATGAACGCAAACTTCGGACTGCTTCCTCCTCCGGAGAAGAGGATAAAAGGTAAACTTAACAGAAGAAAATACCTGGCCGAAAGGGCACTGAGGGATCTGGAGAGATGGTTAAGAGAGCTTTACTGATTTTCCTGCTGCTGACGCTTCCGGTAGAGGGGGCTTTTTACCAGATCGATGTTGTAAAGAAAGTAGGAAGGAAAAGTGCTAAGGGAGTTCCCTTTGTTCTCTACCGCATAAAGAAAGGGGATACGCTTTTAAAAATTCTGTCAAAGTTCGGAATTCCGCCGCAGTTTTTAAACGATGTTGCCAGGATTAACGATATAAAGAACCCTAATGTCATATATGCTGGAAGAACGTTAAAGATTCCTGTGGGATTGGGTTGGTCAAGAAAAACTAAAGTAAAAGTAAAGCGGTTTCCCGAGCTGGAAGTTCTTGATAAATTTGGAGCGGTAACGCGCAAAGGAGCACTCTTTATCGGGGATCGCTCTCTTCCTTTTTCTAAATATCCTAAGGTATCTATCGGGGGTAAGGAATTTATTGTTGACCTTTCGGGAAACCTTTCGAAGGATCTAAAGGAGAAGCTTAAAGAGATTGGCTTTTCTGTTGTTGGGAGTGAGGATTTAAACAGGTTAATCAGGAATTACCTTTCGGTGAATTTTCCCGCTGTTGAGGAGAACGGTACGTTGGTTCTGGGACTTAAAGATGTCCTGACGTACCATTATGACTTTATGGGTTACGATCCCGATTCGGGAAGGAGAGTTGTAGTAAACGTTGTCGGGGATACTCCTAAGGAGCTTGAAAACATTCTTAAATCCTATGAGGTTTTGCTCTTTCAGCCGGACAGGCGAAGTCCTGATACGGAAGAGGGCAGGGGCATTTTAAAGGTGGTTTCCGGTAAGGGGCTTGAAAAGCTGGCAGGTGTTGTTGAAGTTTTAACGGGGGAGAAGGGAAGGCTGACCGACTTAGGTATCGAGTTTCCGAAAAGTAAGGTTTACCTTATCTACGATTACGTTAATCCGGATGAGAAGGTAGCCCTTGAGCTTAGGGGTTACAAAGTAAAGCCTTTGTCGGGGAACTTTCTGGTCGATCTTGAAGAAACGCTTTCTGCGATTCCCTTGGCTTCGAAGAGGGTGAAGCTCATCCTTTACGAACCTCCCGGAAGTAAGGGGAGGCGTTCAAAGTTCGAGATAGAAGGGGTACTGGTATCCGCGAAGGATAGGGATTGGTTTCTGGTTGATTCGGTTGATAGGGTAGAGGAGGTACCTTACCTCCTCTACCGCGGAGTTAACGTCATTATCTACTGAGGTTTATCGGAAAGAGCTATTACTCCCGGAAGTTCTTTACCCGCCAGGAACTGGAGAAATGCTCCTCCTCCCGTTGAGACGTGGTCTACCTCGTGTTCGAGTCCGAGCATTTCTATTGCGGCTACGCTGTCTCCTCCTCCTACTATCCTGAGGGCTTCCTTGTGTTCAGCAACGATTTTTCCGATGGCCATTGTTCCGTAGCGGAACTTTTCAAACTCAAATACTCCCATGGGACCGTTCCAGAGAATCGTTTTTGCGTCGGAAAGTGCTTCCTTGAAGAGCTCAACGGTTGCAGGTCCTATGTCAAGTCCCATCATATTTTCTGGTATCTCTTTGTAGGTTGTGAGCTTCGAGTGGGCAGTAGGGGAGAATTGGTCTGCGTTATTGCTGTCAACGGGGATGTAGAACTTTACCCCTTTCTTGTCGGCCTCTTCCATTATTTCCCTTGCCGTATCTATGAGTTCTTCTTCTACCAGAGATTTACCTACCTCATAGCCGGAAGCCTTCAGGAAAGTGTAAGCCATTCCGCCACCGACCAGCATTTTGTCAACTATCTTAAGCAGGTTCTTTATTACCTCAAGCTTTCCGGAAACCTTGGAGCCTCCGATTATTAGAGCCATCGGCCTTTCGGGGTTTTCAAGGGCCATTTGAAGGTACTTTATCTCCTTTTCGAGGAGGAATCCTGCCACTGCTATGGAGACGAACTCGGTTATTCCGTAAGTTGAAGCGTGTTTTCTGTGGGCAGTTCCGAAGGCGTCGTTAACGTAGATATCGGCAAGGCGGGCAAGCTTTTTTGCAAATTCGGGATCGTTTTTGGTCTCTTCGGGGTAAAACCTTACGTTTTCGAGAAGGGCAACATCTCCTGGGTTCATTTCCTCGACAGCTTTTTCCACTACTTCTCCTACACAGTCTGGAATGAACCTGACTTCTCTTTCTAATAAAGTGTGGAGCCTATCGGCAACGGGTTTGAGTGACAGGGACGGATCCCAGCCTTTAGGTCTGTCAAGGTGTGAACACAGGATGACCTTTGCTCCGTGGTCAATTAAGTAATTGATTGTCGGAACTGCAGCCCTTATCCTTTTGTCGTTCATTATTACGCCGTTCTCGATGGGTACGTTGAAGTCTACTCTTACAAAAACCTTTTTCCCCTTAAGTTCTTCGACCGGTATGTCCCGGAGCGTCATTTTGTTAAACATTTTCCTGTAAGGCATTTTTCCACCACCTCCTCAAAACGTTTTCCGAAGACTCGGGCAGAAAGTAGGAGATCGGCAAGCCCGATTTTAACCTTTTCCTGATTTCGGTTGCACTAATATCTATGGATCTTCCCCTGAAAATGATTACCTGGAACTCCGGTTTTACTGTTGCTTTACTGCCGAATCTTGCTTCGAAAACTTTTAATTTTGTCCCCAATTTACGTTCTACGTCTCCTATGTCTACGGGACATCCCGGTCTTACTACAACAATAAGCGTGGAAAGTTTCAGGATTTCCTTTGGTTCTTTCCAAAGGGGAAGGGAGTTAAAGGAGTCGCTTCCCATTATAAAAGCGGGCTTCTCCCGGTATTTTCTGTGAAACTCCCTTAATGTCTCCACCGTGTAGGATTTTACTTCTCTTTCGATTTCGTAAGTCCAGACTGAAAACCTATCTTCTAATTTAACGGCTTCCCTGAGGATTTTTAGTCTTACTTTTGCCGGGATCATAAGTTTTCCCTTCAGGGGTTGTATGTTTGCCGGGACAAAGATGATTTCCTCAAGGCCGAAGGTTTCCAGAACATCCCTGGCCACTATCAAATGGCCGATGTGGACCGGGTTAAAGCTTCCTCCGAAAAGGGCTTTCAATTTGTTTCTCCTGATATAATTTGAAGCTGTCAAAATTCTCCTATAAGGAGTAGGGTAATGGGAATGACAATAACCCAGAAAATTTTAGCCGAGCATGCCGGGAAGGAAGAAGTTCATCCGGGCGAACTGATAATGTGTAAAGTAGATATTGCCCTTGCAAACGACGTTACTGCGCCGATTGCAATTAAGCAGGTTAGAGCTTTGGGAGCTAAAAAGGTTTGGGATAATGAAAGGATAGCCCTTGTTCCCGATCATTTTGTTCCTGCAAAAGACATAAAGGCTGCAGAGCAAGTGAAGATGATGAGAGAGTTTGCAAGGGAATACGATATCAAGCTCTTCTGGCCGGAGGGAAGGGTGGGAATTGAACATGCCCTCCTCCCCGAGCAGGGTGTAGTTGTTCCCGGAGACGTCGTGATCGGGGCTGACTCCCATACCTGTACTTACGGGGCGCTGGGAGCTTTTTCAACAGGAGTCGGTTCGACCGACATGGCTTATGCCTGGCTTACCGGAGAGGTGTGGTTTAAAGTTCCCGAGCAGATGAAGTTTATCTACTACGGTAAGCGTCAGAAGTGGGTAAGCGGTAAGGACATAATACTTTACGTCATCGGAATGATAGGAGTTGACGGTGCTCTCTATAAGACGATGGAGCATACCGGTGAGGCAATAAGGGAACTGCCGATGGACGACCGCTTCACTATCTGCAACATGGCGATCGAAGCCGGGGCGAAGAACGGGATAATTGAACCTGATGAGAAGACTCTGGAGTATGTAAAGAAAAGGGCTAAGAGGCCTTACAAACTCTACAAGTCCGATCCCGATGCGGAGTACTCCGAGGTTTATGAGATAGATGTTTCGAAAATCGAACCTCAGGTAGCTTTCCCTTATCTTCCGTCAAACACCAGGCCGGTTACGGAAGCAACTCACGTAACGATTGATCAGGTTGTAATAGGTTCCTGTACAAACGGAAGGATAAGTGACCTGAGGATTGCTGCCCAGATTCTTAAGGGCAAAAAGGTTAATCCGAACGTAAGGTGTATTGTCATACCGGCAACTCAAGAGATTTACAGACAGGCACTTAAGGAAGGCCTGATTGATATTTTCCTTGAAGCGGAGTGCGTTGTTTCAACCCCGACCTGCGGGCCGTGTCTGGGCGGGCACATGGGAATCCTTGCAAAGGGAGAAAGGGCTGTTGCCACTACGAACAGGAACTTCGTCGGAAGGATGGGACATCCGGAGAGCGAAGTTTACCTTGCTTCTCCTGCGGTGGCGGCAGCGTCGGCCGTTATGGGAAGGATTGCCCATCCCGATGAAGTTGTCGGTAGTTAATTTTTGGGCGGGACCTCCCGTCCTTTGAGGATTTAAATGGAGTTCTTTGAAATAAGAAACTGGTTTGCCCATATCCTGTGTGATTACTTAAGGAAAGGGGAAGAAAGCAGCAGGAATTTACTTGAAGCTGCAATCAAGGTAATTCGGGGGGAGAGGGTAAAGGCAAACAATTTACTGGAAAAGTTACCCGAGGAAGTTGACGTATTCTGCTTAAGGGAGGGGATGTTAGAACTTGACTCGGGTAAAGTTGATCCGATAACAGAAGAATACTTAAGGGAAAAGGCCGATAAGGTAAGCAAATTCCTGTCTCAGTTAGGAGATTTCGAACCGGTGGGAGAGGATATTGAGAAGAACGTTGAAATGGCAAGGAAGCTGTTTGACGCCGGACTCTACTTTGAAGTTCACGAACTACTTGAGGAAATCTGGATGGGGGAGTTCGGGAAAGATAGGGATTTCCTCCAGGCTTTAATTCAGATAGGTGTTGCTTACTATCACTTAGATAACTACAACAGAAGGGGGTACTTCCTTCTCCTGGAGAACGCCTTACAGCTACTTTCCGGTTATAGCGGAACTGTTTACTCGGTTGACGTAGACGGGTTAAAGGAAAGAATAAGAAAGATTTGTCAAAGACAAGTGGACAGTAGCTTGAGATTTTGATTCCTTGCCATTTTCGGGTTGATCGGAATTAAGTTAAAAAGGAGATAGGGCGGAATTCTTCCTCCCTTTGTAGTCTATGCTAAAATCCTAAATCAACCATTGTAAGGGGGTGGAGTGTGGCAAGGAGCTTCAACGACGGCATAGCTAAAGGACTCGGTATCGGAACTACCGTTGTAGGCTTTTTTATGATGACGATGTTTTCCCTCCTTCCTTTAGGAATATTTTCTCAGGTTCTTGACCTTGAACACTACATGGGACTTAAGTTTGGACTTGCCGCCCTGTTCTCTATCCTGACATTTTCCCTCTACGTCAGATACGTAAAGTCAATGAAGCTTCCTCCTATAGTCTGGGGGTTCGGCACTGTAATTTCAATAATAATGTCTGGGGTGCTTTTCTTTGTGACTGTTGATGTTGTCCTGAAAATTGTTGGCCTTGAGTAATGGATATCAGGCAGCTTGAGGTTTTTGTAAAGGTCTTTGAGAACTTGAGCTTTTCTAAAGCTGCCGAGCAGCTCGGTCTATCTCAACCGACTGTCAGTGCTCACGTTCAGCACCTTGAGGACTTTATCGGAAAGAAGCTTTTTGACAGGGTTGGGAGGAGGGTGGTTCCCACGGCAGAAGCAAAGCTACTTTACAGGCACGCCGTAGAGATACTGAGGAAGAGGGAAGAAGCTATCTCGGAACTGCTTTCGCTGGATAAAACTGCCGTTTTTAAAGAGGTTCGGATAGCGGCGAGTAATATTCCCGGGGATTACCTCCTCCCTCATAACTTAAACAGGCTGAGGAATATTTTTTCTGGCGCAAGGGTTATCGTTGATATTTTAGATTCTCAGAAGGTTCTGACTGTTCTTCTGGAAAAGGCCTCCATTTACGACCTTGGGTTTGTCGGGACGGAGGTAGATGATAATAGAATTGAGTCAAAAAAGGTTTTGAGTGATGAGATTGTCCTTATAGCCCCTCCTTACTTTAAGAAGAGTGAAGTTTTTCTCAATGAGCTTTCCCAGCTTCCTTTGATAATGAGGGAGCCTGAGTCCGGCACCAGAAATGCCGTGGAGAGAGCTTTGAAAAACAGCGGTCTGAATCCCGGGAAGCTAAACATCGTGGCTTTCTTGGGAAGTAATACTGCGATAAAAGAGGCGGTTAAGAGCGGGGCTGGATTCGGGCTTGTCTCGAAGTATTCTGTCCGGTCGGAACTGGAGTATGGGCTTTTAAAGGTTGTGGCTGTTAAGGGTTTGAAAATAGAGAGGTGTTTTTATGCCGTTAGAAGGAGGGACATAACGCCTTCTCCTGCTGTGAAAGTTATCTGGGGAAGCATAGAAAAGCTGTTCAAGAACGGGAACTGCTTGAATACTTAAGTGTATTAATGGCGTCCCTGTAGATATGGCTTTTGGGAGATTTGACTTTACTTGATTTCATCAATGGAGTATTTCTCTATGAGAAAAGAGGAGTTCCCCGAGGGATTCTTCTCCCTCGAGGACTTTTTCTGCCAAACTGAAAAGTTCTTCCATTAAATCCTTCCTTCAAGGAGGAGGGATAACCTTTTCTTAACTTCTTCCGTTATGTATTCCGGCTTTGTTTGAATAGCTCCGAGGAGAGCCGTTTTTGCCGGTGAGTTCTCGAGGTCTTCCGGCTTTATCGTTTCGATTACTCTCTTGAGCATCTTTTTTGCGTTTTCTATGTTCCTGGCCATTGTTGCCAGAACTTTCTCTACGTTTACCTCTTCCCCTTCTTTCCAGACATCGTAGTCTGTGGCAAGTGCGACTGCTGAATAGGGGATTTCTGCTTCCCTTGCCAGCTTTGCTTCGGGAATGTTCGTCATTCCTATGACGTCAACGCCCCAGCTTCTGTAAATCTTCGATTCTGCTTTTGTCGAGAACTGGGGTCCTTCAATGCAGATGTAAGTTCCTTCGGGGTGGTAGGGGATTCCTTCGGCCTCGCATGCCTCCGCTATTATCCTGTTAAGGAGCGGGCAGGTGGGAGTATCAAACGGTATATGGGCAACAATTCCGTTACCGAAGAAGGTTGATGGCCTGTTCTTTGTCCTGTCAAAATACTGAGTGACTATGACGAAATCCCCCGGCTTTATTTCCTCCTTCATCGAGCCGACGGCACTTACGGAGATTATGCAGTCGACTTCCAACATCTTGAAGCCGTAGATGTTTGCCCTGTAAGGGACTTCAGATGGAAGGTAAACGTGGCCTCTCCCATGGCGGGGAAGGAAGTACACGTCCTTTCCTGCGAGTTTCCCGTGAATATAGGCATCGGAAGGTTTTCCAAAAGGGGTTTCAAGCCGGATTTCTTCAACCTCCGAAAGGCCTTCTATGTCGTAGAGTCCGCTTCCGCCTATGATGCCTATCTTCATTCTATCCTCCTACTTGAGCTTAATAATCGTTCCCATACCCCATACGTTAATCACCTTGTCGCCGTCACTGTCGGTTCCTTCCAGTATTTTGATAGTTATGTTCTTTACTCCGTCTGCCTGGAGTTGCTGAGCCTGCTGTTCGAGCATGGAAACCACCCTCATTACCGGGTCAATGGGGAGTTCACCGTTGAACCAGCTTTTCTGCTTTTGCTGAGCAAAGGCGTAAGCAATATTGACAATCTCGTGTTCCTGCTGTACCTCTCCGAAGGAAAGAAGCATACTCTACCTCCTCATTTGTAAGCTGAATGTTTTAACGATATTCTCCTTTACCTCTTTGAGGATTTCAAGGATTTTATCTATGCTTTTTGATATACCTACAAGTCCTTCGACGTTTCTTATCGTTCTTTCCTGAGAACCGTAGACCCTGTCAAGTTCTTCTATTATTTCGACGACTTTATTTATTTCTGTGATCATTTCCCTCGTCCTTTCCCTTATCTGGCTTACGGTTTCCGTATTTTCCTTAAGTCTTTTAAGCTCTTTTCCTATTACTTTCTCTAGTTCTTGAATTTTATGTATCGATTTAAATGTATTTTTTGCCATTGTCCTTATTTCGTTCGCAACCACAGCGAAATTCCTTCCTGCTTCTCCAGCTCTTGCCGCTTCTATGGAGGCGTTTATTGCGATTAGCTCAATGTGAGATGCTATTTCCTCTATGTCGGCGAGGTATCTCTTTATAAGCTCGAAGTTTTTGTAGAAAGAGCCGAGATTTTCAAGTATTTCTCCAAGCTCCTCAATTACGGGAGATATAGATTCGACAAAGTTTTTGAGTTTTACGGATATTTCCTTGAGAGATTCAACGTCCCTGTTTACGACTTCGCTACTCGACCTTAAGACTTCTTCCACTTCCTTTACGAGTGAGGCAATAACTTCCGAAAGGCTTTCCTGCGAAAGGTAACACCTCTCCACGTTGGAAAGGGCATCGGAAAGGGACTCAACGAGTTTCCACTTTATATCAGATCCACCCCGCATTTTAAGTTCTCCATGAATTTAATGAAGTAGGGGACAAACTCCTCGGGTATTATTGCTCCGTGCTGAGGAAGTATTGCCTTAATTTCCAGCTTTTTTACCCTTTCAGCCCACTGTTTCGTCACTTTGTTACTTGCCATCAGTATCCTGTGGGGAGTATAGAGATATTCAAGATGTTCCAGCCAATCGTTAACGACTAAGTACTTGAAGTTCCCCAGGGCTATCCCGATATCTCCGGTAAAGAGGAATTTCGAGACTGGATCGTACAGGGTAAAGTGGTTCGGGGAGTGCATGTAGTGGGCCGGTATGGCCTCAAGGTGACTCCTTCCGAGGGGTATCCTTTTGCCTTCCTTGGGAAGTGCTTCGAGGCTCTCTTCAACCTCAGTTACTCCGAAGTGAGGGAGGAACCTCGACCAGAGTTCTCCTATAACGATTTTTGCCTTGGGACAGACGTCTTTCCACATCGGAAGGGAACCGCACACATCGGGATCCTGATGGCAGAAGTAGAGGTACTTTATCTTTTCCAGGGAGATGTACTTTGAAACGTTGAAAACTATTAGCGGGAAGAGGGCATATCCTCCCGGATCTATGATTATTCCTTCTCCCCTGTCTATTACGAGGTAGGAGAGAACGTCTACTCCCTTTGCTTCACTTCCCCTTCTGCTTCCTAGGTAGATGACCTTGTGATCTTTCCCTTCGAAAAGAACCGTGTCCTTTGCCGGATCAAGCTCTTTGGAGATCACATAAGCAGCCATTCCTATCCCCTATCAGAGTTTCCTTTCGTCGTACTCAATCTTAACATTCGGTTTAGGAGCCGGTAGCGTTTCCGCAGGCTTTGAAATTTCGAATTTCCCTTCCTTTATCCAGGACTTGAGGATTTCTGCTATTTCTCTTGCCTTGTAGTATGAAGAAACTGGGGAGGTCGGGACTTTCTTTCCTTCTATTTCTATAAATCCTTTCCTGAGATCCCCGTAGCTTACGAATGTTATCGGTTTAGCGTTTCCGGAAGGATAATCGACGGAGTAGTCGATAACGGGTGCGAGTATCTCGTCGTCCCTTACGGAGGTGTAAAAGGCTATCCTCTCGTTGAGTATGGGTATTGGAATTCCTATACCTACAAACATGGAGACGCCGTAACCCAGGATAGATGCCGCCTTTATGAAATCCGTGGACATCTGTTTCATGTCCCCGACTACCATCAGCGTTCCGGAACCCTCTACCGGCTGTCCCTTCTTTGTTCTCCTTATCCCGAAGGGGGAGTGTTGAGTTCCGTGAAATGCAACGTATCCTATGCCTCCTCCTAAGAATATCCTCGTGCCTATACCTATTGTTTCAAAGTACGGGTCGTTCATTAGGGGGGAAAGCTGTCCAGCTCCCGAGTACGTAGCGTTTCCGAAGTTAGGTTTAAGCGTTCCCATGTAGGTGTATATCGTTCTTGATGACTTGTTAACGGCCACGTTGTAGTTCTGGTAGGCGTTCCTTGGAGAGCAGAGGATAGCATCGTTTATCGTCTTTATGTTTATGAGCTTCTTCACCTCCCTCCTCGGGTAACAGTCCGTTCCGTAACCGTAAGCCTCAAGCTCTATGTCTTCTCCGGCTATCAGCTCCTCTATTACGTGGGCGCCTCCGTACTCAAACTTTCCCGGGTAGACTTCATTTCTCGGGTCGTTCTCCGGCAGGGCGGTTGCTCCTATGTAGAGGTCAACTGCGGCAATTCCGCCGTAGGCCGGGACTCCGTTGAGGTATATCTCTTCCATTTTCATTCTCGGCTTGGTGTGTCCGACGTTGAGGAAAGCTCCGGAAGAACACATGGCTCCGAAAGTTCCAGTGGTCACCACATCGACCTTTTCCGCGGCTTTCACGACCCCAAGCTCTTCAACTATTTCTATCATTTCCTCGGCCGTTACAACAACGGCTTCCCCTTTCCTTATCTTCTCGTTTATCTCTTCGTAGGTTTTGTTAACTTTGAACTTCCCTTCCATTTAACTTTCCCCTACCGGAATTTCGGCTTTTATTTCCTCTGCAATGAGGTCAACGTTGCTTGCCAAACCCGTTACCTTTGCCTTTACGATTTGACCGGGGCGAAAGTTCCCCTTTAGAAAAACTATGCCGTCTATTTCGTAGGCGTTGCGGTAGCTCCTGGCTTCCGCAAATCCCGGCATCTCCTCGCTTGTTGAGTCGACTATGAGTTTCAGCTCCTTTCCGATAAGCTCTCTGTGTTTCTTCTCGTAAATCGAATACTGGGTCTGTTCGAGCAAGTTAAGCCTTGATTCCTTAAGCTCTTCCGGAAGATCTCCCAGTGGATATGCGGCAGTTCCTTCTTCCCTCGAGTACTTAAAAAATCCAGCCCAGTCAAGCTGATATTCTTTGATGAAGGAGTGAAGCTCTTCAAACTCTGCCTCACCTTCGGTTGGGAATCCTACTATGAACGTTGTTCTTATGGTGACGTTCGGGATTCTCTTTCTCAGCTTTTCAATAAGTTCTCTTGCGAACTTCCCCGAATACTTCCTGCCCATCGAGGCAAGAACTTTGTCGTTTATATGCTGAAGGGGAACGTCAAAATAATTCAGGATCTTTTCGGAGGAGGCAACGAGGTCGATAAGGTTATCCGTTATGTGAGAGGGATATGTGTACATAAGCCTTATCCATTCTATGTCCTTAATTTTTTCCAGTTCTAAAAGGAGCTTGAAAAGTCCTTCCCTTTCTCCTTTGTCGTAAAGGTAGGCCGTCGTATCCTGGGCAATAACGTAGAGTTCTTTAACTCCCTTTTCAGCAAGGAGCTTCGCTTCTTCAACAACCTCTTCCAACGGACGGCTCTTAAGAGGTCCCCTGATTATCGGTATGGCGCAGTATGCACAGCCGTTTGAGCATCCCTCACTGATTTTAAGGTAGGCAAGGTGCGGCGGAGTCAGTATTTCCCTCAAAAGATAGGGCTTCGTTGCGGCAAATTTCCTGTTTATGGCCTTCTCTACGACTGCCTCAATTTCATCTACTCCGATGAAGGCATCGACTTCCGGAAGTTCCTTCTTCAGTTCCGCCTTATACCTCTGATACAGGCAACCCGCAACTATAACTTTCCTGTGGCCGGAGGCCTTCGCTTCTATAGCGTTTAGGATTTCATCAATCGATTCCTCTTTTGCTGGTCTGATGAAACCGCAGGTGTTTACGATTATCACGTCAGCTTCGTTCAAGTTCCTCACCAGCTCAACGTCTCCCGCTGCTTTCAAGAACCCTACCATGTATTCCGTATCTACCCAGTTTTTGGGGCATCCGAGGCTTATGACCGCTACCTTTTTCTTCAATTCTTACCTCAGAACACTTTTATTCCCGATTCTTCTGTAACTCTACCAACTACGGAAAACTGCCTGCAGTTCCTGTTTTTAAGCTCGCTTAAAAGGCTGTCCAGCCTGCTTTCCGGCACCGACATGAGGAGTCCTCCGGATGTTTGGGGGTCAAATAGAAGCATCTTCCTGTCCTCGTTTACTCCTTCAAAGGAGACGGCTTTTCCGACGTAGTCAATGTTCTCATACGTGGCTGCCGGAAGCAGTCCCATTGAGGCAAACTCCTCTGCTCCGGAGATGAAGAGAAATTTATCCGAATAAATCTCGGCTCCTACACCGCTGAACCTGACCATTTCGTATAAGTGTCCGAGGAAGCCGAATCCTGTAACGTCCGTGCAGGCATTTACTCCGACGGAGATCATCGCTTCAGACGCATTTTTGTTTAGCTCTTTCATTACTTCCGTTACTTCTTCTACCTGTTCCGGAGTGGCCATGTCTGCCTTTATTGCAGTTGTCAGGACGCCTATGCCTAGAGGTTTTGTGTAAACGAGAACATCTCCCGGCTTTGCCGTGGAGTTCCTGATAATCCTTTCGGGATGAGTTACTCCTGTAACTGCAAGGCCGTACTTTGTCTCAAGGTCTTCAACCGTGTGGCCTCCCACGAGCGTTACGGTTGCTTCCTTTAGCTTCTCTGCACCGCCTTCAATAATCCTTTTCAGGTAGTCAAAAGGAACTTTGCACGTGTCAAACATGACGAGGTTTATGGCCGTTATGGGTTTAGCTCCCATTGCGTAAATATCGGAAAGTGCGTTGGCAACAGCAATTTGACCGTAGTCAAATGGGTCATCGACGACGGGGGTTATAAAGTCTGCGGTTTGGACGAGAGCCAGCTCCTCTGAAATCTTGTAAACTCCGGCATCCTCGGAAGTTTCAATTCCTACAAGGAGGTTCTCGTCCTTGAAAAACGCTATCCCCTTTAGAGCCTTTTCAAGCCCGACCGGGCTTAACTTTGCTCCTCAGCCGGAAGCTCTTACCGTTTGTGTAAGCTTAAATTTCCTTTCCATTTTCACTCCGTGATCTTCCCTTCCTTCTTGAGCCGTTCTATTAGGTGATCCTCTGCCCCGGCTTCTGCCCAGCCCTTTGCCCTGAGAAGGCAACTGTCGCACTCCATACAGGGAACTTCGCTTCCTCTGTAGCAGGAAACGGAGTAGGAGTAGTCGGCGCCCAGTGATAGTCCCAGCTTGATTATTTCTCCTTTCGTAAGGTTGATGAGGGGAGCGTGGATTTTCCACTTTTTCCCTTCGGCTCCTATCTTGGTGCCCCTGTTGAGGGCTTCTTCCATTGCTGATAGGAATTCTGACCTGCAGTCGGGATAGCCGCTGTAATCCACGACGTTCCAGCCCCCGACAAGCTCGGTCGTACCCTTTGCTTCTGCGTAGGCTGCGGCTATTGATATGAAAATTCCGTTCCTGAAGGGAACGTAGGTTGAGGGGATTCCCCTGCTTAGCACCTCTTCGACCGATTTTGTCCTTGGAACTTCCATTTTTAGATCTGTAAGTGCGGAAGCTCCGATTTTCGACAGGTCGACTTCAAATATCATGTGTTCATCGACTCCGGCATTCTTTGCCGTAATCTTTGCCATTTCGACTTCAATCGAGTGGCGCTGTCCGTACGCAAATGTAATTGCGTAGACCTTTTCAAACTCTTTTCTTGCCCAGTAAAGGGCTGTTGTGGAGTCAAGGCCGCCGGAGAATATGACGACTGCCGATTTCACTTTTCTGTCTCCTAAGTATTTTGGTTAAAATAGAATACTATATATAGCCTCCAAATTTCCAAGTGTTTTTGTTTCGTAGAGGTTCTTCCTCGTGCTGAAATCCCTTGCACTTCGGTTTGACTGAACCTTTAACTCAAAATAAAATTACGGCGACGAAGAGTACTTATACAGCGGAGGAGCTTTGACCTTTCAGGAGTTAATATTTGCCCTCCAGAATTATTGGGCCTCAAAGGGCTGTATAATCGCCAGCAGCTACGATGTTGAACAGGGTGCAGGAACTATGCACCCCTTTACCTTTTTAAAAGTTTTAGGCAAAGAACCTTGGAGAGTTGCATACGTTCAGCCCTGCCGAAGGCCGGCAGACGGCCGCTACGGGGAAAACCCCAACAGGCTTCAGCACTACTTCCAATTTCAAGTAATCCTTAAACCTTCCCCTACAGACTCTCAGGAACTTTATCTCGGAAGCCTTGAGGCTCTTGGAATAAACCCGAGGGAACATGACATAAGGTTTGTAGAAGACGACTGGGAGTCGCCTACCTTGGGGGCTTGGGGCCTCGGATGGGAGGTGTGGCTTGACGGTATGGAAATTACCCAGTTCACCTACTTCCAGCAGGCGGGAGGGATAACCCTCGATCCGGTTTCCGTAGAAATTACCTACGGCCTGGAAAGAATAGCCATGTACATTCAGGGAGTGGACAGCGTTTACGATATAGTGTGGACAGAGGGCGTCAAGTACGGGGATCTTTATAGGGAGAATGAGTACCAGTGGTCGGTTTACAACTTCGAGAAAGCCGATACGGAGATGCTCTTTAATCTCTTTGCCACTTTTGAGAAGGAGTCAGAAAGGCTGATAAAGGAAGGACTTGTCCTTCCTGCTTATGATTACTGTCTCAAGTGCTCTCACGTCTTTAACCTGCTTGATGCAAGAGGAGCCATATCCGTTGCCGAAAGGGCGGCTTTTATAGGGAGGGTGAGAAGGCTTGCTTCAATGTGCGCACGAAAGTATTTAGAGATTGAAGAGGGAAGAAGTGAAGGCCAAAGAGTTTCTCCTTGAAATAGGTACGGAAGAGCTTCCAGCCTCATTCATTAAACCTGCCCTTTCCTTTTTGAAAGAGCGCTTCTGCTCCCTTTTGGAGGAGAATTATTTAACACCTGGGGGCGTGGAAGTTCACGGCACTCCCAGGAGGTTGATACTCCTTGCCTATGATATACCGGAAGTTCAGCCGGACAGGGAGGAACTGATAGTAGGTCCTTCCGTGAAGGCCGCCTTCGACCGGGAAGGTAGGCCGACAAAAGCGGCCGAGGGTTTTGCCCGTTCGAAGGGTGTAAAGGTTGAGGATCTTGTAAGAGTAACCGATCCTCCCGGAAGGAAGGGAGAATACGTTGCTGTTAAAAGGCTCGTTAGGGGGAGGCCTGCAGTTGAAGTCCTGAAAGAGCTTCTCCCTCAGCTCATCCTATCTATTCCCTTTAGAAAGAGCATGAAGTGGGGAGAGGGGAAAATAAGGTTTGCAAGGCCGATAAGGTGGATCTTGGCCGTGTACGGAAGTGAAACCGTTGGATTTGAGATAGACGGTATCAGGAGTTCCAACGTTTCCTTCGGTCACAGGTTTCTTGCCCCGGAACCTTTCATAGTTGAAAACCCGGCCGGCTTTCTGGAGGAGCTTGAAGAGAGATTTGTCGTCGCCGATATCGAAAAAAGGAAGGCTCTGATTATTGACGGGGCTGAAACGCTTGCCGGGCGCGTTGGGGGGAAGCTCCTTGAGGACGAAGATTTGCTGGACGAGGTAACGAATCTGGTTGAGTTTCCATATCCGATACTCGGCTCCTTTGAAGAGGAATTTCTGTCGCTTCCCGAGGAAGTGCCCGTTGTAGTTATGAAGGATCACCAGAAATTCTTTTCGGTGGTAGACAGCGAAGGGAAACTCCTTAACTACTTTGTCGGAATTTCAAACATAAAGCCCGTTGACGATTCTGTTGTCCGAGCTGGCTATGAGAAAGTATTGAGGGCTAGGCTCTCCGATGCCCTCTTTTTCTTTAATGAGGATCGTAAGAGAAAGCTCGAAGAGAGGGTTCCTGCCCTTAAAGGGATTGTTTTTCATGAGAAGCTTGGAACAATGCTTGATAAAACGGGAAGGCTCGAAAGCCTTGCTCCTGCTGTTTCGGAAGGGCTCGGCTTTGACGGGAAGGAAAAGGTTACCAGGGCTGCGCACCTTTCAAAGGCCGACCTTTTGACGGAGATGGTGAACGAGTTTCCGGAGCTTCAGGGTACTATGGGTAAGCACTACGCCCTGCTTGACGGGGAAGACCCTGAAGTTGCCGAGGCTATAGAAGAGCATTACCTTCCTCGCTTTTCTGGGGACAAGGTTGCAAAGACAAAGACCGGTATTGCCCTTGCTGTTGCCGAAAAGCTCGACAACTTGGCCGGGTTCTTCGGCGTTGGAATAAAACCTACCGGTTCCGCAGATCCGTTTTCCCTCAGAAGGAACGCCCTCGGGCTTATTCAAACCCTCATTGAGAACAAGTTAGACCTGAACCTTCTGCCGTTGATACAAGAAGCAGTTTTCCTCTATAAAGAACAGGGAATAGACCTGAGCAGTGAGACTGCCGAGGAAGTTCTGTCGTTCATCGTTGATAGGGAGAAAGTATTTCTGAAGGAAAAGGGCTTCAGGCCTGATACCGTAGAAGCGGTCTTATCCGTAAGCGACAATCCCTACGATGCTTTTCTGAAGGTCAAGGCCATAGACAGATTAAGGGAGAGGGAAGCCTTTGAAGAAGTTCTCATTACCATGAGGCGTGTCGTTAACATAATACCTTCCGGCTTTTCACCTGTTCCTTTCGAGCCGGAAGGCAAGTACGAAGAAGAGCTTTACCGGAAGTTTCTTGAAGTGAGAGAACAGCTTCGGGGGCTTGTTAAAAGAGGAGACTACGAAGGAGCACTGCTCCTTATTAGGGAGTTGAAGCCTTATGTTGATAGGTTCTTTGATAACGTCATGGTTATGGATAAGGACGAAAACGTCAGAAACAGAAGGCTCAGCCTTCTCTTTGAAATTGCCCGAGAACTTATGAAAATAGCCGACTTTTCAAAACTCGTCTTTTAAGGGGGCGGCGCAATGCAGAAGAAAATGGTTTACTACTTCGGCGGAGGTAAGGCCGAAGGAAAGGCCGACATGAAGATGCTCCTCGGAGGCAAGGGTGCCAACCTTGCCGAGATGACTAACTTGGGTCTTCCTGTTCCACCCGGAATAACAATAACAACGGAAGTCTGTAAGGAATACTACAAGCTGGGAAAGCAGTTCCCCGAAGGGATGTGGGAACAGGTTCTCGAAGGTCTCAGGAAAATTGAAGAGGAGATGGGCAAGAAGTTCGGGGATAGGAAAAATCCCCTCCTCGTTTCGGTCAGGTCGGGGGCGCCCGTATCGATGCCGGGAATGATGGACACGATTCTCAACCTGGGACTTAACGACGAGACCGTTAAGGGACTTGCCGAGTCAACGGGGAATGAAAGGTTTGCCTGGGACTCTTACAGGCGCTTCATTCAGATGTTTGGAAACGTCGTTATGGGAATTCCCCATGAAAAGTTTGAGGAGATCCTGGAAGAGAAGAAGAAGGAAGTGGGGGCAAAGCAGGACGTTGACTTGACGGCAGAAGACTTAAAAGACGTAGTTGCCCGCTATAAAGAGCTTGTGAAAAGGGAGACGGGGAAGGAGTTTCCTCAGGATCCCTACGAACAGCTCAAGATGGCCATAAGGGCGGTGTTTGACTCCTGGAACAACCCGAGGGCAATTAAGTACAGGGAGATTAACAAGATACCCGAAGATTACGGAACTGCCGTTAACATCGTTGCCATGGTTTTCGGGAACATGGGGGATACTTCGGGAACGGGCGTTGCTTTTACCAGGAACCCCTCTACCGGGGAGAACGTATTTTACGGGGAATACCTTAAGAACGCCCAAGGGGAGGACGTTGTTGCCGGAATAAGGACTCCCCAGCCTCTTACCGTGGCCCAAAAGTCCGACAGTGATCAGACGTCTCTGGAAGAGGAATTCCCCGAGGTTTACCAGGAGCTTCTCAAAATCAGGGATATCCTGGAAAAACACTACAGGGACATGCAGGACATAGAATTCACGATAGAAAACGGAAGGCTATGGATGCTCCAAACCCGTGCCGGTAAGAGGACGGCGAGGGCAGCCGTAAAGATTGCTGTTGATATGGTGAAAGAAGGGCTTATATCGAAAGAAGAAGCCATAATGAGGGTTGATCCCGCCCTTATAAACCAGCTGCTCCACCCCATGATTGACGAGGAAGACAGGAAGAGGGCAATCGAGGAAGGAAGGCTCATAGCAAAAGGGCTTCCCGCTGCTCCTGGAGCTGTCAGCGGAAAAGTGGTCTTTAATGCCGATGATGCAGTTGAGCTTGCTGAAAAAGGAGAAAAGGTTATTCTCGTAAGGCACGAAACCTCCCCCGAAGATATTCACGGAATGCACGCGGCTGAAGGGATACTGACGGCAAGGGGAGGAATGACCTCCCACGCCGCTGTCGTTGCAAGGGGAATGGGTAAGACCTGCATCGTGGGTGCCGAGTCGATAGAGGTTGACTACGAAAAGGAGGAGTTCAGGGTCGGCGGTATTACCGTGAAGAAGGGAGAGGTCATAACCTTAAACGGTTCAACCGGAGAGGTTTTCCACGGAGAGGTAAAGACGATACCTGCCCAGATTTCCGGGGAGTTTGAAGAGCTTATGAAGTGGGCTGACGAAATAAGGGATCTCAGGGTAAGGGTCAATGCCGACACTCCGGAAGACGCAAAGCAGGGAAGGGAGTTCGGAGCCGAAGGAATAGGACTCTGTAGGACAGAGCACATGTTCTTTAAGGAAGAGAGAATCCCGGTTGTCAGGGAGATGATACTGGCCAAGACGGAGGAGGAGAGAAAGAAGGCGCTTGAGAAGCTCCTTCCCATGCAGAGGGAGGACTTTATAGCCATATTCGAAGTTATGGACGGTCTTCCGGTGAACATTAGGCTTCTTGATCCGCCCCTTCACGAGTTCCTCCCGAAGACAGAAGAGGAGTTTGAAAGGACTTCGAAGGAGATGGGGCTTCCCGTTGAGGAACTCAAGAAGAGGGCTGAAGAGCTTCACGAAGTCAACCCGATGCTGGGATTGAGGGGATCGAGGCTCGGAATTGCTTATCCGGAAATTTACGAAATGCAGGTAAGGGCAATTCTTGAAGCTGCCTGCCACTGCAAAAAGAACGGTGTGAAAGTCCTTCCCGAGATAATGCTGCCGCTCATTGCCGACGATAGGGAGCTTTACGAGCTTAAGAAACTTGTCGATAGAGTTGCAGCCGAGGTCTTTACGGAGACGGGCGTTGAGGTAGAGTACCAGGTCGGAACGATGGTAGAAGTTCCGAGGGCTGCTCTCATAGCTGACCAGCTTGCAAGGTATGCTCAGTACTTCTCCTTTGGAACAAACGACCTGACTCAGATGACATTCGGCCTTTCGAGAGACGATGCCGGCAAGTTCATAGGAAGGTACGTGGAGCTTGGAATACTTAAAGGTGATCCCTTTATGCACATAGATGAAAATGGAGTGGGAAGGCTCATTCAGCTGGCGGTTGAAAAAGGTAACGAGACCAGGCCCGGCATAAAGACGGGAATCTGCGGTGAACACGGAGGAGATCCGAGATCCATAAACTTCTTCCAAAAAGTCGGTGTCAACTACGTCAGTCCGTCGCCGTTCAGAGTTCCGATTGCAAGGCTTGCAGCGGCTCAGGCAAAGATAAGGCAGAAAAGGGGCGAGATTTAACCGGGGGCTTCTGCCCCCTTTAACTTTCTCGGAGGGGCTTTGAGGTTAGAAGTTTACAGTAAGTCCGGAGATCTGATTGCCGGCTGGGAAGTCGATGAAAGTGATTGTTCTTATTTCAGGGAAAAGAATGATGAAGAAATTCTGCTTGAGGTTGCCGGCATGATTTCCGCTGCCCTTAAGGCAGAGGAGGGATTAGACCTTACTCCTATTATGGTTTTAAGGGAAATTGGAAAATTAGTCATTTGCGGAAGAGAAGTGGAGATAGGCGGGAACCCCGCCTTTTAGATGCCTCAGCCGAAAGCAGTGCAGCTTCCGCCAGAAGTCCCTGAATCCCCTCCGACAGCACAGGCCGAAACTTTCTTAACTACTTTCTCGGAACCGCACTCCGGGCATTTCACCTGAGAAATCTGAGAGTAAGAGAGGAGGAACTTTTCAAATTCCTTTCCGCATTCCTGACACTTAAACTCATAGATGGGCATTCTTAACCTCCGCTTTGAATATAATAAATAGCGGGCGCTTAATAAGATAGGGTTATCCTTTTAAACTGCAACGGAGTAGTCATGGATAGGGGAAGAAGGAAGGCTTTGAAGCTTCTCTTCGGAACGCTTGCATCTCAGGTTTTGATTAAACCTGCGTCTGCTGTTAAAACGGGGGATGCATTTATAAACCTCTGTAATTTGGCCATATCCCACGAATATGGGGCGATAGTTCAGTACATCAATCACAGCGGAGTTATTTCGGACCACAAGTTGGACAGTGTTTTCATGATGAACATGAAGGATGAGATTGTTCATGCCAGATCTATAACGGAATTTGTGCTTAAGGAAGGAGGAACTCCGACCGTCGGCATCTGGCCGCCACAGACCGGGAAGGATCCGGTTACACTGATAAAGGAAGATATAGCCGGTGAAACTGCTGCCATTAATCTCTATCAGCAAATTCTTGATATGCCCGAATCCCGGAAGTTCAGGGATGCTGTATACAAGTTTTTGAGGAATGAAATTGAACACAGAAAAAGGCTTAAGAAGCTACTTAAGGAATTTTCGGAAAAACCTGAAGTTAAGGGCAGGAAGGCTCTATAACTCGATTATTGTAAGGAGTCTGCTCCCCGTTCTTCTTCTCGTTTTTATTACTCTATTGGTAATGCACTTTGTTTCGGTTTTCCTGTTTAAGAGTTACGTGACGGCTGAATTTATTCAGAAGACAGGAGTTGAAACGGATCTGCTTAAAGAGCTGATTTCAAATGAGGTAGAAGGGCTTCGCTATACGAATGTGCTTTCCTCAATGAGGGCTTTTGTCGACAGTGAACCCGATGTCATTGCGGTAAGGCTGGTTCATCCCGGGACGGGTTCGACCATACTTGAGGTTGAAGATAAAGGTAAAAAGGGGGAACTGGAGTTTCCTCTCTGCAAAGGTGAACTTCTTGACGGGGTCTGTTTGCTCAAAGTCTCAAGGAAAATCGGCCTTTCATCGGAGGCGTACCTGAAGTTTGAAGCTCTTTACTCTACAAAGAGGATTAATGAAATCTTTTCTCGATTCAAGCTTACGATAGGTTTGTTGGAGCTGGTAATCGTATTTATTGTTTGCCTTGTTTATCCTTTTAGCTCTTCTTACTTAAGGAGAAGGATTGAGAAGATTTCCTCCGCTTTGAGGAATTGGAAAGAAGGAGGAATAGAGAAACTAAAGGAGCAGATGGATGATGATGAGCTGAGGGAGGTAGAAGAAAAAATCGTAGAAGTTTACGAAGAGCTGATAAGGGAAAAGAGAATAGACGACCTGCTGCTTAGGATATCTACCGACTTGCTGAAAATTTCCGGGGGAGAATCGACTCTGTTTGGTCTTGTAAAGAAGACCGAAGAAGTGTTAAACCGTCAGTTAGGAATAAACTACCTGAGGATCAAGCCTTCCGATTCGGTCGATGAGGTCCCCGGTAGAACGATTGTTACCTTTCTGAACAACCCGGACCTCTGTCTTGTTATTGACGGAGAATTTCCCTATCAGAACAAGGTACTGGCAATAGTTACTAACATCCTCGATTCCCTTTTTCAAAGGGTTAAGGAAAGAGAGGCCAAGGAAGAACTCTTTTTCGGAACCATTACCGCTCTTGCAAACGCGATAGACGCCCTCTCTCCTTGGACAAAAGGTCACAGCCAGAGGGTTGCCGAAATAGCGGTTAAGATCGGTGAGGAAATGAAGATGACAGAAGAAGACCTTCACAAGCTGAAAGTTGCAGGTATACTTCACGATATAGGAAAGATAGGCGTTTCTCTATCCATTATAGATAAGCCCGGGAAACTTACACCTCAGGAGTACGAGGTTATTAAAAGACACCCTGAAATAGGTTATGAGATTCTCAAGCCCATAAAGCAGCTTAAGGAAATTGTCCCGGCCGTTCTATATCACCATGAAAGGTGCAACGGAAGCGGTTACCCCAAGGGGCTTAAATGTGATGAAATTCCCCTGATGGCGAAGATAATAGCGGTGGCCGATGTTATAGAGGCTATGACGGCGGAAAGGCCTTACAAACGTGCATTTTCTCTGGAAGAGGTTTTCGACTACCTGAGGAAGGAAAAGGGAACGCTGTTTGATCCGGAAGTTGTGGAGGCTGCCGAGAGGGCTTATAGTGAAATAGCCGAAATCGTTAAGCGTGATACCTAAACTTTAGAGGGAGCATCAATGAAGAGCCTTTCGGAACTTAGGGAAGAGATAGACAGGATTGACAGGGAGCTTCTCTCTTTACTCAACAGGAGGGCAAAGCTTGCCAGAGAAGTGGGAGAGATAAAAAAGAAGAAGCAGCTTCCCTTTTACGTTCCCGGCAGGGAGGCGAAAATCCTGGCAAAGCTGGAGGAGGTGAATCCCGGTCCTCTGCCCAACGAAAGCATAAGGGCTATTTTCAGGGAAATAATCTCTGCTTGTAGAGCCCTTGAGGAGCCTACCAAGGTGGCCTTCCTGGGACCTCAGGCCACCTTTACCCACCTCGCCGCTTTAAAGCACTTCGGTACTTCTTCCGACCTCAGACCTATGGATTCGATAGAGGATGTCTTTGATGAAGTTGAAAAGGGAAGGGTCGATTACGGCGTTGTTCCGATAGAGAACTCCATAGAAGGAATTGTTAACTACACGATTGACATGTTCCTGGACAGGGACTTAAAAGTCACCGGAGAGGTATTCATACCTGTTAACCTTCACCTTATGAGCAAGGAGGATTCCCTGGAGAAGATTCAGAGGGTTTACTCCCACCGCCATGCCATAGCTCAGGCAAGGAAGTGGCTGTCTGAAAATCTCCCGAAAGTAGAAGTGATAGAAGTTTCAAGTACTGCTAAAGCCGCCGAAATGGCAAGCAAGGAGGAGGGAAGCGGGGCGATAGCCAGTGAGGCGGCAGCTCTTCTTTACGATCTTAACATCCTTGCTAAGAACGTTCAGGAGATTTCCAAGAACTTTACCCGCTTTCTTGTTATCGGGAGCAGGGATTCGGAATTTCCCTCCGGAAGGGATAAGACTTCTATAATGTTCAGCACCAAGCATGAAGCCGGTGCCCTTTTTAAGGCCCTTCAGCCTTTTGCCGTTTACGATGTTAACCTGTCAAAAATCGAATCAAGACCGACAAAGAAAAAGCCCTGGGAGTATGTTTTCTTTGTTGATTTAGAAGGCCACAGGAAAGAGGAAAGGGTTGCAAAAGCCTTGAAAGAACTCGAAGAAAGCTGTTCGTTTTTTAAAATCCTCGGTTCCTATCCGGCGGGATTTAAGGAATGAAAACACCGGATCTAATGGAGTTGATTCAGAGCAGGTGGTATAAGGCTCTTTATTTAGTCGTTCTTTTCTTTAGGTGGCTGTTCATTGCCGTTATGACTGTCTACTTGGCATTTTGTGTGCTGACGTTAATCTCTACTCTGTTTTCTCATATAACTTCAAGCGGAGCAAATTTTACCTTTGATTATATGCGCAATTTCCTTACCGATGCTCTTTTCGTTCTCGTAATTCTTGATTTTGTAAGTGCAATGTTCTATCAGAAAAGGATTCACTATGTCCTGTGTCTTCTTGAAATCGGTTTCATAGTCCTTATGAGAAAGCTGATTCTCCTCAATCCGGCTCCCGAAAATGCGCTTTTAATTTTTGTTCTGGCTGCGGCAGTTTCACTCTTCTTTGTGTTAATTTTCTATTTCTACAAAGTAACCGGTAGGTTGAGAAAACCTTAATTAAGGAATCGGCTATGAGGAAAGCGGAGATCTTTAGGGAAACTAAAGAAACAAAAGTAGAAATGAAGGTAAATCTGGACGGGACGGGTTCTTATTCCGTTAAAACCGACATACCTTTTCTGACCCACATGCTTGAACTCTTTTCCCGTCATTCTCTCATAGACCTTGAGGTTACGGCAACGGGGGACGTTGAAGTTGACCATCACCACCTTATAGAAGACGTCGGGATAGTTCTGGGAGAGGCTATAGGGAAAGCGTTGGGGGATAAGAAGGGGATAAACCGCTACGGTTTCTTTACTTTGCCGATGGATGAAGTTCTTATATCGGCGGTCGTAGACCTTTCGGGAAGACCCTACTTCGTTTACAGGGGATTTCCCGAGTTTGCAACCCTTATGGGTATAGAGTTTGACCTCTTCAGAGAGTTCTGGAAATCTTTTGCCTATTCACTGAAGTGCAACCTTCACGTAAACTGCCACTACGGTTTAAACCTTCACCACATGGCTGAAGGAACGTTTAAGTGTGTGGCGAGAGCTATCAGGATGGCGGTTATGGTTGATGAAAGGGCAGGAGGAATACCTTCCACAAAGGGGATTTTGTGAACGAAGAAGTTAAAAAGTTGAACCATTGCAACCAATGAACCCCCTGCGCTAAAAACTACGGTAAAGAAAATGCCGAAGGAGGTAGAAAATGGAAGTTAGGCGTTCTAAGGAGCTTTTTGAGGAGGCAAAGAAATACATTCCCGGAGGAGTTAACAGTCCCGTGAGGGCATTTAAGTCCGTCGGAGGGATTCCGAGATTTATCGCTAAAGCGAAAGGCTCTCACATATGGGACGTTGACGGGAACGAATACATCGATTACGTCTGTTCCTGGGGACCTATGATACTCGGTCATGCCCACCCTTCGGTTGTTAAGGCCATTCAGGAACAGGCAGAAAAGGGAACGAGCTATGGAGCACCTACGGAGCTTGAAGTTAAGCTGGCAAAGATGATTGTAGAGCTTGTCCCTTCAGTGGAAAAAGTCAGAATGGTTAACTCGGGTACTGAAGCCACGATGTCTGCAATAAGGCTTGCCAGGGGCTATACGGGCAGGAATAAGGTAATTAAGTTTGAGGGAGGCTACCACGGACACGTTGATGCCCTTTTAGTCAAGGCCGGTTCCGGGCTTACAACTTTTGGCGTTCCGACAAGTCCGGGAATTCCCGAGGATTTCGCAAAGCACACCATAACCGTTCCCTTTAACGATATAGACGCTCTAAAAAAGGTTATTGATGAAGTCGGTGATGACGTTGCTGCTGTGATAATGGAACCTGTGATGGCCAATGCGGGTCTTATAATTCCCGAGCCGGGATTCCTCGAGAAGGTGAGGGAGCTGACAGCAGAGAAGGGCATCGTTCTTATATTCGATGAAGTTATTACAGGTTTCAGGCTTTCCCTCGGTGGTGCTCAGGAATACTTCGGTGTAACTCCTGACCTTTCCTGTTTCGGAAAGATAATAGGGGGAGGACTTCCGGTTGGAGCTTTCGGAGGAAGGAAGGAGATTATGGATTACCTCGCTCCTGAGGGACCTGTTTATCAGGCAGGAACGCTGTCCGGAAATCCTCTGGCAATGATTGCGGGGATAAAAACCCTGGAAGAGCTGAAAAAGCCTGGAGTTTATGATGAGTTAAGGAAGAAGACGGAGAAGCTTTCCGAAGGGCTGAAAGGGGCAGCAAGGAAGGCTGGGATAGCAGATAAGCTCTGTTTTAAACAGATAGAAAGCATATCTATCGTCTACTTCACTTCCAGGGATGTCAGGAACTATCAGGATGCCCTCACCTCAAATACCGAGGCTTACGCTAAGTTCTTTAACAGGATGCTGGAACTCGGAGTCTACTTTGCTCCATCTCAATTTGAAGTTGCCTTTATGTCTACCGCTCACACCGATGAGGATATAGAGAAGACTGTTGAGGCGGCAGAGGTTGCTTTTAAGGAAGCAGCAAGCATACTTTAAGATTGGGAAAGAAAGGACCTCTTTAGTCTTATGTCTGGAATTTCCCTTTTCGGCCTCCCCTAATCGGGGAGGCCTTAATTTTCATGGAGAAGAAGGTGGGTAAGTTAAGGGACTATATAGAGAGAACGTCCTACATGATGGTGGGGGTGCAGTTTGCCCTCGCCGTCTTCATAGGCCTTGCCATAGGTTATTACCTCGATAAGGCGTTTGATACTTTTCCGTGGCTGACTGTATTTTGGTTCTTTATAGGTCTGGCCGCCGGCTTTAAAAACGTTTACCGGGAAATCAAGAAGATATCGAAATGAGTGAGTTTGAAAAGTTCTTAAAGCTGTTTATTAAAGTAGAACTGTTTCTGTTTCTTATACTGACGGGAGGTTTAATCCTCCTTAAGGGAGCGGAGACCTTTACTTGGTCGTTTGTATTGGGTTATGGCGTTATGTCTTTAGACTTTTTCCTTTTAGTCAGGTTCTCTAAAAGAGTTCCGGAGCTTGTATCTGCCAACGTCTATCCTAAAAGCGGATTCCTCTGGCGATATCTTTTGGTGGGAGGCGTGCTTGTTCTTCTTTCTTTGTTTACCCCCATAGACTTCTTTGCTATAATTTCGGCGGTCGCAGCCAGTCAGGTTGGGCTGCTCCTGACGGTGATACTCCACAGCAGGGAGAGAAGGAGATGGAACACGGCAGCATAATAAAGATTGTGGGAATTCCCGACCACGTAACTATGACGTGGCTTATGATGGCAGTTGTTCTCACCTTCGCCTACATTCTCGGTAAAAATCTTAGGAAGTTCCCCGATAGGGTTCAGTATGTCTTTGAAGCCTTAACTTCCTTCATTGTTTATACCCTTGAAGATGCAATGGGAAGTTACGGAAGGAAGTTTTTTCCCCTGATAGCCGGACTTGCGGTCTTTATACTCTTCGGAAACCTGATGGGACTTATCCCAGGGCTTACTCAGCCTACCGCAAATCTCAACACGACCCTTGCCTTGGCAATTATCTCTTTCCTGGTTTACAACTATGAGGGGATTAAGAAGCACGGAATTGTGAACTACATAAAGCACTTTGCCGGTCCCGTTCCGTGGATGGCTCCCATAATGTTCCCCATTGAGGTTGTATCTCACCTTTCGAGGATACTTTCCCTCTCCTTCCGTCTCTTCGGAAACATGTTCGGCGATGAGATGGTCGTTCTGGTGGCCCTCATGCTCGTACCTTTCCTCGTTCCGGTGGCCGGAGAATTTATCGTCTTTGCCAACAGCTTCCTTCAGACGTTTATCTTCTGTATACTTACTGTTGTTTATATAGCAACTGCAATCGAAGAGCACGAGGAAGAACACGCAGGATATTAATAGAAAATCAGGGAGGTAACTGATGAAAAAGTCTTATCTCAAGAGCATTCTCTACACGCTCTTCTTGATGGTTGTAGGCGCTTTACCTGCCCTTGCCGGAGAAGGCGGAGCTGAGTCCGGAAAGGCTCTTATCCTCGGACTTTCCGCCATCGGTGCAGGCCTCGCAATCGGTCCTGCTGCGGGTGGAGCCGGTGCAGGACAGGGTCAGGCCGTAAGGGGTGCTTGTGAAGGTATGGCAAGAAATCCTCAGATGGCAGGTAAGCTTACGACAACAATGTTTATCGGTCTGGCTATTATCGAGGCCCTTGCAATTTACGGTCTTGTTATTGCACTTATTCTCCTCTACGCTAACCCCCTCGTTTAAGATTGCATTAATTAAAACATTGAAAGAGCGGCCGTAAAAGGCCGCTCTAATAGTTTAGTAAGTTTAACAAGAACTTAAAAACTGAAAGAATTCCTACTATTAAAGACACCATCAAAAAGCTGAATAAGAAAAAAGCAAGGTAACTCAGCAAGGTTTCTTTAATCCGTTTAAACCGATTTTCTCTACCCTCTGATTTTTTCTTACCCAGTTCTCCGTAGATAAATTCTGTCTCTAATACCTCCATCAGTTCCTTATACTCGTTGTCGTCTCTTAACTTAAGGCTTATCTCTTTCCCGTCGGTCAGCAACTTCAATGTGATTTCACCGTTTTCCCTCTTCACCGTGATGGCCGAAACCCTGTCCAAGTTTATGATTGTGTCTCCGATGCGCAAAAACATTTCTTAGAAATCCCTTTTCCAGTAAACCCTTACCAGTTTTTCCCCTTCGTTGTACTTGACTTCGAACTCTCCTTTAAATGCTTTGTTGACAGCTTCTCCCAAGTGCCTTGCCAGGTGTTCGCTGGTCGTTGCAATTTCGGTAGTTCCGTCCTCTTTTTCTTCGATCCAGAGTATTCTCTGAAGCGGTCTAAGGCTCATAACCTCGTCTACCACGTTTTTTATCCTGTTTAGGATCTCTTCCTTGTGTTCCTGGAAGAACTTTCCGCTTAAGTAAACGAATCCTCCGGGATACCTGTCCCTCTTCCTCCTGCATGCCGGGCAGAGCGCCCTGTTTGCATTTTGGGGGATTGGCTCCGGGAGCTGTTCAGGCCACTGCCACCTGCCGTCCTTGAAAACGGCACCGCACTCTTCACAAACGGTGGGTTCGGGATACTTCTTCTTCTCGTAGTAGGGATTATCGCTTTCCCATGTGTACTCCTTTCTTCCGGCGGGTACGTAGTTGCGGTTTCCGCCCATACTCTCCTCCTCAGTCTTGATTTTAGGTGCTTCTAATTCTTAATTTATTACAATTTCCGTGCTTGTAATGGGATTGGAATTAGAAGAGCACTTCAAGGGGAAGTTCCTTTAGTAATAACTTCATGCACCCTTCCCTTCTCCCTTTTATCAGGAATCTATCGTCTTTGAGTTTCGGATCCCTAAACGGGACTGCAGCAGCTGAGGAGAACTTTCTTAGTATTTTATCTTCCGTTTTGAAAGCCGGAGATGCCACTGTCGACTTTGACTTTCTTCCGAGGGCTACTCCTTCCTTGACGCCGAATCCCGCCATGTGAAGGGCTTTTCTAATGGCAGTTGAGGTTGAGTATGTTGCGAGGATGGCTTCTCTCTTTACCATTTTCCTGATGAGAGAGAAAAGCTCCGTGCTCCACATTTCCGGATTTACTTTTGGAGAGAATGGATCATGGAAGACAGCGTCAAAGAAGTTTTGGTACTTCTTCCAGATGTTCTTAACTACGCTTCTCCCTTCGCCTATGTAGATTTTTAAGGAAATCTTAGGAGAGAAGAAGTTAAGTGTTAGAAAGCCTTTCTCAATTCTCCTGTCCTTTATGGAGGCTTTCAGTATAAACTTCCAGCTTTCCAGCTCTTTCCAGTTTAGCTTTAGCGAGGTTTTAATTACAGAAAGATCTTTCTCAAAACCGATAATTGAAACTTTTGCCGAGGGGTTTGATGAGAAGACAGAATGCAGGAATGCGGCCGTGTTGTAGCCCAAGCCAAAGCATACATCAAGTAATCTAACGTTTCCCTCTTTGGCCTTTTCCTCTACTCTACAAGGCTTACAGAACTTCTCTAATGATTCCTTTAGAGCACCGGCAGTTATTGAGTGGTAGGGTTCTCCGAACTCTGTCGAAAATAAGGTAACGGAACCGTCAGCGGTTTTCAGGACTTTCAACTTACTCGCCGAAGAGGTCTTTAATAAACCTTTCCCATTGCTCTTGGCACTCGTCCCCTTCGCAGTCGTCAAGGGGGATTACGGAGGCTTTTTCTATGACTTCCTTTTCGACGAAGATTGGAGCATTAGCCCTCACTGCGAGGTTTATGGCATCGCTCGGGCGGGAATCTATTCTCAGCACTTCGCCGTCCGGCCTTTTTACTTCAATAACTGCGAAGTAAATTCCCTTGTCAAAGTCATTGATAACCACCCTTTCAATTTCCCCGCCGAAAGCGGACAACATCTCCCTGATAAGGTCATAGGGAAATGGTCTTGGGGGAACTGCGCCCAGAAGTTCTGTTTCTAACAGTTCTGCCTCCCAGTGGCCGACCCATATCGGAACTGCAAACCTTTCCTTTTCGTTACCCAGAATTATTATCGGCAGGCCGCTGAACCTGTCCTGGGCAATCCCGATTACAGAAACCTCAACCATGGCCGTTCTCCTTTAAAAAGTTAGTTTTTAGTTTCCGCCGTAACAGGTTTGCCTTTTAGGAAGAAGGGAGTGGCATCCGTAATTTTTACCTTTACCGTGCTCCCGATTAGCTCATCTCCGCCCTCTACTGCAACGGGCTTGTTGTCAAGGGTTCTGCCGTAAAGTTCGGTTCCTTTCGGGCTGAAGCCTTCAATTAAGACTTTCTCTACTTTTCCTATTCTTTGTTTGTTTTTCTCAAGGGCTTGTTTTTTTATCAGCTCCTGTAGCTCCTTTAGTCTCCTGTTTTTTACTTCCTTCGGAACGTTATCCGGGAAGGTTGCTGCTTTTGTAAAAGGGCGGGGAGAGTACTCAAAGACAAAGCCCTGGTCAAAGACGCACTCCTCAACGAGGGATAGAGTCTCCTCAAAATCCCTTTCTGTTTCACCCGGAAAACCTACGATGAAATCTCCGGACAGGGCGACTTCAGGAACGATTTCCTTTAGCATTCTTACCTTCTCTATGTACTCTTCTCTTGTATAGCCTCTGTTCATTTTCTCAAGAATCCTGTTTGAGCCGCTCTGAGGAGGAAGGTGAACGTAGGGGCAGACTTTCGGAATGTTTCTGATAGCCTTTGCAATTTCTTCGCTAAATCCCGCCGGATGGGAAGTTGTGAACCTGATTCTCTCTATTCCCGGAACTTCGGAGACCATGTAGAGGAGATCTGCCAGGTTAGTTTCCCCGTAGCTGTAGAAGTCAACGTTCTGTCCGAGGAGGTGAATCTCCTTGACTCCCCTATCGGCCAGCCTTTTTACTTCTTCAAGAACCAGCTCCGGTGGGACGCTCCTTTCCCTTCCTCTGGTAAAGGGAACAATGCAGTAGGTGCAGAACCTGTTGCATCCTCTCTGAACTGTAACGTAGGCAATGTAAGGGTTTTCAAGGTAACTGTCTATCAGGGGAATCTTCTCTTCCTCGGGTATTCTTGAGCTGAGTACTTCTACGACTTTTCCTTCTTCTTTTACTCTCTCGAGGAGCTGAGGAAGTTTGACGAAGTTGAATGTTCCGAATACGAGATCGACGTGGGAGAACCTCATAATTTGTTCCTTTTCTTTTTGAGGAACGCAGCCTGCGACGGCAACGAGGAGATCTGGCTTTCTTCTTTTAAGTTTCTTTAGGTTTCCTATAAAGGAATAGGCCTTATTGTCGGGCTTTGCTCTGACGGAACAGGTATTAACAATGACAATATCGGCTTCTTCCGGTTCTTCGGCCTTCTCGTAACCCAACTCTTTCAGAAGGCCGGCCATTTTCTCCGAATCGTTTACGTTCATCTGGCAGCCGAAGGTCTTTATGTAAAACTTCTTAGCCATTCCCTTCCTGCGATTCAGTTTCCTCTTAATATAGGTTTTACCGGCAGGGGTCGGGTATTGTTATCCCTTCCGGATAGACCATTATTTCAACCCTTCTGTTGAGTGATTTCCCTTCGGGAGTATTGTTCGGAGCAATTGGTTTTTTAGGTCCGCAACCGAAAACGACAATCCTTGTTGGGTTAACGCCGTTCAGTATAAGCTCGTTTCTAACGGCTTCAGCCCTTTTTTCGGAGAGGGATATGTTGTAGTCGAAGGATCCCGTACTGTCGGTGTATCCTGCAACGACAATGACGGTATTCGGGTTCTCCTTTAGAGTTCTCGCTATTCTTCTTATAATGTCCTTCGCTTCCGGTTTTAACTTGTAGCTGTTGAAGTCGAAGAGGACGGAATCCTTTAATACAACCTTTACCTTGTTGGGTTCTTTAACAACGGCAACAGGTTTTGATTTGGAGATCGGCGGTTCTGAAGGGTTAACTTCCGGGTTTGTATTGTCGACCGGTTCTACTCCAAGGTTCTTCCCGAGGGAGTTGGCCTGCTGGTCAAGGATGTACCCTATGGCTCCTCCGATGGCGGCTCCTATTGCTGCTCCCAAGAGAACTCTCTTTCCTTTATTGGAGTGTTTGGGGCCGGTTGCGGCTCCCAGTGCTCCTCCGACTACTGATCCTATTGCAGCTCCTGTTACCGTTTTGTTTGTACTGCCCTGCTGGGTTGCACATCCTGTGAAAACTAAGGATATGGTCAGGAGTGATAAAATTCTTTTCATAACCTAACCTCCTATATGTGATCCTATTTCAATTTAATCCTAAAGGGGGAAGCTATGGCTTTTGACGTTGAAAGAGTTGCAAAAATTGCAAAAGAAGTGAGTTATAAGCTACTCGGTATTTCGACTGAGGTTAAGGACAGGACGCTTTTAAGGGCAGCGGAGCTGATAGAGGAGAAGAGAGACTTGATAGAGGCGGAGAACAGGAAGGATTTAATAGCAGGTGAGGAAAAAGGGCTTTCGAAAGCCATGCTTGATAGGCTCCTTTTGAACGAAAAAAGGATAAAAGGGATGGCTCAGGTTCTGAGAGATGTGGCATCGCTGAGCGATCCTGTTGGAGAAGTCGTAAAGATGTGGACTAGACCCAATGGGTTGAGAATAGGGAAGATGAGGGTTCCTCTGGGCGTCGTTGCAATAATCTATGAGTCGAGGCCCAACGTAACCGTTGAAGCCGGTTCCCTGTGTATAAAAAGTTCAAATGCCGTAATTTTGAAGGGGGGATCTGAAGCGATTAATTCTAATAGAGTTCTGGTCAACATCCTTAAGGAGGCCGCTACTTCTGAGGGTTTTCCCGAAGAAGCTATCCAGTTCATTGATACGACGGAAAGGAAGGCAGTAAAGGAGCTTCTCCTCCTGGATCAGTACGTAGATGTCGTAATTCCCCGCGGGGGAGAAGGATTAATCCGTTTCGTTGCGGAAAACGCAAGGATGCCCGTTATAAAGCACTATAAGGGAGTTTGCCACGTTTTTGTTGATAAGTTTGCAGACCTCGAAAAGGCTTGGAATATCTGCTTCAACGCAAAGGTTCAGAGGCCGGGTGTCTGCAACGCAATGGAGACCATGCTCGTTCACGCCGAGATTGCTGATGCTTTTATGCCGACCATGATTGAGCTTTTCAAGAAGGCAAAGGTAGAGCTGAGGGGTGATGATAGGACGCGGAGTTACGATCCCGACTACGTGAAGCCTGCAACCGAAGAGGACTGGTATGCCGAGTACTTGGATTTGATCCTTGCCGTAAGAATTGTTGATTCTTTAGAAGAAGCGATAGACCATATTAATACTTACGGCTCTCACCATAGTGATGCTATTGTTACGGAGAACTACACTAATGCTATGAAGTTCCTGAATCTCGTTGATTCGGCTGCCGTTTACGTTAATGCTTCGACAAGGTTTACTGACGGGAACGTCTTCGGGCTGGGTGCAGAGATGGGAATTTCTACGGATAAGGTACACGTTAGGGGGCCTATGGGCCTCGAGGATCTAACGATTCCGAAGTACATAATCTTCGGCAATGGCCAGATAAGGGAGTAAGGGTGATAAACAGGCCGGAGCTTGGGACGTTCTTTTTCTGGTTCTTCTTTACCGTAACGGTTCTCTGGACACTTGTAGCACTTGTTGTGAAGGTCTTTAAGCTTGTGAGGAAAAGCAGAGTGCCCTAAGGGGCACTCCTTTATAGAAAAACGACGGGCTAAAACCCCGTTTTTCAAAGCGGGGATACAGCCCGATACCCCGAAGGGGTGTTGACTTTGAATTAGTGATAACTTACCTTGAGTGGTGGGATGAAAGTAAAAAGAGCGATAGTCTTTGAACTAAAGCACTTGAGTATAGAACAGCAAACAATACTCGGATACCTCACCTACCACGCTGGAAGACTCTGGAATCAAGCCAACTACCTCGTAAAGAACAAATTAGTAAGACCTTACATATTTGACCTATATAACAAGCTCAAAGATACCTCCTTACACTTACGTTCTTTACAGTCTCGCTCTGCTCAGATAGTCCTTGACGAACTGTCAAGAGGATGGAAGAACTTTTTCAAATTTTTAGAAAGTCCTGAAAAATTCAAAAAGAAGGGAATAGAAACCGTCAAACCGCCGAGTTACGTAAATCCCGAAACACCTCACAGAGTAGTAACGTGGGACAAAACAGGATTCAAGGTTGAAGGAAGTAGGATAAGACTTTCACTTTCAAAGAGCTTAAAAGAGCATTTACTCAAGAAATTTAGATTTTCTCCTGAATACCTGTGGATAGAGACGGGGTATAAGGACTTAGAAAACCTTGAAGTTCTTAATGTTCAAGTAGTTCCGTATAAGTCCTACGGTTACGTAAGCTTTAAGGTGGTGGTAGTGTATGAAAAAGAAGTTCCAAAAGTTGAAGCCGAAGGAGATAAGGTATTAGCGATAGACTACGGAATTTCAAACTTTGCAACCTGCGTGGTAGAAGGGAATCCAGTTTCCTACATCAT
>Ga0256836_1000180_pt1 | contig 38147 bp, 34 predicted proteins | sample 4561380metaG_FD_185974 | JGI IMG/M metagenome (GOLD analysis project Ga0256836, IMG submission 185974) | Hydrothermal vent microbial communities from Guaymas Basin, Mexico - 4561-380 | ecosystem: Environmental > Aquatic > Marine > Hydrothermal vents | place: Mexico: Guaymas Basin | collected...
ATGTATTCGTACATTTCCGTCAAGTAAACAACCCAGGACACGGACGTGTTTCTCTAGCAGAAGGACAAAAAGTTACTTTCACTATCGGTGAAGGTCAAAAAGGTCCTCAAGCAGAAAACGTAACTCCACTTTAGGTTTTACTTTTGTTACAGGTTTTATACCTGTAACACCTTTTTACACTCAAGAGCTATCTCAAGTTCTTCTTCAGTTTTAATCACTAAACTTTTTATATTTTCAAACATTTTCGAATCTAGAACTCTCTCTCTTATATATTGAGAATTTTCACCTATACCCCCACTAAATACTATTGCATCGATCTCTCCAAGTAGTGCCATATAAGATCCTATGTATTTTTGAATACGTCGTACCATCATATCTATCGCTAACTTTGCTTCTGCATCATCGCGTTTTATAATCTCTCTTAGATCGTTATCACCACAGATTCCTAAAAGTCCTGACCTTTTGTTAAGCTCTTGGTTTACATCTTCTTTACTCATACCCAACTCATTTTGCATATAAAGTACTATGGCTGGATCGATATCTCCACTTCTTGAACCCATCACTAAGCCTTCTAACGGGGTAAATCCCATCGATGTATCAATGCTTTTTCCATTTTGCACTGCACAGGCACTTGCACCATTACCTAGATGTAATGTCACAAGATGAATCTCATTAAGATCTTTTTCCAATGTTTTTGCAGCCATCTTTGTGATGTAGGCATGTGAAGTGCCATGAAAACCGTAGCGTCGAATGGCATGTTTTTCATACATCTCTTGAGAAAGTGCATAAAGGTATGCTTCTTTTGGCATAGTTGCATGAAAAGCTGTATCAAAAACAGCTACCTGCGGGATATTTGGAGCATATTTTTTCGCAGTTTTAATCCCAAGTATATTTGCAGGGTTATGAAGAGGTGCTAAAGAGTTCAATGTTTCTAACTTTTCTAGCATAGCATCATCGATTAAAGTACTTTTTGTAAAAAACTCTCCCCCATGTACTACTCTGTGTCCAATAGCATCAAGTTTTGAGAAATCTATATCTAAACTCTGAAGTGCTTCTTCATGGTTTTGTACCTTTGAGCCCTCTTCTCCGATATGTTCAATAAAAAAAGAGCCTATACACTCCATACTCTCTAGAGAAAAAAGTTTACATTTTAAAGAGGAACTTCCAGCATTAAAAACAGCTACTTGCATCACTTTTGTCCTGCTTGGATTGCAGTAATGGCTACTGTATTGACAATATCTGCCACTAAACACCCTCTACTTAAATCATTGACTGGTTTATTTAATCCTTGAAGAATTGGTCCTATTGCTACGGCATCACTTGAACGCTGTACTGCTTTGTAGGTATTGTTTCCTGTGTTTAAGTCTGGAAATATAAATACACTTGCCTGACCTGCTACTTTTGAATTTGGCAACTTTAATTTGGCAACATCTTTATTGACTGCTGCATCATACTGGATGGGACCCTCAACTAAAAGCTGTGGATTTTTTTCCTTCACTAGTTTTGTAGCTTGTTTCACTTTTTCAACATCTGCCCCTACTCCACTCTCACCTGTAGAGTATGAAAGCATAGCTACCTTTGGCTCAATACCAAAAGCCTGTGCCGTTGCAGCAGAAGAAAGAGCAATCTCACTTAATTCTTGAGCATTTGGGTCTTGATTTACAGCACAATCACCATATACAAGTACCTTTGTTTTTAAACACATAAAAAAGACACTCGACACTATACTAATCCCTGGTGTTGTTCTGATAATCTGTAGAGCTGGACGAATGGTATCAGCTGTAGAGTGAACTGCTCCACTTACCATACCATCTGCATATCCAAGTTCAACCATCATTGTTGCAAAGTAGTTCACATGAATCATCACATCTTGTGCTACCTCTCTTGTAAGCCCTTTGGCTTTGCGCATTTCATAAAAGGTATCTACAAACTCTTTCATAAGTTGTGAGTGACAATGGTCTATAATGGTCGCGTTTGAGAGATCTAAACCTAGGCGTAAGTAGTTTTCTTTAACCTCTTCTTCGTTTCCAAGTAAAATGATCTCTGCTACACCACGGTTTAGTATAATCTCTGCTGCACGTAAAATTCTCTCATCATTACTCTCTGGTAAGACTATTCTTTTTTTGTTCAATGAAGCGAGAGCAAATAGTTTATACTCGAACATAAGAGGTGTCATCACATCACTACTTGTTGAAGCTATCTTTTTTTCTATGTACTCTACATCTACATTTGCATTAAAAAGTCCATGTGCAAGTGCGATCTTTCTCTCCGATGAGACTCTAATACGAGCTCGTACTTTAGAAATTCGCTTTGCTGTTTCATAAGTATCGTAAGGGACTGAGAGTATAGGGATGTTAAAACTCTCCAAGCCCTCTACAAGTTTTTTAATGTTTGAATGTGCTCTCATATCAAAAGGAAAAACAATGCAAGAGACATTGGCATAATTACTAGAGTAAAGTGCCCCAAGTAAACCAAGAATGATGTCAGACCTATCAGCAGGCACTATAACAAGATCATCCTCTTCTATATAATCTAAAAAGTTGTCTAAAGTAAGTGCTGCGACTTTAATGTTTCTTACACTTCTTGTATAATCCTCTTTTGTTACTAAAATCTCTTTCGCATCAAGACTCTCTATAACATCGCCGATACTTACTAAACTAAGCTCTTCAACCTCATCTAAAAGATAGGTAGTGTACTCATAGTTTTGTAGCTTTGTGTCTAAGTATTTATGTTGCTCTTCATTTAGTCTATTGACAAAAGTTGCAAAGTGAGTAGCCCCATGTGAGAGAAGATTTTCATTCTCTATAAGGATGCTGTCATACACTTCTTGGGCTGTATAACCTTTGGCTGTGATGATATTGATATAGGGAGAACCAAAATTTTGTGCTATTTTCATATTTAAATCAAAGTGGATATTTGCATTTAAAAAAGAGAGTCTAATCCCTTCACATAAAACAAAATCGTATTCAGCTTCTAATTTTTTAAATTTTGTTATAAGTTGATTGATAAGTATTTTTGTTTTGTTGGATGCTATCATATTTTCAACATACTCTACATCAAAACCAAAACTATCTTCATAGTTCATATCGAGATTGTATTTTTGTAAAATAAAATCAATATCTCCATCTCGTAGATCTTTTTTATAGATAATTGGACGGAAAAAAGCCACCTTATGTAGGTTACGTTTAAGTATCTCCATCATCCCCATAGAGATAAAAAGCATCCCAGCATTCACTTCTTGAGCTGAGATAAAAAGTGATTTTATTTTCATTATATATCCATTATGATTTCAAGATATGCTAGTATATCAAAAAAGTAAGGTTTTTTATGACACCAAAAGAGTTGATGATAAGTAGGTATGAAGCATTTGTAAGAAAAGATTGGGAGTATGTAGCAAAAACATCTACTCACCAAACACTTGAAGATCTTAGTATCGAGAGTGACATAGAGTGGCTTAAACTTGAAGTACTTAATACTTACGAAAATACAGTTGAGTTTAAGGCCTACTATAAAGAGCATGGTGAAATTGGTGTGCTTCACGAAAAAAGTCTCTTTATTGAAGAGGATGGTCAATTAAAATATGCAAGTGGAGAGCTTTTTCAGTCTAAAATTCTACGCAATGAAACATGCCCTTGTGGAAGTGGGAAAAAATACAAAAAATGCTGTATGAAAGTTTAGATTTTTTATAGTAAAATATACTCTATTAGGCTTTCACTTTTTTTCTCAATACTAACCCTTGGGATTATTAGACAATCAAACAAGTTCCTACCCAAAAAATTAGAGAGCTTTTAGAAAAACAAAACTCTTTTTTTCATACCCTTGTTTTTCATAAAACTTATGGGCATCTTCCCTTGAAAACCCTGAAGAGAGCACAATATTTTCACACATAGCAGTTTTGGCATAATCAACAAGATACTCCAAAATCTCTTTTCCATGCCCTCTTCCGCGATGCTTTTCATCAGTTACCAAATCAAACACATAGAGGTGGCGTTTATGGTAGAGGTTCGTTTGCACTGCAACTCCAGCATAAGTGATAAGCTCTCCCCTCTCAAGCAACCCTATCATCTTATACTCCATATGTCGCATATCGTAGATAAGATCTTCAAACTCCTTATAAGAGAGTTGAGTTCGCAACTGCTTAATTACTTCATAGATAGGTTCAAGTTCTTTGAGTGTCATCTCGCGAATCTGCATAAACATCCTTTTATAAAGTAATTTTACAGCGTTCTCCTTATGATATATCTTAATAGTCCTGCACCTCAGAATCAAAGGTATAAATCTTGCTATTCTCCACCAACAACTCTTAAATTAGCAAGGAAAAAATATGAAATTAATACTTCTAGGAATAATAGGCATCTTTGTACTAACCGGATGTTCTGCAAAAGAATTCAATGATGGGGTAGATAGCATTACTAACGATATCTCTAAAGCTTTTGAGGAATCTAAAGACACCTCTTCAAAATAAAGTAATCATTTTTTAAACATCATTTAGCTATAATCGCGAAAAATTAAAGCTAAGAGATGCAAATATGGTAACAGTACAAAATCTAACAATGCGTTATGGAAATAGAGTTCTATTTCAAGATATCAATCTGAAATTAGACCGTCATAAACGCTACGGACTTATCGGTGCAAATGGTGCAGGTAAAACAACTTTTCTGAAAATACTCAGTGGACAAATCAATGAGTATGAGGGTGAAGTTATCATCCCAAAACAAAATAAAGTTGGCGTTCTAGGACAAAATCAATATGCATTTGAAGATTTCACTATTACTGATGCTGTTCTTTATGGGAATAAACGCCTTTATGATGCTATCAAAGAAAAAGAAGAACTTTATGTAACTGGTGACTTTGAAGATGATGCAGTAAACAATCGTCTTGCTGATTTAGAAGTTATCTGTGTTGAAGAAGATCCTACTTATGAGTACGATGTAAACATCGGTAAAATTTTAGAAAATGTTGGGATTCCCGCAGATAAACATCAAAATACTATGTCAACACTCGATAGTGCCGATAAATTTAAAGTTTTACTTGCACAAGTACTTTACCCTAAACCAGATGTACTCTTTCTTGATGAGCCTACAAATAACCAGGATATCGAAACAATTAGCTGGCTAGAAAATGAACTTAAACGCCACCAAGGAACACTTGTTGTTATCTCTCACGATAGACACTTCCTTAATGCCGTTGTAACAAACATCTTAGATGTAGATTATCAAAAGATTCGTGAGTTTACTGGTACATATGATGACTGGTATATCGCTGCTAATGTTTTAGCAAAACAGATGGAACTAGACAATGCTAAAAAGCAAAAAGAGAAAGATGAACTTGAAGCTTTCGTTCGCCGTTTCTCTGCAAATGCTTCAAAAGCAAAACAAGCAACTTCACGTCAAAGAAAACTAGACAAACTTGAAATTGAAGATATTAAACCATCTTCTCGTCGTGATCCAAGTATTGTTTTTAAAGCCAAACGTACTATGGGTGATGAAGCGCTTAATGTTGTTAATGTTTCTCATGCTTATGGTGACAATGCTGTCCTCAATGACATCAGCTTTAAAGTTGTTCCAGGTGAAAAAATTGCCCTTATTGGTGGGAATGGTGTTGGTAAAACAACACTTGTAAAAATCCTTATGGAAGAGATCAAGCCAAACAGTGGTGAAGTGCAATGGGGTGCGACAATTGAAGAGTCATACTTTCCTCAAGATACTGCAGATATTATCGAAGGTGATGGTACTCTTTATGACTGGTTACGTGCTTTTGATCCTAAACGCGAGATCGCTGAGATACGTAACTGTCTTGGTCGTATGCTCTTTAATGGTGAACAACAAGAGAAATCTGTTGTAAGTATTTCTGGTGGTGAAAAACACCGTATGATGCTTAGTAAAATGATGCTTGAGGGTGGAAACTTTTTAGTTCTTGATGAACCATCAAATCACCTTGACCTTGAAGCGATTGTTGCACTTGGTGAAGCACTTCACAACTTTGATGGAAATGTTATCTGTGTGTCACATGACCGTGAGTTACTTGATGCTTTTGCTGACCGTGTCATCGAGATTCAAGCTGATGGAACTATCATCGACTTCAAAGGAAGTTATGAAGAGTTTGCAGCTGCTAAAGAATCTGGAGAGCTCTAGTGCCTCAGTTTAAAGAGTTTTTAGGTCTAGGTATTGCAGGGAATTTTGCTCTGCACCTTGATCAAGCTGGAGAAGCAGAGGAGTTTAAAGATATCATCACTGAAGATGAAGCAGCCCCTAAGGGGATGTTTCCATTTTACCTTCCAAATAATCCTCAGACAACTGCCAAAGAGATCTTAAAAACATACCCCCTCTCCTCCTCTACCATAACACTCCCAAAAGGGGATCTCAATGTTCAAGCAGAACCAGAAGTGGGGCTTATCTGTGAGCTTAATTACACAGATGGAAAGATCTCTGCTATCAAACCAACACACTTTGGTGCATACAATGACTGCTCTATCCGTGTAGCTGGAGCTGCTAAGATTAGCGACAAGAAGAACTGGGGTGCAAACTCTAAAGGGATTTCACAAACACTTCTAGAGATTGATATGTTTGAAGATGGTGGAGTAATGGATAAATATGCGATATGCAGCTTTCTTCGTCGCGATGAAAAACTTCAAGCTTACGGAGAAGATGTTGAGCTAAACGGCTATAGCTACTTCTACACACAACTTTTAGAGTGGATACAAAACCAGTTAAATACTCAAAAAGATTTTGGACCACTTGAGCCCATACTTGAGTATATCAAAGCCGCGTCTTATCCAACACAAGCTCTCATCAGTATAGGTGCTACTCGCTATACCCCTTATGGTGAAACAACTTTTTTACAAACTAGTGATGAAATACTTGTTGTTCTTTACAACAGAGAAACTTACACACTTGAAGATATACTAACAAAGCTACAAGCTAAAGAGTATGCAGGGAAAGATCTAAGCATCCTTGCACAAGAAGTTCTCTAATTATGTCAAGAGGGAAAAAACTTGATCTTTTCATCGGTGCAGATATTGACGATGGCTGGGCTCAGGTACAAACTCCAAGAAAATCTAAAATCTCTCACGGTATTGAAGAACCTGCAAAACATTTTTTACACTTCTCAAAAGAGAAACGCCGTGGAAAAACTGTCACACTTGTAGGGGAGTTTCATCTCTCTAAAGAGGATGCTGCTGCAACACTCAAAACACTTAAAAAGAAACTTGGATGTGGTGGAGCTTATAAAGATGGTTTTATGGAATTTCAAGGGGAGCTCAAAGAGAAACTTCGCCCTCTCCTTGTCTCATTAAACTTTAGATTTAAAAACGGCCACTAAGAAGCTAATTTTTGTGTTGTTGCTTCACTCACGTTTGAGGTGATGATATATCTATCTCTTCCACTCTCTTTTGCCTCATAGAGCATCTCATCTGCTCGAGTCATCAAGATATCACCCACTAAAGCTTCATCTGCAATACAACAAACAACCCCTATAGATATAGTTACAAATTCATTAACAGTAGATTTTTCATGTTTTATCTCACGTCCTCGTACTGCATCACAAATATCACGAGCAAGCTTTGCACTACTTGATTCATCCGTTGCAGTGAGAAGCACACCAAACTCTTCACCACCTAATCTAAAGACATAGTCAGTTGGTCGTCTTAGTGTATCTTTAAGTACCTTGGCAACACTTTTTAAAGCATGGTCACCCTCAATATGCCCATAAGTATCGTTATACTGTTTAAAGTAGTCTATATCTAGCATCATAAAGGTGATATAGTTTTTCACCCGTTTAGCTTGACGAAGTTCTCTCTCAAAGACATGATTAAAGTATCTTCTATTATGTAGGTTTGTTAAAGAGTCCGTATAAGAGACACTCTCAAGTTTTTTATTTGCACGGCGAAGTTTTTTTGTTGCAAGTTCTAGTTGTGTTTGATCATTTTGTATACTTACAAAGACATGATAAGAGATAAAAAGAATTGCAATCACTATAAAACTCAAAGCAGTTCCAAGTTGTACCATCGTTTCATGGTAGTTGTTTAAGAATTTTTTTCTCTCATAATGTGCCACATTATTTTCATAATTGATCAATGTTTGAATCACTTTATCTATATGTGAGATCTTTTTCTCTAAGGTACTGATATTTATCTTTTTAAGATTTTGTCCCCTCAGTGTTGCTTTAAGAATTCTAAGAAAGTAGTTATTGGTTGCTTGGATCTCTAAGGCCGCATACTCTACATACTGCATCTCATCGTCGCGTTTAAAATGCCCCTCGTAACTTTTCCACTTTTTACTAATCTGCTTAAGAGAGTCTTCCATCGTTGCAGCTATATCACTAGGACTTAACTCACCACGCGATGCTTTATGAAGACTCATTCCCAAGCCATTTTGATAATTTTGAAGAATCTCATTGAGTTCTGTGACTGGCACTAAAGAACCAAAATAGAGTGAGTCCATATTTTTTTTCATAGCATTTATCTGAATGGAACCTATGATACCTATAGTAATAAGCCCAAGCATTATAAGAAGAAAAAGAAAAAGTAACTTACTTCTAAGTTTTAATGCTTCTATAAACTGCATGGAACTCCTTAATATCAAAAGATTAGAAGCATATTTTGTGCCATTATTTAAACAAATACGCTAAAATTTCTCTAAAATATAAAAAAGAGAAGATATGGAAGCAAAAGCGATAGTAACAGATAAATATTTTACAGAAGATGAGATCAAAAAACATTTAGAAAATGTGGAGTATATCATCATGGCAGCACCTGCTCCTGAGAAATTTCAAGACACACCCATACATTTTACAATTTTTCTCAACACTTCAGATAGATTTCCACAAGATGTTAAAGATGCCATTTTAGATAAATTTATGGATGACAATGGAATCAAAAACCCAAAAGAGGTACTCTCACAAGTGATGCCAGTTGGTTTTTCTATGAGTCAGCAAGATACACCAATGCCACTCTTACTCATCAAACGCGAAGACCAAGCAAGCATCCCTCATGTTCCAATGCATGTGATTGATTTTTTAGCAGATTCAGACAACTTCTATGAAGCAAAAATACATAAACTTACAGGCTGGACATACTCTTACAACTAAGACTCTCAATCTCTTGAACACTCTTTGCTATGCTAGCAGAGAGATTTTCATACCCTTTTTGTGTTACTAAGATATCATCCTCTATACGGATCCCAATTCCACGATACTTTTTCGGAATCTTTTTATCATCTTTTGGTAGATAAATACCAGGTTCTATAGTAAGTACCATTCCTGCTTGCAATGGTATCTCTTTACCTTTTTTTGTTTTATATGGGGCTTCATCATGTACATCTAATCCCATCCAATGCCCAATCCCATGAGGATAGTACTTTTTATAGAGCTCTTTTTTTATCGCTTTTTTTAAAGAGGTTTTGAGTATCTTTAGATCAATCATCCCTTGAGTGAGTAACTTTACAGCTTTTTTTTGTAACTTACTTCGTTTGATGCCAGGTTGCACCATAGATATAATCTTTAATTCAACGGCTAAGACCATCTCATACAACTCTTTTTGTGCAGAAGTAAACTTCCCTGATTTTGGGATACTACGTGTAATATCACTGGCATAATAGTTATACTCACACCCTGCATCTATGAGTATAAGTGCTTTTTTTTGTAATTTTTTATCATTTTTAATATAATGAAGTGTATTTGCATTATCGCCTGAAGCCACAATCGAAGTATATGCATCACTATAAGCCCCATTTTTTTTAAAAACATACTCTATCTCTGCTTGAAGTTCATACTCATACTCTAGCTCTTTTGCTTTGTATATAGCACGATGATGTGCTTGGGTAGTGATCTCAATAGCTTTTTTTATAAGAGCTATCTCTCCATCAGATTTTATAAGACGACTCTTTTGAATCAACAGTGCAATATTTTGAAAACTACTTACATTTTTTGCATATCTTTTGAGAAGTTTTATCTTGGAGTAGTCCAAAGCAAAATCATAGTAGATCTCATCTACATGCTCCATATACTTTTTTAGATGTGTATTGAGCTCACTATACTCATATACTTCATCAACTAAAAATTGTTTTTTTGCTTTTTGCACCCCTAAACGTTTTCCACTCCAAAGCTCTTGCATCTTATCTTTTTTTGCTACAAAAAGAAGTGTTTGTGTTTTTTTACCCTTTTTTAAAAAAACCAAGCAACTCTTATCTTCTTCAAATCCACTCAAATAATAAAAATTACTGTTTTGTCTGTAAGGAAACTCAGTATCATTTGAGCGAACCTTATACTCTGCACTAAAAACAATAGATAAAGAGTTTTGCTTTAACTTTGAAAAGAGCTTATCTCTACGTTGCTTATATTCATCTTCTAGAATCATTGGCACACCTCTTCAAACCATAAAGCACTTTGAGAGAGAACATCTTGAAGAGCTTTGTTTAGCGCAACAACTCCAGAAGCTGCATTAAGCTCTTTTGTTGGCAATTTTTTAGAAAAAATCTTTGTTGCAACAACCTGAGATGTTTTTCTATCAATAAGACTCATACTAATTCGGACATTTACAAAAGATTGTTTCTCATCCTCACTAAAGTATTGCATAAAATCTTCAATATTACTCTCCAGATAAAAGTCTGTCTTACTTCTTGATTTTGCTATTTGTACATTTTTAAATAGCTTTGTATCTCTAAGCATCTCAGCTATCGCTCTATTGATGGCTCTATTTGGTGATAATGCCCATTGGGACTGGTTAAAGGTATCGAGCTTATAACTTCCCACTCCATAATTCATATCCATACTCATCAGTAAATTAGAACTAAATGTTTGCCCCACTTTTATAGATTTTTCACGACATACTTGTGCCGTAAATTGCTTTAATTGCACTTTTGGAGCAATTCTATACTCCTCTATATGTGGCTGAACCGTTGCGCATGACACAAAAAACAAAGCGATAAAAAGGGCTGTAAATATTTTAATCATTATCTTTCTCCTGGAGCTTTTTGAATTGCTTCTTGCTTATAAAGTATATCTGATGGGGAGCGTTTATACTGCTCTAACACCTCTTCTACTTTTATCATAAGCTCTTGCATCTCTACAAAAGTATCATTCATTGTTGGAACAATCTCAGAACTAATCTCTTTAATATTAAACTCTCCACTAGCTACTGCTCGTTTTATCTCATCCATTGAGGAGCGAATACCAAGATAGCTATTCATTATAGAGCCAAAAGATTGTGCAATCTTATCTTGCCATACTAAACTATTCTCTACAAGAATATCTACATTTGGAATCATCATATCTATCTTATGTGTTGCAGCTTCCATATTTTTTGCAGTAGCTTGTATAGAATAAATTGTTCTTTCATCTAAAATCCTGTCTAACTTTTCTGAAACACTCGCTGTGTGCTGTAAAATTTTAGCTATATGTTGTTGATTTCCTTCTCCAAGAAGCTGTTCTGTTCTTCCAAGTGTTCGAGAGAGTTTTCCTGTAACTGTTCCTAAAGACTGTTCAAAGTTTTCAAAAAAGGATGGAACTGTTTTGATAACAGGATATTTTTGTCCCTCTTTTGCCTTAAGCTCTGGAGCATGATTATGACCAAGATTTAAATTAATATATGTTAATCCTGTAATCCCTTGTGCTGTTAAGCGTGCAACGGTATCCTCTTTTATAGGGGTTGATTTTAAAATTGAGATACGAACCTCTACCTGCTCTGTATTTTTAGGATTGATTCGAAGATGGGTTACTTTTCCTACACTAATACCTCTGTATTTTACTGGTGCTTCTAAGTTAAGGCCTAAAACAGACTCATCAAAATAGATAACATAAGTTTTTGTTTCACTCTCGCTTGATGGCTTTAGCATCCAATATGCAAAGGCCAACATAAAAGACATACCTACTAAAACTATGATCCCAACTAGTGTATAATTTACTTTATTGTTCATATCTTCTCTCTAAAAAAAGTTTTTACAAACTCACTTTTGGCACTTTTGATATCATCTAAAGTACCCTCGTAAGCAATTTTTTTCTCATCTATGATTGCTACTTTATCTAAAGTATCATAAATTGATTGTAAATCGTGAGAAACCATTATAATTGTTAATCCCAACATTTCACGAAGTTGGAGGATTAAATTATCAAATTCTCTTGCAGAGATTGGATCGAGTCCACTTGTTGGCTCATCAAGAAAAAGGAGCTTAGGGTCCATAGACAAGGCTCTAGCAAGTCCTGCCTTTTTTTTCATTCCTCCACTTATTTGGGAAGGAAAAAGATGTGCATCTTGTGGTTTTAATCCAACAAGATTGATCTTAAACTTCACTATCTCATCTATCATATTTTCAGATAAGTCTGTGTACTCAACAAGAGGCAGTGCAATATTGTCGCGGATACTTAAAGAGGAAAAAAGTGCCCCAGCTTGAAAAAGAACACCCCACTGTCTCCTTAATGATTGAGCATCATCCATGCTTATCTTGTTAAGGCTTTTGCCTAAGATTGTAATCTCTCCAGAGTGAAATTTTTGAAGCATCACCATTTCCCGAAGTAGTGTTGTTTTTCCACAACCACTTGGCCCTAAAAGCCCATAGATCTCCCCCTCATTTATGGAAAGGTGAAGACCATTATGAACAACTCTTTGATCAAAGATTGTCTTTACTCCAGATACTTCAATTATCTTTTTCACTTTATATCCCTACATTTGTAAAGGCTATAGAGAAGATAGCATCACATACAATGACAGCAAATATAGATTCAACAACACTTTTTGTAGTATTGAACCCTATACTTTGAGTGTCATCTTTTACCTTAAGACCTCTATATATACCTATACTTGCAATAAGAAATGCAAAAAATGGCCCCTTAACAATACCAATCGCAAAATGCTTCACTGCAATTACTTCTGTGAACCTATCTAGAAACAGATCTGGTGTGATTTTTAGATCCATATTTGCAACTATCATCCCGCCAAGTATCCCCATAATATCCGCTACAAAAATCAAAAGAGGCATCATAATCATCAATGCTATAATACGAGGCAATACTAAAAAGATATAAGGGTCAAACCCCATAGTCCTCATAGCATCTAACTCCTCTGTAATCTTCATAGCTCCTATTTGTGCTGTAAAGGCTGATCCACTACGTCCTGCTATAACTATAGCTGTGATGAGTGGAGCGAGCTCCCTCAAAATAGAAAGTCCTAACATATCAACAATAAATATATTGGCTCCATAAATTTTTAACTGAAATGCAGATTGGTATGCAACAACTAAACCAATAAGAAAACTTGTCAGAGCAATAATCCCCAAGGCCTTAATAGCCGATTCATTTATCTCAAAAGCTATCTCTTTAAAACGTATATTTTTAGATGATTTCAAATAATGGAATTTTGTTGCAAATAACATCCCTAAAAAATTCATAAAAGCTAAAAAGCCGATGTAATAATCATAAAATACCTTCCCCACTTTTTCAAAAAAACTACTTTTTGGTGCTGGAGGAAGTGCCTCTGTTTGAGAAGTGTATTTTTTTACAAGAGCTAAGGTTTCTTCTATCTTTCCCTTATTGAAAAGAGTTGTTGTATTTTTAGTTTGAAGTTTTTGTAGAAAAATTGCTGCAGCCGTATCTAAAAAGTCTATCTCTCTTAAATCAAGAACAATACTTTCAAAATTGTGTAAGTTAATATTTTGCATCTCTGTTTGATGTGATGCAATAGTATAAAGAGAGAGCTCCCCACTAAAAATAAGGGTAAGCTCATTAGAAACGATTTGTATCTTAAGAGAAGAGTGCTTCATATAAAGTGATTAGAAATCTCTCTCTAAAAGTTTATTTACTTTTAGAATAGTAATGATTTTATCTTCTTGTTTTCCAACACCTTCAATCATAGTATCATCACCAACAACAGTGTCGGGAGCTGGACCAATATTCTCTTTTTTAATACGAATCGCCATTGTAAGTCTGTCGATCACAAATCCAGCTACATCATCACCATGACGCATCACAATAAAACGTGTCTCATCAGAATGTTTTTTTGGTGTTAAGCCAAATTTTGTACGAAGATCTATAAGTGGGATAACAGCACCACGAAGATTAAAAACACCAAGTACATACTTTGGTACCTGAGGAACACGAGTCCATGAAAAAGGTTTAATAATCTCCTGAATAGCAAGAATAGGCACAGCATACTCTTCATCACCTATCACAAAGCCTACAAGCTGTACCACATCATCTAATTGACTCTCAGGTGTCTCTTGTTGTTGTGTTTGTTTATTAATAATTTGCTTTAATTTATCACTCATTATAAGAACTCCGATTTAAAGTTAACATTTCTTTGAACTACACTTGAGAGGTAGTCTGCAGAGTAAGGTTTTGTTATATATTCAACCATTCCAGATTCAACACCACGCATACGGTCAGATTTACCAGTACGTGAAGTAACAGCAATCAAAGGTAAATTTTTGTAACGATTATATTTTTTAATCTCAGTTGCAAGTGAATAACCATCCATTCTTGGCATCTCTATATCGATCAACATTGCATCAAAGTTATAATCATTTGATTTTAAAGTATTGAGTGCTTCTTGACCATCAGATGCTTCAACTAGTGTCACCCCAAGTGGTTCTAGTGCTTTTCTCATAATCGTTCTATCTGTTTTTGAATCATCAACAATCATAATTGTGTAGTCACTTGCCTTTGTTTTTTCATTATTATCACTCTCTCCTGCACTATTATCTACCATTGCAGTTGCTTTAACATCTCTTGCCATCTGCATAAGAGCTACAACATCAACGATAAGTGTCACACCACCATCTCCACGGATAGTAGCCCCAGCGACACCTTCAATACCTTTGAGATAATCTCCAAGAGATTTAATAACTATCTCCTCTTGACCCACTAAAGTATCAACGATAAGTCCAAGTTTTGAAGTTCCAAGACCAAGTACAACAACATAAGCATGCTCACTTGCATCTAAAATACGCTCAACTTCAAAAATATCTCCAATATGTACTAAGGAGAGTACTTCATCACGAAGACGCATTACCGATTTACCCTCTACTGTATAGATCTCATCTTTAGAAATTCTTACCGTTTCAAGTACTGATGCAAGTGGAATTGCATAATATTCCTCTTGAACACCAACAAGAAGTGCTTGAATGATTGCTAAAGTAAGAGGGATTTTAAGCTTCATTGATGTCCCAACACCTATTTCAGAATCTATATCTATTATACCATTAAGTTTTTCTATGTTAGTTTTTACAACATCCATACCAACACCACGACCACTTACATTTGTAACAGAAGCAGCAGTTGAGAAACCTGGTTTAAAGATAAGACCAAAAGCCTCTTTCTCGCTCATATTGTCAGCTTCTTTTTCAGTAATAATCCCTTTTTCAAGAGATTTATTTTTAAGCATCTCAGTATCAAGCCCCTTCCCATCATCATCTATTTGAATAACAATTTGGTTCCCTTCATTGTAAGCTTTTAATCCAATAGTACCTGTTTCATCTTTCCCTTTTGCTAGACGTTCTTCTGGTGTTTCAATACCATGATCACAAGAGTTACGAATAATATGAACTAAAGGGTCACCTATCTCTTCTACGATTGATTTATCAAGCTCTGTATCTTCTCCCGAAATAACAAGTTCAATCTTTTTATTTAACTCACGTGAAAGGTCACGAATCATACGTGGGAACTTGTTAAATACTTTTCCAATTGGAAGCATACGTGTTTTCATAACAGCAATTTGTAAGTCAGTTGTTACTAAAGAAACAATACTTACTACTTGGTTGAGTTCTTCTAAAAACTCTTCCCCCTCATAGCGTTCTTCAACATCATCATTAATTTTTATAAGTCTATTTTTAGCAAGAACAAGCTCACCAATTAAGTTCATAAGATGATCAAGTCTTTTTACATCTACACGAATTGTTTGTTCCACTGTTGCAGGTGTGCGTTTTGCTGGAGCGGCAGCTTTTGGAGCCTCCTCTTTCTTAGGAGCAGCACTTGGAGCTGGTGTTGGTGCTGGAGTAGGAGCAGGTGTTGGTTCTGGCTCCGGAGTTGGCTCCTCTTTAACCTCCTCTTCATCAGGAGCAGTTGGCATCTCAGGTACCTTTTCTCCTGCAGCTAATTTTGCAGCACGTTTTGCCTTATCTTCCTCTTGGCGTTGATTGAGAAGTCTCTCAATCTCAGCTTCGATCTCATCAGGGTCCATACTATCATAGTCTGGTTCATCCTCTTCCACTGGAGTTGATGCAGGCTCTTGCGCTACAACTTCCTCTTCAGCAGCTGGTGCTTCAACCACAGGTGTTTCAACATTTCCCGAACCACCACTCACTTTATCAAGTCTAGCAACACAGGCAGAAACATCTATCCCTGCATCAGTACTAGTGTCACGAATCGTTTCAAGAAGTGCTTTCATAAGATCGATAGATTCTAAAATAACATCCATGATATCTGGAGTGATAATAAGCTCACCATGGCGGGCCTTGTTTAAAACATCTTCCATATGATGTGTTAGGTGTGTTAAAACATCAAAATTTAAAAATGAAGATGCACCCTTTACTGTATGAGCAACACGAAAGATTCCATTTAACAGTTCTAAATCTTCTGGGTTTGTTTCTAACTCTACTAAATCTTCATCCAGTTTTTCAACCAACTCAAAAGACTCAACTAAAAAGTCCTGTAGTATCTCTTGAAATTCATCCATATTTACACTCCTACTTCATATGTGCACGTACAACACGTGCTACTTCATCATAAAATGAACTTGCTTGGAATTTTACCAAGTAAGCCTCTCCACCCGCTTCTAAACCACGACCTTCACTAAAGTGATCACTTATTGAGGAGTTAAAAACGATAGGGATATTATTGAATCTTCCATCCTCTTTCACATTTGCTGCGAAATGGAAACCATCCATCTTAGGCATCTCTACATCAGAGATAATAATTTTGAGATTATTTTCTAAATTTTCACCATAAGTTTCATACAGTTCATCAAGTTTTTCTAAACCCTCTTCGCCATCCATAGCTTCAATAACATGAAAGCCCATTTTTATCAATGCTTCTTTGACTATTTTTCTAGCTGTTGAGCTATCATCTAAGATAAGTGCTAATCCTGAGAACTGCTCTAACTCTTGAGGCATATTGTCAGTATCTGGTTCATAAAGACCTAGATCTTGAACAACCGACTCAAGGTCTAAAATAAGAAGAACATTGTCTCCCTCTATCTTTGTTACACCTGTAATCTTACTACCATCGAGTGAGCCTGAACCACTTACAAAAGATGCAGGTTCAATATCGCTCCAACTTATACGACGTATACGCTTTGCTTCATGAACAACAAAGCCTATAAGAACATTATTAAATTCTGTAATGATTACACGAGCATTAGCCTCAGCACCCTCTGGTTCTGTAATCCCCATCCATTTTGCCAAATTTACAACAGGAATGACCACGTCACGAAGATCAAAGATACCCTCTATAAACTCTGGTGTTCCTGGAAGTTCTGTTAAAAACGGCACACGAATAATCTCACGTACCTTTGAAACATTTATACCATATATACCCTCATATACTTCATCATCTTCTTGTTTGAGTATACGAAAATCTACAAGCTCCATCTCATTAGAGCCAACTTTGAGCGAATTGTCATTCATTTTTATATCCCTTTAGAGAAACTCTTTTCTTCTAATAGTTCATTATCTTTGATTGATTTTACTATAAAGTATCTTTGATTGCAAGCAAAAGCTGCTAAATTTATGTAGTTTGAGTTGTTCCATCTATAGCTTTTATTTTGATGGAAATGACCCTCTATAAAATAATCAAAATTATAATTATTTCCTATACGATTTTGTACAAATTTTTCAAAACCTGTAAACTCATTACAGTCCTCTTTTTTCTCTAAATGTCTATCTACAAAATTAAGTATAGAATGTCTAGTTAGGCTATCTATGAATCTAAGGATAAAAAGAACAAAAGGATTTCGTATTAAATATGTATATATTTTATACCCTAAGGCACCATCAAAATCTCCATGAGCTAAAAGTATTTTTTTCTCTTTATATTTACATTGAACTGGCTGTTTTTCTATTGGGATAATGGTCATATTTTGAAAAATTTTGTGTAATTGAAAATCGTGGTTGCCCTCAAGGTAGATCACATCTATTTTTAATGCAATGGTGTTTAACATATCGATGAGAGTCTGATTTGATTTGTAAGTGTAAGGAATTCCTCCAAAAAGGTTATCGAAGATATCACCCATTAAAATGAGTTGAGGAATCTTTTTTTTTCCTAGATAAATCTCTTCAATAAGAGAAAAAAGCTCAGGACGATTCACTGAGAAATGTGCATCTGATATGATCAATGCACCCTCTTGAATCTCTGCTAGATTATGGGACATAGGCTATATTTGGAATCCCAGTGTTTTCATCAAGTCCCATCATCAAGTTCCCATTCACAACTGCTTGACTTGATGCTCCACGCATTAGGTTATCTATAGCTGAAGAGATAAAAAGCATATTGCCTTTACGTTTTACATAGATATCGCAGAAGTTTGTTCCTGCTACATTTTTCATATCTACGGGTATCTCACTTATGCGTATATTTTTTTCATCTCTATAGTACTCTCTAAGATGAGAAGATGGATCAAAGTCACCCTCTACTTGAATATAAATCGAGCTTATCATCCCACGAGTAAGAGGAACTAAATGTGGAACAAAGTTTACCTCATCAAAATCTACATTTAATTTTTGGGCAATCTCTGGGGCATGGCGGTGCATCAAAGGGTTGTATGCGAAAAGGTTATCATTAACATTAACAAAGTGTGTTGTTTCACTCAGTTTTTTTCCAGCTCCACTCACACCTGTTTTAGCATCGATTATAATTGGGGTACCCTCTTGGCGTTTTTCCATAAAAGGTAAAAGTCCTAAAATCGCTGAAGTTGGAAAACATCCAGGATTTGCTACTAAGGAAGCATACTTTAACTCTTTACGAAACATCTCAGGAAGTCCATATACTACATGCTCTAAATTTTCAACATCAGTATGAGGTACATAAAACTCTTCATATACCTCTTGTGTAAGTCTATAATCTGCTGAGAGATCTACCACTTTTACACCAAGTGCCATTAAAGGTTTCACATAAGCCATCGCTGTTTTGTGAGGTACTGCTAAAAAGACTAAATCACACTCTTTTGCTATCACATCTACATCAGCTTTTTGCACCTCATATTCACATACACCGTTGAGTGAGGGGTGTAACTTATTGATAGTTGTTCCACCCTCTGAGTTGGCTATATAGCTAAGTGTAAAACTCGGATGCTTAAGCAATATTTTTACAAGTTCAAGCCCTGTATACCCTGTTGCTCCAACGATTCCTACATTTATATTTTTAGCCATAATCTAGTTACACTCAAACACTATCTCTTGGTATTTCACCTCTTCTATCTCAAACTCTTTTTGGCCACCAGGGAGACGAACTTTAACCTCATCACCCTCTTCTAAACCTAAAAGTTGTTTTGCAAGTGGAGAGTTAAAAGAGATAAGTCCCATATCTGGATTAGATTCACATCCACCAACGATAGTATAAGTCACCTCTTCATCGGTATCCATATCTGTCATTCTAACTGTTGAACCAAAACTAATCTTAGCATGTGCTAGTTCACTAGGGTCAACTATTTGAGCATTTCCAAGAATCTCTTGAAGTTCTGCTAAACGGTTATCTATAGTTTTTTGTTGCTCTTTTGCTGCATGGTACTCTGCATTTTCTTTTAAATCACCATGTTCTAATGCCTCTTCGATCGCTTTTACTACACCTGGACGTTTCACTTCTTTTAGATCTTTTACTTCTGCTTGTAACTTTTCATAACCGAAAAGTGTCATTGGTTCTATTTGTTGCATTCTTATTTCTCTTTATATTTTTTTAGTTATTAAAATAGGGCTTTCATCAATTTTGTTTTATCTACTGATTCGCTTGCTTTATCAGTATCAACACTCTCACTCACATCTTTTACTGTAATATCTTTCCCTTTTGAAACAGCTTTCATCGCTTTTTCTTTATCTACTGAGTCACTTGCTTTTTGCTTGTCAACAGCACCAACCATTGCACCCATATCAAAGGCAAAAGTTACAGAACTAAATACTACTAGAGTTAAAAATATATTTTTCATTGAGAAGATCCCTTTATTATTTTTTACAGATTATAGCTAAACTTGTTTTAAAGATGACAAATCAAATCTGATTATCTCCTCTTTACACTCAATAGTGATTATACAGGCTTTTTTTTCTATACTCTGAGGGCTATCTATACCCTCCAAAAGAGTGATCTTTTCTTCTGTAACAGGATCAAGTGCATATAAAATACCATCTTCAATAATAAATTCTCGTCCTCCACCACAGCCATCACCAATTATACCTATACAAGAAATTTTAGAACCATCCATCATCTAAACAATCCTCTTTAGCATCACTTAAAAACTCTTTATATTCACTTGAATTTTTGTCTAAGGCTATATACTCATCATGAGTGTACTCTTTAAAGGTTGCATCATCCATACAGCTACATAACTTTGTGTCATTAGAGTCATTACAATGAGAGAGCATCACTTTTTTTTGCTCCTCTTCCCAACCCACATAGGAGTTGTAGTAAGGGTAAAGTGTCCATATAGCAAAACCTATAGTAAGAACAATATTCACTATATACTCGCGTTTACGAGTTTGAAAATACTTTTTCACATCATAAGAGATTAAGATGATAAATACTATCTCAAGCCCTATATTAAACCAATCACTATCTAAAAAATCAAACAATTCTCTTCTCTCTTTTTTTATTTTTCAACACGAAACTTAACAACTTTTCTGAGTCAGTGCCTCATTTGTAAGTGGAAGTTCTTTATAAAGTTTTTCATACTTTTGAATCCGTTGCAGATCTTCATACTCTTTTGCTTTTCCTAATATATGTAACAATTTTCTAGCATATAAACTTTGTGCCGAATTTTGTGCTAAGTCTAAATATTTATCAAAAAAATAAAAATATTTTTCTTTATCAATTCCAATATATCCATTAGCGATTCTTCCATAATTCTGCATTAAAACCTCATCGCTAAGATGATATGTAACTAACTTACTCTCCCACATCACTAATAATGAAACTCTCTCTTTATCCATTTCAAAATGTTTATAAAAAGATAAAGATTCATCACATAACTGAAAAAAGTACTCATCTTTTTTTGCAGCATCTAAAAGACTCAAGGAATTTTTTAAGCTACGTGCTAAAGAGTTAATATCATCTTTATTTTTTGATGATATTGTTTTATCCCTATTGCGTACTAGTATAGCATCTTTTAAGACCTCTTTGAACAACTTTTCAGTAAGGTCTTTTTCTACAAATAAAGTCACAACTTCCTTCGTTAATTCTTGAGATCTCTCCTCTTGTCTTGTACTTTTGTAGTAATGTACATATAAAGGATACAGTTTATACACAATTAAAAAATACTCATTTTTTGAAACAAAAAACTTAGCAGCTTGATCAAGATAATTTTGTATATTTAATATACTTTGTAATTTAGGATGTCTTAAATAAAAGAGCATGAAAAAGAGTAGTTCATACCCATCTTGCTTTGCATATGTATCGTTATATGCTGCTAGCAAAGCTTTTTCATATTGTTTTTTTGCCTTATCAGCATCAAAAATATCATACCTTTGATAAAAATCACCCAATGTTCTATATGCGGTTACAAGTTTCAAAGCATCTATATCTTTAATGCTATCGTATACCTCTATCTCTTTGAGAAAATAATATTCAGCACCTAAGAGATCATCTCTATGTTTTGCTAGAAACTTACCATAAAAACCATACCCTTTGGCAATCTTCTCTTTATATGGATTTTTCTCCCGAAGTTCTAACTGAATTTTATAATATTTATGTGCTAAATCATATTTTTTATAATTTTCATAAAAAATAGTCAAAGCAGAATAGCTTTTATCTAAAGAGATAAAATGTTCTTCATCTATATAAAGTTCCACAATTAAGAGAAGATAATACTCTTTTTGTTTAAAATCCATTTCTGTCTTATACAGTTTTGTATAAAGTTTTTCTAACATAAATAGATCTTGTGTTTGTAAAGAAAATTCAACAAGTTTTTCAAGGTGAAATTTACGTTTTTGTTTTAATGCAGATTTTTCTTCATATGAAAGATGTTTTTGATTTGCCAATGTAGCATAAAAAGATTCACAATCAAAATGTATTTGTTCAGATCGATCTCTATCCATGCTATCAATCCAAGTAAGCCTTTTTTCAAGATATTTTTTATTGTTTTGCATATCTGATAAAAAGTTATAATATATAGCAATCTCTCGATACTTATCAAGTAATTTTGTTGAGTAGCTATTTTCATCTAGATTAGAAAGCTCATTTTGAAAGATCCCTTCCATTTTTTCTAAAAAGTATCTTGCAGTTTTTGTGTTATTCTTTTTTCCAAATATCGCTATCTTTTTATAAAGTTTTACTCTCTCTTGTTCTTGATCTTCAACTTCAAAGAGTGCTATCATTTTTGTAAGATAAGATTCAATATCTTCAACTTTAGTTTCTTTATTTTGTATCAAAATCTGCACTACTGAAAAATAAAGTTTGTATAGATCAATATCTTGAGACTCCAAAAATTCTCTAAACTCCTCTTGTATGTACATACGAGCTAGAGATTTATAAACCTTCAAAATATCATCATGCTCGATGTAAACATTTTCATAAATCTTTAAAGCATCTAAAAGGTATTGAAGATATTTTCTATAAAATATCTCCCCCTCTTTATAAAACATTCCAGCATATGTATAATAGATATCTCCAACATGAGGATGGTTATCTGGTAATATTTTTTGAGCAAGAGCATAAGACTTTTCTAAATACTCTTTAGCCTTGTCTATATTTTTCAGTGACAAATAATTATTTGCAAGCTTCCTATAATATTCAACGAGCCTAAACTCATCATCCACCTTTGTAATCTCTTCTAATACCTCTTCAAAATATATTTTTTTTAGTGTTTGATTCTTATGTAATTGTAAGAGCTTAAAAAGTGTCTCAATTTTCAAATAAGTGTTAGAACTTTTTTTATAAACCTTATCAAAAAGATGAAGTGCATTTTTTCTCTTTGCATAATTTGTAGCATAAAGTTGTGCTTCATAAAAACGCAGTTGTATAAGTTGTTGCGATGGAAGGATATGTAAAGATTTAATATCTTCTATTAGCTCACTTGCTTCATTTTTTCGATTGAGTTCTATATACAAATCAAGGAGAAGTAACTTCACTTTGACCTTAAAACCTTCATCTTTTATAAGAGGTATTAAGAGCTCAACATATATCTCTACCAAGTCTCTCTTCTCAGCATATTTTTCAAGCTCTTTCGTGTATGAAAAGAACCATTCAAAAAAAAGTGCTTCATTATTTATATGGAGTGCATGGTAAATTGTATTTTGCAATAGTACAACAAAAGAAAAGCCACCAACATAGTATTTATCTTCAAGCATATTTCTAAAGTAGTCGTAAAATTTTTTGTGTATATACTTTTGTTCTTCATCTGAAGTAGTTGCTATTAAACTCTCTTGCATAAGCTTATGAAATGAATAGAATCCATTACGATGTTCCTCTACAAATGAGTGTTGAAGAAGTTCATCAAAATGATATGATGCCATAAACTCGCGTCTTATATACTCAAACAACTCATAATCATATCTTTTGACAAGAGCTAAAGCATTAAAACTTTGCCTATCTGATTCAGGAAAATATTTTAAAAAACTTAAAAGAATCTCATTTTTTACACTCTTTTCAAAGTCTTCTGGCTTCGGTGTCTTGCCATCTTGAAGAATTTTATTGTATTCTTTGAGTGAAGCTTCAAGATATAGTACTACCCCTTGAGAATTTTGAATGATTTTTTCTACAATCTCACTATCAGAGACACCATTACTTTCTAAAAATTCTCTAGACTCGCTCTCTTGTAATTTACTTACATCTACTTGTGTTAAATACTCGTCATCTTCTTGAGAAAGCCTATCTCTTCCAGTAAGAACAAACATACTATGCAGTCCTTCTGAAAACTGAAAAAAACTAGAGACAATTTTTTGCATCCTTTTGTTGCTAAGAACATACTCAAAGACATCAAAAAAGAATACAACACCCCAATTATGTTTTGGTGTATTCTTTAAAAACTCCTCTATATCATAAAACAAAAACTTTGCAAGCTCCTCTTCTATCTCCGTACTCTTTTTCTCTTCTAAGGCTTTTATCTCATTTAGATACTCTTTATTTTTAAAAATCTTTTTATTTGAATGTTTTAAAAGTACTTGGGTTAGGGCGAGTCCTCTGTTAAGGTTTACAGAATCAAAAAGTTCAGCAACTAAACTCCCCTCTTCAAAAAAAGAGACCTTCATACTCTCCATACTAATTTTAGGATATTTTTTTTGAAAATAAGTAGTATATGCTAATGAGAAGTAGTACAAAGGAACTTTTGTTTTGAGGGATTGTTCTATCTCAATAAAGAAGTCATTCACAGAGATGATCTCTGAACCATTTTCCATATCTACACTTACAGTAGTTAAATAAGCTTTTTTTTCAACCTGTGCAAGAAGTGATTTTTTTAATGTTGTTTTACCCGCTCCACCAACACCATAATAATTTAATATATTATAATTTAAGGTGTCTATTTTCTTCAATCTCTCAAAAAATACTTTTTCTAATGCTTTTCTTTGAACTTTTTGAATCTCTTTTAAGAGAGGCTTTTTTCGTGAATACGAAAAATCTATTTGCATTATAAACCTTCATTCATTCTATAAAATTTTAATCTGTAAAATATGCTATTTTATTCTTTTATTTGTAAAAATTATCTTAATTTCTTGATAGCTTCACTACACATAGTAAGTCCAAAACTTGCGGTGACGCCCATAAAGCTTCCTTTCTCTTTCACCATAATCTCTTCAGAAGAAAATATCACCTTATACTTCTTTTTAAAACCCCGTTTTTTTAACTCATAACGGATTTTTGAGCCAAATTTATCACCATAACTTTTCCAGATATCATCTACTTTTATCTTTGTTGGATCCATCCGTTTTGCACTACCAAAAGAGCTTATAAGTTTTTTGTAACATTTTTGAGCAAGAGCAAGCTTGGCATTTCTGTCATCTATGGCATCTAAAACCAAATCGTAAGGTTCAAAGTCAAACTCCCACACCCACTCTTCATCTATGCGTTTATTGATTGTTTTGATTTCTGGGTAATGTTCTTTAAGTGCTGCAACTTTCACTTCCCCCTCATGAAGTTCTGACCACATTTGACGGTTCTGATTGCTCTCATCATAGGTATCAAAGTCAACTATTGTTATATCTTTCACACCAGAACGATACAAACAATCAAGACAAAAGCTCCCTACTCCACCGACACCAAGAAGAAGTATCTTCGCGTTTTGCATATTGGAAAACTCCTCCCCTACAAGTAACTTGATACGATCATATTTCCCCACTAAAGCCACTCCTCAAGTTTTTGCATCGACTTATATGCAGAGAGATCTAACATTATAGGAGTGATAGAGATATACCCAGCTTCAATCGCCTCATAATCACTCATCCTCTCTACCCCTTCTCTCTTAGAAAAGTTTAATGGATGTAGTCCCAACCAATGGTACTCTTCCCCACGAGGATTTCTATGAAGATGGGAATCATTAGCATAGTGACGGTAGCCTGCATAAGTAACTCTCATCTGTGCCTCTTGCAATTCAGGTGGAATGTTGATATTCAAAAATTCACGCTCAGGAAGAGGAAAATTTCCCTCCCTTATCTTTGTAACAATCTTTTTAATACCCTCTTGTGCTAAAGAAAAGTCTCCATCTGGATTAGTAAAATCCATCACCTGACTTATAGCAATAGATGGGATATCATGAAGTACACCCTCCATCGCTCCAGCAGCAGTACCACTGTAAGTGATATCTTCCCCCATATTGGAGCCTCTGTTGATACCACTTACTAAAAGGTCTGGCTTTTCATCTTCAAAAAGAGTACTCAAAGAGAGGTACACACAATCTGATGGCGTTCCATCATCAAGTTTATAAAAATCATCTTCCACACTAACAAAACGCAGAGGTCTTGTTAAAGTAAGTGAATGCCCACAAGCTGACTTTTCATTTGCCGGAGCGACAACAATCACCTCAACATCTTCTAAACTCTTTAATGCAGATACCAAAGAGAGTAAGCCTTTAGCCTCATAACCATCATCATTTGTCACTAAAATTTTATATTTTTTATTCATAAACATATTTTACACTAATCTTGCTATAATTCAAGTCATGAAAACAGTTTTACTTTTAGCCCTATTAACCTTTTCCCTTTTTGCTTCTGAGTTTGAAACAAGCTACCAAGAGCTTAACAACAGACTTGACAAAATTGCTCCTGCATTAAGTACCGAAGAGAAGATCTCCCTTTATTACTTTGTTATGGCAACACACGATAAGATCATCACACAACTACAAGATGGTGAGACTCAAGGTGATGCACTCAAAAACATTCAAGCACAAACACTCAAACTTTTTTCTCAACTCCATGAGAACAATGAAAATATTTCAATAATAGAGATAGAAAAACTAAGAGAGCTCTACACAAATATGAATGAATCAGCAAAGAATCTCTCTCTTAAAAAGCCAAGTGAGCAAATAAAAACTGTTTATAAAGACAAAATCATATACAAAGATAAAGTGATTTATAAAACAAAAAATACAGATGAAAGTTCTCTCTTTAGTACATTACTTATCCTTTTAAGTGGAACAGTTTTTGGCTTAGGGCTAGGATTTCTCTTTTTTAGAACAAAAAATACACCTCAAGAGCAAACTTCTATGAAAGTAGAGCTTACAGAACTCAGAAGCACTCATAAAAATCTCAAAGAGGAACTCAAAAATATAAAATCAAAACCCTCTCAAGAGTTTACAAAAAAAGATATTGAAAAAGAAAATGCCTCACTTATCACTAAAAATAAAACTCTTAGTGATGAAAACAGAGCACTTCAAACAAAACTTCTTGAGACCCAAGAACTTTACGATGCACTAAGAGAGCATACATCTACAGAGATACAACACCTCAATGAATATGTTGAAAGTCTTACAAAAGAGCTGGAAAAAGCTGAAAAGAACAAAGGAAAAGAGTTTAATTTTGATGAAAATTTAAAAACACTTCAAACACAAAGTCAAGATATTTTTAAAGTACTTGATACCATCTCAGAGATTGCAGACCAGACTAACCTTTTAGCACTCAATGCTGCTATAGAAGCTGCACGAGCAGGTGAACATGGCCGTGGCTTTGCAGTTGTTGCAGATGAAGTACGTAAACTTGCAGAAAGAACACAAGAAACACTTACAGATGCAAAGGTCCATATCTCGAGTGTCGTAGAGCAAATTGCATCGCTTAAAAGCTAAAACTTGACTTTACTAGTGAGAAAAGTGTAAAATTGCACCAACAAAAGATGCGCAAGGCATCAAATCTTTCCCGCAATTGATAATCCCAAAAAATTAAGGCAGTCACTATATGAGTGAAAACAATTCACAACAACCTCGTAACAACAAACCAAAGAATAACAATCGTAACAACAATTCAAAACGTACACATACTCCAGTAAAGGGTTCAAGTGTTGAAGAGCTTCGTACAAAAAGTATTGAAGAACTTATTAACATTGCAGAAGAGTTAGATGTTGAACATCCACAAGAGCTTAAACGCCAGGATGTTATCTTTGAAATTTTAAAAGCCCAAACTGCACAGGGTGGGTTTATTTTATTTTCTGGAATTTTAGAGATTATGCAAGATGGATACGGTTTTATCCGCTCTATCGATAAATCTTTTAATGAGTCTATTAATGATGCTTATGTGTCTAACACTCAAATCAAGCGCTTTGCACTAAGAAATGGTGATGTGGTAACTGGCCAAGTTCGTCCACCAAAAGATCAAGAACGCTACTATGCACTTATCAAGATAGAAGCTGTTAATGGTCTTCCACCAGAAGAGTCTAAAAAACGTCCACTATTTGAAAACCTTGTACCACTTTATGCCCTAGAGCAAATCAAGTTAGAGTACCGTGAAAAAGGTTTAACTGGTCGTATGCTTGACCTTTTCTCCCCTATCGGTAAAGGGCAACGTGGTCTTATCGTTGCACCACCGCGTTCTGGTAAAACAGAACTTCTTAAAGAGATCGCTCATGGTGTAACACATAATCATCCAGAGATTGACCTTATGGTTTTACTTGTAGATGAACGTCCTGAAGAGGTTACAGATATGGAACGCTCTGTCAAAGGCGAAGTATATAGTTCAACTTTTGATATGCCTGCAAAAAACCATGTTAAAGTAGCTGAGATGGTTATTGAAAAAGCAAAACGCCGTGTTGAGATTGGACGAGATGTTGTGATCTTACTTGACTCAATCACTCGTCTTGCTCGTGCTTACAATACAGTAACACCATCAAGTGGTAAAGTACTCTCTGGTGGTGTTGATGCCAATGCACTTCACCGTCCTAAACGTTTCTTTGGTGCTGCAAGAAACATCGAAAATGGTGGAAGTTTAACTATTATCGCTACTGCTTTAGTTGATACGGGAAGCCGTATGGATGAAGTGATCTTTGAAGAGTTCAAAGGTACAGGAAATATGGAAGTTGTTCTTGATAGAAAAATTGCAGAAAGACGAATCTTCCCAGCGATTGACATCCTTAAATCTGGTACACGTAAAGATGAACTTCTTATCGGGAAAGAAACATTACAAAAAGTATTTATCCTTCGTCAAATGCTTCACAAACAAGACAATGAGGTTGAAGCTCTTAAATTTATCTATAACACTATGGGTAAAAATGCTACGAACGAAGAGTTTCTTGAGAGTATGAATACGGACAAATAATGAAAATTGGTGTATTTGATAGTGGGATTGGTGGACTTAGTGTTGTAAAATCTCTGCTTGAACACCAACTTTTTGAGGAGATTATCTACTTTGGGGATACTGCTCGCGTTCCTTATGGTTCAAAAGATAAAAATACCATCATCCGTTATGCCATTGAAGCAGTAGAATTTTTTAAAAACTTTGATCTTGATATGATCATTGTTGCTTGTAATACTGTGAGTGCTTATGCACTGAGTGAGATGCGTGAATCTGCAAGATGTCCTGTTATAGGTGTTGTAGAAGCTGGCGTTTTAGCAACTGCCAATGCTGTCTCAAACAACTCTGCAAATATCCTCATCATTGGAACAAACGCGACAATTAACTCCCAGGCTTATGAGATCTCTTTAGAAAATCAAGGCTTTAAAAAACTTCAAACAAAGGCAACATCTTTGTTTGTTCCCCTTGTTGAAGAGGAGATTTTTGAGGGTGCTATCATCGATGCCACACTCACACACTACTTTGAGCATATCATCCATCCTGATGCTGTTATACTTGGATGTACTCACTTCCCTCTTCTCTCAAATGCACTTCAAGATTACTTTGGAAAAAAAACGATGCTGATTCACTCAGGTGATGCAATTGTAGAATTTTTAGAACATGAGTTTGATTTTACTCAAAAATTTGAAACTACAAAACTAGAATTTTTCGCTTCTGAAAACCCTCAGTCTTTACGAAATATTGCGAACAAGTGGCTCTATGGCAACTAAACGTATCTCTATCTTTGGTTATGGCACAACCACAAAACCACTCACACAACACATAGAAAATGCTGTCTTTTATGATGACAAATGTAAAGAACCCTACAGTGGTGTAAATGGCTCTTTTGTGAGACCATCAAGTGAGTTTGATCCTGACTTTTCAGACCTTGAGATCACAAGCCCTGGAATTCCTCCAAGTAATCCACTCATCCAAAAAGCAAAACATCTCATGAGTGAGTATGATTTTTTTAAAGATGTAAAAAATTTTAAAGTCTGGATAAGTGGTACAAACGGCAAAACAACTACAACACAGATGATGCAACATCTCTTAAAAGATAAAGGGAGTCTTGCAGGTGGAAATATAGGAACACCCTTAGCAGAGCTTGATCAAAAAGCTCCACTCTGGATACTTGAGACTAGCTCTTTTACTATGCACTACACAAAAGAGGCATACCCAAATATTTATGTACTACTTCCACTCTCCCCTGACCATCTGAGTTGGCATGGAAGTATGCAAGAGTATATTGCAGATAAGCTCAAACCTCTCAGTATGATGAGAAGTGTCGATACAGCCATCATTCCAGAAGCTTATAAAAATACACCTTCACGAGCAAAAATTATCACCTATAAAGATGAAGAGGATTTAGCTCGTCTCTTTGATATTGAGAAAGAAAAAGTAAAATTTAAAGGTGCTTTTTTAGCTGATGCACTTTTAGCTATGGCTGTTGATAAACTTGTATTTGATAGGGTTGATTACGAGAAGATGAACTCTTTTGAGCTTGATCCACATCGCCAAGAGGAGCTTTTTGACACAAAAAAAAGACTTTGGGTTAATGACACCAAGGCAACAAACCTTGATGCTACCATAGCAGCAGTAAAACGCTATGAAGAGCAATATATACACCTTATCTTAGGTGGAGATGACAAGGGTGTTGATTTAAATGAGCTCTTTGCATTTTTGCAAGATAAAAAACTGCATATATATGGAATTGGTTCTAACAAATCAAAACTCTCTGCACTTGCTCAAAAATATGCTATTGCATTTACAATGTGTAAAGATTTAAAACATGCTATCACAAACATAGATATTCATCTTAAAAAAGATGAAGTAGCTCTTCTCTCTCCTGCTGCTTCAAGTCTTGATGAGTTTAGCTCGTATGCTCAAAGAGGTGATGAGTTTAAAGAGGCTGTAAAAACATTATGCTAAAATACTCTTATTAACTAGGGAGTAGCACATTGAGAGATTCATCAGAAGTACTAGCAAGAAAATATCGTCCATCCAACTTTGATGAGCTTATAGGGCAAGACACTATAGCCCAAACACTCTCCCTTGCACTCGATTCAAACAGACTCTCTCATGCCTACCTTTTTTCAGGACTTCGAGGGAGTGGAAAAACTTCTACTGCTCGTATCTTTGCAAAGGCTCTTATCTGTGAAGAGGGGATGAGCCATCACCCTTGTGGCGTTTGTTCCAACTGTACTATGGCGATTGAAGGTCGTCATATGGACATCATAGAGATGGATGGGGCAAGTAGTCGTAAAATTGACGATATTCGTGATTTAGTGGAGCAAACAAAGTATAAACCAGCTGTTGCAAGATTTAAAATCTTCATTATTGATGAAGTACATATGCTTACAAAAGAGGCTTTCAATGCCCTTTTAAAAACGCTTGAAGAACCACCTGAATATGTGAAGTTTATACTTGCAACAACAGACCCTCTAAAACTACCAGCCACAATACTTAGCCGCACACAACATTTTCGTTTTAAAAGCATCGCTACACATAAAATAGTGGAGCATTTAGCACATATTTTAAACCTTGAGGGGATTGAGTATGAGATGGATGCCCTAGAGATTTTGGCTCGTAGTGGAAGTGGTAGTTTACGTGACACCCTAACACTCCTTGATCAAGCCATTATCTATTCAAAAAGTCATGTTGATGTTCCTACTGTAACAGATATGCTAGGGCTTGTTGATCCTAAGTTCATCACCGATCTTTTTAATGCAGTTTTTGCAAAAGATTATGCCAAACTTGTTGAGTATACAAAAATTCTTGAAGATTATGAGAGTGAAATGGTTGTTGATGAACTCATAGCTTACCTTAAAGAAAAAATGTATAACCAAGATGCACTTTTTTCAACCCTAGTACTAGATAGATTTTTTAGAATACTTAGTGATTCTAAATATCTCTTTAGTATCAATGCTGATGGTAGCTTTGTACTTTCTATGATATTTTTCAAGATGATCGAGGCTCTCAAAATCCGTGAGATTGACCAGATGATAGAATCACTTCAAAGTGAAGTAACTCGTCCTGAGATTATCACTCCTCAAGCTGTGCAAGTACAAAGTGTCAAGATACAAAGTACTACACCAGAGATGGCATCACAACAACCTAAAGAGGTTCCCCCAGAGAGTGAACCTATTCCAGAAGCTGTAATACCTCAAGAGGATCCAAATCTTAAAACATTTCAAAGTCTTATAGCAAAAATTGCCGATAGAAACTATGAACTCGGCGAATGTTTTACAAATAATATCACTTTTATCTCTTATGAGAATAATACCCTTTCATGGGAAAGTTGTGCCAATGAGGAGTGTAAAAAACTTCTTAAACATGGCTATGGTGTTATCAAGCAACTTGTACGTGAAATCTTTGGCTTTGAAACAGCTATAAAAGGTGTCCCTTGTTCAAAACCCGTAGAGGAGCCTTTAAAACAAGAAGCACCTCAAACTACTTCTCTAGAGCAGCCAACTATGACAGAAGCTCCCCAACCCACTTCAATGATAGAAGATGTAGAGATTGGTGGTGGAGCGAGTTGTGTTACAAACTGTAGTGAACCTTCTATACAAGATGAAGTTAATGGCACTGACATTACTCAAGAACCCTTAGTACAAAAAGCTATTGAGATGTTTGAAGCAAAAAAAGTTACCGTTCAGTCTAAAGTTTAATCAAAAAAAATCTTATTGCAACATATATCTTCACGCTTACAAAACTCAAGTAAATTTTTATAGGGTGTAGAGTTTCGCCGCTTTAGTGTTGCAAGTTGTGTTTGACTCACACCCAATAGATTTGCTACATCCTTATCTAAAACCCGTCTCTCTTTTCCCTTAGCAATATGCTCTTTTAATTTCTTTATAACCTGCTCAAAATCATTCATATCTACTCCTATGAATGAAAATATAACCTAGAAAAAAAGAAAAGTTGAGAAATATGACAGTATGCTATTTTTTTGAAGATTTTTTCTCTTTTTGTTTTAATCTCTTTGCTATATTTTTTAATAAAATAGCAATTTCTAAAAACTCTTTAAAATGTTTTATATGTAAAACGCCATCATACTCTTTCTTTGTCATATGATCTAAGTATTGCTTCATCGCAGCAGTATCTAAAACAATATCATCATTATGTTTTTTCAATATAAAAACAAAAATTAAAAAGATACAGCAAAATAAAAGAGATAAAAGAAGCCATTGGATTATAAGAGATTTTAAAAAAGTTAAAATACAAAAGATAGCTACAAGCACACATATAAAAATAAAAAGTATATACTTATACGATTCCAATAAATAATTTATATTTTTCATACAAGTATTGTAACAAAAACTTAGTTGAGTTAGCCCAAAAGTGGGCTAACTTTTAAAGACCTGTTGAGTCTATCTGTTCATCAATTTTCAGAGTTATACTATCTCCAGAACCATTGTCATATACATATTCATTTAATCCATCAGATGTATTAGAATCTACATGGGTGGTATCTTTCGTCCATCCATCTGTGCTTACAGTATCTACATTATCAGTTAAGGTTCCCTCAATAATAAGTTCATTATCTGTATCTGTTATATTGAGCACATCATCAAGTGAAAGATTATTAATTGTATGATCACCATTCTCAGATAAATCAATTTTTTCAATATTTGCAATAGATTGTAAACTTGCATCTGAAAAATCAAGATTTAAACCACTATCTAAAACAACAATATCAAAACCATCACCCGCATCAAGTGCTGCACTATTATCAAAATTATGTACCACTGCATGTTCAACATTTACATTTACTAAAATAGCATCTAAAGCATCACCATCTTTATCGACGACTGAAGCTTGAATCGTTTCGGTAGCATCTACTGTATCTGTTGGCATATATCTATAGGCACCTGTATCAAAGTTGATCTCGAAATCTCCATGATCTCCACTAATTGTTTGTAATGGATTGTTTTCATCATAAGTAGCACTATTTGAACCAATTGTTATGGACTCAATATGTCCACCATCTGCACCAAAATCAATAAGTGCTGTTCCATCTATATCTGCTGTTAAATTACCCTCTACATATTCTACGGCTGTAGCACTTACTGCAGCTGATAGATCATTTATATCTGTAATAACAACAGCATCTTGAGAAATAACATTTTCACCATTATCTGCTAATTTTTCAATATCTCTTAATACATCAGAAGAGTTTATACTGTAACTAAATAGTTTATCAATTGATCCTGAAGTAACAAAATTATTCCATGTTGGCAAATATGCATTAAAATCATCTTCATACTCATCATAAGTATCCCCATCACCAAAGAAGTACATTAACTCTTGGTCAGCATCTGGTTTGTTAGTATCATATGTATCAACCATTTGATGAAGACCTTGTTCAATATCTGTTCCTGATGTGTCTTTAACATAATTGTATTCATATGTAGAATCTTGCCAGCCTGTATCTGAATTGTTGTCTCCCCAGAACTCCACTATTTTAAGATGTACATGTCCAAACTCTTCATATTTAGAAACAAGTAGATCGATAGCATCTTTTGTTAATTGTCTCTCATCATCATCCATACTACTAGACATATCTAAGATAAATGATAAGTTTGTATCAACAGGCTCAACCACTAAATGAATATCTTGAGGTGTCGCTATTGGGTCATCATCATGGATAGTAATATCTAAATTAGAAGTATAATCAACCCCATCAATGTCTGTTACTGTATAAGTAAAGTCATCTACAAGCACTTCTATTGATTCTGGATAGGTAACAACAAAATTATCTATATATAGATCTTCATTATTTCTATCACTATCTGCCGTAATAGTTAATGTTACTTTACCATTAGCATCTAAAGTAACTGGAATATTTTTATATGAGTGAAATGCATCTGCTCCATACTGATCATTGATTATATCGCCATCATTATTGCTATTTACTATAACAGCATCTGAGTTATCATCCCAATTACCATTAGTCTCCATATCAAAAGAAACTTCTACAGTTTTTCCAGCATAACTGCTACCAAAATCAAAAGTTTTTGTAGCAGTATCACCACCACCATCTATACGCAATCTATCATCGTCATTATTTAAATCTTTACTTAAATCCCATCCATCTTTAGAGTTTCCATCAAATGTATTTGTTTCTAAAACAATCTCATTTACATGATCTAGTGCATTTGTAAGTGTATATGTATAATCACCAGTATCAGTATTTACAACAAGAGTATTACCCTCTGCTGTTGTAACAGTTATTTGTCCAGATACACTTGTATCAGTCACTCCACCTGCGATAGCAACATCTTTGAGTGTAGTAAGATCAGGTAAAGTATCGTTAGCGAAGATATTTCCTGTTACTACTTCTGTTGTTAAATCACTTTGTGTACCTTCATCCATAGCAGCTTCGTAAACATCTGCACTGTCTGCAGTTAAATCAGTATATACTTTTGCCTCTCGACTTACATTTAATGTTACAGTTCCTGTTGAAGCATCACCATCGTTATCAACAGCTGTAAAATCAAACACTTCTGCTTTTGTTTCACCCTGTGCTAAATGAACATCTGGTTCATATATATAAGCACCACTAACAAAGTTAAGTGAAATATGTCCATCTTGTGCTGTATCTAGTTCTAACTGACTTCCAGAGATTGTTCCATTTGAACTTGTGATTTCATCATTTACTTTATCGTATGTATATGTAACACCATCAATAGTTACATCTTGGAAGAATCCACCATCTGCACCAAAACCATCAGAACCAAGTTGACCAAGAACATTTCCAACTAATGGAGCTTGAACAGTTCCAAGAAGTGTAGATGCTAAAGCAGTTTCATCTGTTACAATAACACCTAGTTTTTCAGTGTTTGTCGCACCATCATATGCAATAGGATCTAAATAGACTCTATCACCATCATCTAAGCCAGAACCAACACCTACAGCAAAAGTATTAATACCTTGTGCCGTTACATAGTCTGTCCACTCAGTAATTTCAACACCTGTAATACCATCGCTATCCTCTGTACCACCTGCAGTTTGAGGCTGTCCATCTGATAAGAAATACATTATATTTGCTACATTCCCTGCACTCTCTGGTATCTTACCTTCAGATTCCCATCCAAGTTTAGCTTCTAGTAATCCTTGATCATAATCTGTTCCACCACTAGGATCTAATGTTGCATCTCTTGTAGAGCTTGTTCCATCACCTATAAAGTCTAGAGCCTGACTTACTGTAAACCAATTTGTTTGGTGTGTAGAGTCTGTACCTGAATCAAATGTTGTAATCTGTACTTTTACATTTCCAATATCATGGTAGGAATTAATAACTTCTCTTACTGAATTCAGTACCATTTCCATTCTCTCAACACTACCACCATTCCCATCATCTACACTACTTCCCATACTTCCAGAAGTGTCTATTGTAAACATTAAGTTAGTGTTTTGCTCTGGTATTACAATATCTTGAACAATATCTCCACTAATTGCCATATCATCTTCTATTACTACATTTAAGTTGGCATTTGTAGTATTTGTACCATCACTTACCTCTACATTTACATCTAAGGCTAAAGTGTCTTCTACAGAGTTTGTAGGATGATCAACTGGTGCCAAAAGAGTCACTTTATATGCACCAGTAGCTGTATCTGTAATCTCTATAGTCATTACTGTTGTTCCACTTGCTGTTGTTGCAGTAAGAAGTGAAGTTCCTTCACCACTCCATGTTACTTCTTCTCCACCTGATTTAATTGTTTGTGCTGGATTAGATAGTGCGACACTTAATGTATCTCCATCAACATCATCAAATGCCATCGTTCCTGTAATAACAGCTGCATCTGTAGTGTCATCTCCCGTATTTTCACCTGTTGTATCAACAATACCATCAACAAGTCCCTCTTCTGAAACTCTTGCATATACATCAGTTACTACTGGTGAATGATTTACATCAAGTACGGTAATTGTAATTGGTAACGAAGTAGATGCCGTATCTCCATTTGAATATTCAGTCGTTGTTGCTACAACATTTAATGTATAAACTGTAGATGTCACATCAATATTTGGCATATTGAATGTCATTGTATCAAGATTCCAATTTATAATGTCTATAGTAGTATTTCCACTAGTAGCAGTAAAGCTATTTGTTCCATCAGAAATTGTAGCTCCAACTGGGATATCTTGCATCTCTAGTGCCAATGATTCAGAACCATCGGTATCTACTAAAGCAGATGATATAGTTAATGGTACATCAACACCTTCATCTGTTACTATGTCTGCGACATTGTTATAAGTAATTGAATTAATTAAGTAGTCATCATATACATCAGGAGCTGAGAATACAACTTTATCAAATGCTGAACCATTATCTGGTGCTAGTGTAACTACAGGATCAACACCATCAGAGCCACCTACATCAGTAGTCGAACCTACAAGTACCCCATTTAAATAAAATTCAACTAATGCATCTTCTGTAGTTCCATCATCACTATCATCAGCTTTCCATGCAAATGAGACATCAATTGAAGCAATAGCTTCATCGAATGTAACAATAAGTGATTCAGAACCAGTTCCATCTACATAACCTAGCTCGCTATCTGCTCCTGAGGCAGAACCTGTAACACCAAATCCATCAGGTTCAGTATGTGTACTTATTGTAGATACACTTCCATCTGCATTAAATGCTTCAACACTGAAACCATAATCTGTATCATTCACATTTGAAATATCAATAGTCAATGAACTTGCAACATCTAAAATAGGTGCATCCGCAACAGCATTTACATCAATAGTCATTGTAGCCGAACTACTGCTCCAGTTTGTTCCATCACTAACACTATAATCAAACTGAGCATAATCAACCTCTTGATCACCAGTACCCGTAGCAGAAACTGTCGTACCATCGTTTCTCGTATCACCCTCATACTGATCAGATCCAGAATCATGAAGCTCCGGTACAAATGTCAAAAGACCATTATTAATATCAGCAGCACTAATCTCATCACCAGCAACAACAGCAACTCCATTAAGAAGTAATGCTCCAAGAACAGGAAGGGTGTCAATTTTAACTTTTGCTAAAGCATCCCCATCAATATCAGAATATCCAAAATCTGAAAGTTGGTATACATATGATGTATCTTCATTTAGTATTATTTGTGTATCACTTGTTTCTGGGGCATCATTTACTGGATCTACTGTGATATCTAGAGTTGATGTATCTGTATCAGATGCATCATTATTATCTACCATTGAGTATGTAACTTGTGGAACTGAACCGTTGAAGTTATCTACTGGGTCAAATGTATATGA
>Ga0256836_1000181_pt1 | contig 37949 bp, 47 predicted proteins | sample 4561380metaG_FD_185974 | JGI IMG/M metagenome (GOLD analysis project Ga0256836, IMG submission 185974) | Hydrothermal vent microbial communities from Guaymas Basin, Mexico - 4561-380 | ecosystem: Environmental > Aquatic > Marine > Hydrothermal vents | place: Mexico: Guaymas Basin | collected...
TTATAAGTGACGATAAACAGAGTGCTTACTCTTATGCTATTGATGCTGAGACTGGCGAAAAATTAGTCGGTATGACCTATACAATGGAGATTGCAAAAAAAGAGGGGCTGTTATCTAAAAAAGGTAGCAAGTGGCTTACAATGCCGGAGCTTATGCTTAGAAAAAGAGCGCAATCTAGCTTTATTAATGAGTTTTTTCCTGAAGTTAAATTCGGCATGCAAACAGTAGAGGAGATTGAAGATACGCATATTATTGAAACATCAATATCTAGTGGAAACGAAACAACTGATTTGAATGAAATTATTGCAAGTCCTAAAAAAACAACTAAAAAAAGAGCGACAAGAGAAAAGAAAAAAGAAGAGCCAGAAAAAGAAAAAGACCTCTTAGCAGATATTGATGTAGAAGTGGCTCACGAGTATGTCGATGCAGAAACTGGCGAGGTGTTTGATGACTAGAGAAAAAGCAAAAAGCGAGCTTAAAAAGTATGTTATTTCTTCTATTTCAAGTAAAGAAATTCAACATATAAACATTAATGTTGCAAGAAGAGTTATTGATGAGATATTTGACAATTTTGAAAAAGAAAAAGAGCAACTCAAAAAAGACAGAGACTACTGGAAGTTGAGTTTTAATAAACAAGTTTATGCGAGTAGGAGAATAAGAAATGTATAAGTCTTTAACAAGCATAGCAAAAATGTTTGATGTAAGCACAAACTACATAAAAAAACATTTCTCAAATGATTTTAAAGAGGGTGTGCATTATATCTATGTCGGAAATTTAAAAAGATTTAATGTTAATGAGATGCGAAAACTCTTAACAACTAAAAAAGAAAATCATAATGAAAATCCTATTCTTGAAAGATTTTTAATTTAAAGGTGTTATTATGTTACCTGATAGTATGAGTGCCACTTCTAAAAGGAGTGGTAAAAAAATGGCATCACATTACAAAAGAGGTAATAAAATATGGATTACTTACTTTGTAGATAAAGTAAGACACAGAAAGTCAACAGGTCTTGATTACAATGCAAAAAACATCAAGATAGTTGAAAATGAGATTATACCTCAGTTGATGAAAAAAATAGCTACAGGTGAAATATACAAAAAAAAGCCTAAAAGTTTTGAATACTACGGCGGTATATTTTTAAAACAAAAAAGTATGAATAGGAGCTACTTTACAGCAGTTGGATATTACAAACGAGTAATAGAACACTTCAAAGGTAGAAATATTGATACTATTACAAGACTTGATATTAAAGAATATCTAATATCACTTAATATCAAGAATATTTCAAGGAACAAGTATAAAAGTTGCGTTAAAGAGATATTTGAGCTTGCAGTGGATGATGGTGTCATACCGACAAACCCTGCTCTAAATATCAAATTTCCTCAAGATCGCAAAACAAAGATTGAATACTACACCCGTGAAGAAGTAGAAAAGTTGTTAAATGCTGCAAACGGTGTAATGAAAGCTTATCTTGAAATAGCATTTAATACAGGTATGCGTACAGGCGAAATACTTGGCTTGCAGCTATCTGACTTTAAAGATGATGGCTACATTCATTTAAAGCGTACTAGGACGCTCGGAGTTGTTGGAGAGGGTAAGAACTACAACGCAAAGAGAAATGTGCCTTATAACGCTTATATGTATGAATTGGCTAAGGCAATACAGCCTAAAGACAACTTGTATCTGTTTGGAAACATTGATGATGCAAGAAAGTTGAGATTTATGTGGAGAGATGTTTGCATTGATGCAGGTGTTAAAAAACATAAACTCTATTCAACACGACATACTTTTGCAACTTTAATGCTTCAAGAAAGCATAGTTAGTATAAATGAGCTATCGGGTCTATTAGGACACTCAAGCCCTAAAGTTACACTTGCACACTATGCCAGTGTCATAGAGTCTAAAAATATTGATTTGGGATCAAATTTTGCACTTTTTAGGCACAATATGGACACAGTACAAAATAAAGAAGCTCTAAAGTAACCTATTTAAGGTATTTTCAGCGTATAAAGGCACAGGATAAGCCGAGTTGCTTATAGTCCTTTTTTAGGGGATTATAACATAAATTGTGGCACTTATACTATCAACAAAGACACAATTTAGACACACTGACTCATCTTCATAACTAGCCTAGATGCCCTATTTCCTACTTGTCTATACCATAGGCTATCTATCATCTCTTTCGCGGCAGCTCTATAATCTTTAACTTCCAAAGCTTTCAACATTCTTTTAAACTTTAATAGTCGTGGAACTCCCAAGTTATATGCCATGTTCAATATTACTTCTTTTGCACACTCCGGTAAATCTTCAAAAAAAGAAATATTCTTTTTAACTTCACTAACTGCATCGTTAAATCTTTTTTCCAAAAGCAATTCCCCCTCAACTTCATCGAGTGGTAATTTAGTTCCATACCCTATCGTAGGAATACCTAAACTATCATTGTATGGATGTGCTACAAAGCTCTCATCTCTCTTTAGTTCTTCAAGTACATTGTTATACATCACACAACCACCTTTGTATCTACTTTGTTTTTTTTATCGAAACTTCTCATAGCTCCTACACCTAAAATAGATAGAAGTAGCCCTAAAATATCACCGCTACCCATATCAGGAAACTTTGGAATTTCGGGAACAGTTGCAATAATCTCAGGGTGATAAGTCAAGTAAACTGTATAACACCATACTAAAGTCATAACTATTGCCTTTGGAACATACATAAAGAATAGAGTAATAACTCCTACCCATCCAACAGCAGGTCTCCATCCTGCTACAAACAAACTTGGATGCTTCGCTTCTTCTTCGTTAATTTTCATCTGCCCTTGCATCAATTTAGAATGTAACTGCTTTAACTGTAAATCAAGTTTTGCAAGTTCCGCAGGATCTTTGATTTTTTCACCTGTAATTGCTTCTCTTGCACTTGTTAAAATATCTCCAACATCAGATAAACTAAAATCAATTAATCCCATTACTGTCCTCCAAAGTTAAGAAAATGCATTTTTGATAGGAACTCAATAACAAGTGCTGCACCTATTGCCATATAAATAACTCGCTCAATCTTTTTAAGTCTTGCATCAATAGATCCATATTTCTCCATCTCGTTTTTATCATGGAGTATAAAGTTATCTTTGTGCATCTTCATAGTCTCATCAATCTGTGCAAGCTTGTCGTAAATATTGTTATCTACCATCTCCATTCTAACAATAGAGTTTTTCATCTCATAAAACTCATCTTTTACTTTTTCAAGGCTTGCTATTTTTGCCTCGATAACCACAATTCTGTCTTCCATATACAATCCAATAATATTTTTTGTCATTGTATTTAACGATACTCAATCAAAGCAATACTATTTTAATCATTATTTTCCTTTCGTGCTTGACTTCTTGAGTAGCTTAATGAGTTAAGCCCGATATTTTTCAATATCTCTTGTCTTGGTGTTCTAGGCTCTACAACTTTATTTCTTCTTCTATTTTTTTTGCTTCTTGCTAAACTCTCGATTAAGTTCCAACCACTATAAGCTTGAGCAGGTAGTGGCACATAGCTTTGTGTTAGGTACTTTGCATAGTCGTATGCTTTTTGTCCTGCACCTTTGTTTTTATATGTAACAGGTCGCCCATAATATGGATTTATCATTCCTGCTTTACTTGGTGCAGTGAGTGTATTTACTACTGCATTTGTTGTTGGACCACTTATATTAGATACAAAAAAGTTTATAGGATCAGTTAGCTCAATGTATGGTATCCATCTATCAGTCTTTAAAGTATGTATAGTGTCTCCACTTCTTCCTATGCCAAACCTACGCCCTTTGAAGTCTTCTGGCTTGTTTCCACCATAAAAAGGAATATTATCAAGTGGAGTTACTGCTCCACCTGTAAGTACATATTCAAGTCCTGCTAGTGTTCCCATTGCAAGAGCTGCTTTTTTTGCACCCTGCTTTGTTTTAAGAAGTTTCCAAATAGCAGGCATTGTGTAATAACTCCACGATATAAAAGGACTTATTCCTGTATCCCTTAATGCTCTAAAACCTTTAGGCATAGGCTTAGAATAATCCGGCATTATTGTTAGAACTGCTTTTCTTGCTTCATCTTTACTCATACCAACTTTTTCTCTTAGATGCGCATACATTGCTATTTTATTTATAGCATCTTCCCCGTGATACATATCCTCACTAAACTTATCTATCTTTCCAAGCACACCTTTTTTCTCAAGCTTTTGCTCTCCTGCAAGTATGTCATTTAACTGGCTTCTTCCAAGTAATCCACCATCTTTAGCCTCTAAGAAGTATTTTAAATCTTCTCCCATCTCTTCAAGCTCTTTTAAGTCTGCTTTTGTTGCCTGTCCTAGCATCTTTTTTTGCATCAGTTTCTCAAGTCTGCTACCTTCATACATCATCTTTCCTGCACGACCTATTGCTGTAACAATCTCATCAGCTCTCATTCCTGCTAAGTGCATTAAAAACTGATTGCTCATAAAGTTATTAATATGTGATGGAACATTCCAAACAGTTTTTGACTTTTTCCAAAGAGATAAATAGTTTTTCCATATCCTCGCAAAAGCTCCATCGCTTCCATGAAAAGTATTAAATATCTCATCATTTCTAGCACTAATATCATCAAACACATCTTTTCGTATATGTTTTCCTGCAAGCACCCCATATTTAGGACTGTTTGGAGCTTTTATGAAACCTGCTGCACTTATCTCATCATCACTAAACTTCTCAGCATCTTTGAGTATTACTTCATCAATCTTTGATACATCTTCTAAAAACTTTGCATTATCTGCCATTCTTTTTAATCGCATAAGAGTCTCAGGAATTGTTATAGCACCATCTCTTATCTCATTCATAGCATCGCGTTCTGCTCTGGTCCAATCTCTTCTTAGCTCATATTTTCCATTTGCCAGTTTTTGAAGTCTAACACCACCATCTCGTAAAGGTTTTTGCGTATTTGCTATAAACTTAGGATCAACAAGTAACTTTTTAGCTTCTTTTTCACTTATTACTTGTATATTACCTCGTTTGTGTATATCATCAATCTTAAAACCTTTTTTCATAAGATTTTTTACATCTTTAAAAAAGTGTTGCTCATAATTTCTATGTATGTAGTACCCTGCCCACTCGTCATATTGTTCCTGTGTTAATACACCCTTTGATACTAAATCCTTGCTTAAATTATCAATATCTTGTTTAAGCTTGTCAGCAAGTGGTTTTAGAGTTGGATTTATATCCTTTGTCTCTCCGGCTATGTAGTCATGCAATGAAACACGATCCGCTTCATTTAGCTCTTTTAAGGCTTTATGTAGCCTCTCAAGCTTAACACTCATACCATTTGTTGAAGCAGTTGCACTCTCTCTTAAATCGTGATATTTTGCTCCTAAAGTATCAAAAAACCATCTTTCTAATGTACTTGCAGCATCTCCCCACTCTTTTTGAGCCTCTTTGCTTACTATTTTAGATACATGGGCATAACCTTTTTTCTTTGCTTCTTTTACTTTGTTTAAAAACTCCTCTTTAGTTTGACTCATTTGTTTGTCTTGTGGTATAATCTCATCAGCACTTCGGTTTTCCCACTTATTGAGTGCGGATGTTTTACCTTTATTGGTCGTGCTTTTTGCACCGCTGGAGTGCTTGAAATACATCAAGTTACCATCAGTAGCTTTTATCATATTCTTTATACTTCCAATATCTTTATTAAATGATGTTATCTGTTTCAAGTTTCCATTATTATCTTTTACTATCCCTACATAATGAACAAGTCCATTTTCATCTTTGTATGGTTTGTAATATTCTATCTGCTTTTTAATAGGATTTTTTATAACAAAAAGTGGCTCTTCAAGTGCATCTTTAAATGCTCCGGTTAGCCAAGCTCTATCTTGAAAATATGTATTATCTGTAAAGTGCTTGTATATCTTTGATACATTAAAAGAAACATCGCCTATCGGAGTTTTAACTTTTGTCCATTCCCTGGTATTAAACATATTTTTAAATTCTTGAAAGCTTAAAGGCTTCGGCAACTCGCTAGCATCTTTCATTATCTCATTTTCAAGTACCCTATCACTACTTTTATTGAGATACTTATCTTCTAACTCTCTTGCGTGTTTTTGAGTAAGTCCATCAATGAGAGCATCATCGCTGTTATTAAATCGCATTACTGCATCTTCCGGTGCAATATCTTCACTACTGAATGGTGTTATCTTCTCTCTTTGCTCTGGGGTATAGTCTGCCCTTGCCTGAACATCTCTTGCTTCTATCTCTCCTGCGAGCTTCTGATACATATTAAAAGCTTCCTCTTTACCACCATCTTTATATTTACTCTCAAGCTCACTAAGCTGCTTTAGCTTTTTATCTCTTATGAAATCATCTGGCTCAAACTCTAACTCATATTTTAAAAGATTTATCTTTTTCTTGAAGTCATTATAAAACTCTTGTGCTGATCCTCCACGCGCAAAGCCTTCCTCTTTTTGAATAGAGTGTTGCAACTCATGCAATAGAGTAGATTTAAAGTCATCTTTCGTTTTAAAGTCTTTCATACCTACCTCTATTCCATCTCTTGAAAAACTTGATCCACTGCCATTGTGAAACTTAATATTTATATCTTTTAACTCTGGGTAATTATCAAATAACTCTTTATGATCCAGTATATTTTCAAGCTTTGTTCCTTCTTTAGTATTTACATATCTAGCTAGATTTTTTAACTTAGCTTTACTATCATCAATCTCAAACCGCTCTAAAGTATCATATTTTCCATCAAAAGTCTTTCCGGAACTCTTTGCAGCATCAAAACCTTTTGCCTTGCTACCTGCGAATAGTCCAGCTTTAAATCCGCCCTCTTCTTCTTCAAAGAGTTTAGGTGCTGCTTTTTTAAGTGCATTTATTCCTACTGCTCCTATTCCTGCACCTATTAAAATATCAATAAGGTCTGTTTTCCCATCTCCATTATAATCTCTTTGATTTATAGCGGTATCACTTCCGCCTGCAAAAGCGCCTGCCATTGTATGCGTAGGATTTACAAATAAAATACCCTCTTTTTCTGCAACTTTTGCTATCTTTTCAGCTCTTGCACCATCTATTTTAGGATTATATTTTGATACTTTCAAGCCCTTTTTCTTTAGTAATTCTATAGTTTCTTTGCTAGTACCATTTGGAACTAAAGCTACTTTGAACTCTCCTAAATCAACTTTTCTAAGTATCTTAGTTTCAAAATATTCAGTTGGCATCTCTTGCATTGCTGTTTTTAGATTTTCAATATCATCTTTTATACTTTTTGGTAAGTCTTTAATACCGTACTCATTTAATACTCTATCAAGTGGAGCATCTGCAATTTCTGATAAAATTCCGTTTAGTGTATCATTTGAAAAACTGGTGTTTCCTGTATGCTCATTCAAAGCATCAGATATTTTAAAGTATTCATCCTCTACCTCTTTTTTAACAACTTCAAATTCATCTTTAGAAACAAGTCTATCTTTTGCTTTTTGTATCTGTGCTAGTGATTTAAACTGTGGTGTGTGTAATGCTCTTATACTTCCTGTTCCATAGTTAAAGCCCTCTCCACCTCTTAAATCTTTTTTTAGTTTTTTAACTACATTATCTATGTTGTGGTCTATCCACTTTTGCCTGCCGTTTCTATCTGTACCGTTATAAATTTTTTCTTCTGCTCCATGCTGTTTATAATAATCATCTACATAATCTTTAAACTCTTGCTTGTGTTTTTTGTCTATAATCTTAGATACATTTGATCGTGTTGCATAAAAATCCGGTGATTTCCCTTTTTCAATTTTTCTTAGTGTATCTTTCATTATTTGAGCATAATTTTTTGCAACTCTTTGTATTTGCGTTTCGCTCCAATCGTTTATATCATCGCCTATTTTATTTTTCAAAAACTCTTTAACTTTTGAGATAAACTTATCATCATTCACATAGTCTCTGTTTAATTTTCCATCTTCATAAAAAGGCTTAAATGTTTTTGCAATTTCTATATTCTCTTTTTTTGGTGCATCATATTTTAAAACTTTATCTTTCTTATATCCTTTGCTTTCAAGGAATTTCATTTTTAAGCCTATATCATCTATAAGATTATCGACATCTACATACCCGCCTCTAGCTACTAAATCGTGATATTTATCTAAATCATCTTCAATATTTCTAATTGCTTTATGTGATAATTGTTTTTTTATTTGTGGGTATCGTGGACTGTAAATATCTGCACCATAAGTTTTAGTGTCTCTTTTAGGTGTTATTATCTCTTTATCACCTAAAAGTGTAATATTTCCAAAACCATCAAGCGGAGTATCTTTTTTAGTAACTGCAATACTTGGTACTGCTAAACCTCCTTGCTTATCAGCAAACTTTACATTATCCTCAGTAAGGTTGTGCTGTGCTATTAAATCTTTTTCTTCTTTTTGAGCTTTACTTTTAACTGGACTCATAGAGTTAAAACTATTTCCACGCTTCTGCACCTCTGGGTTAAAGTTTACCCTATCAAGTGCATCTACTGCAATATCTTTTAACTTACCTCTTATTGTTCCATTTTTAAGTGCTTGTTTGACTGCTGTATATCCACCTAAACCTAAGATAAACTTCTCAGGATCAAAAGTTATATTTCCGTTTTCATCCTGTCCTATTCCTGCATACGCTCCAACTGCTACATTGTCTAAACCTTTTGCAAAAACTGCATTTGCTTCTTCCCATTCACTTGGTGATAGCTTAACATCTGTATCATCAAGCTTTGCAAGTTCTGCTTTGTAGTCAATATTATTTTCACTATTAAATGACTTCGCATAGTCTGGGTGATTATCTAAAGTGCTTAAATCAGTTTCAAGCTTACTAAGAAGATCATCATCATATTTTCCTTTGTAAAGCTTATCTACATCACCTTTTGTTAAATGAAAATCATGCGCATAGTTTTTCTCGTAAACTGCTCTATCGTAAGCGTGCTTATTCTCTCCACCATATCCATCAAGCTCTCTATATCCACCTTTGCTTACCAACCTTTGTGGACTTCTTGCATCTTTGGCACTTACACTTTCTCTCATGCTTAATAGCTCTTGTAGTCGTGGGTGTGCTGCTATTTTTTGGTATCTCTGCATTAATTCCGCATCTGCATTATATGGTACCGGTATGTTATTGTTAAAATCTCCACTTACAAAGTTTGGATTATAAGGCTGTTCTGGTTGCTGTGGATAAATACTCTCTTTAGTATATTGTGGTTGTACTTCGTATTTATGTTGATAAATAGGTTCTAAACCTTGTGCTACCCTCTTTTTATCTGCTTCTTTTGCCAATACTTCTAAGGCTGTATTTATATCCATTGTTGCAGGTGGATTGTTCGGTCTCATTTGGAAATTTGGCTCTTTTTTAGCACCAAAGCCCGCCTGCTCTACTTTGTAAGCATCCGGTACTTTTGGATATTTTCCTTGCAAAATCTCTCCGCTAATTGCTTCTGTTTCTTGTGGCGATAATCCTAGAGCGTCTGCATTATTTAAGATCGCGCTTGCTATGTCTTCATCACTTTTTGCGCCTTGTACCATTTCAGGCTTAATTACATTATTTACCCTGCCTTTTGTAAAAGCGGATATAATGCCATTTAGTCCTGCAACTATGCCTGCACCAATCTCTGCATTATGCACTTTCTCTGTTGTACTCATTGCATCGTTTCCATAGTCTTTTGCAGCCATAGTTCCTGCGCCAATACCTGCACCTAAACCCATACTTGTTGCTACTGCTCTTGGTTTTGTTTTGGTTGCACCAACTGCTAATTTTTCAATAAGACTTCCTGCCTTACCTATTTTTTGCCCTTTAGATACTATTCCTGCTGGTGTAAGATTTAAAGGGTCTCCTATCATTTCTCCTGCTAGTCCAACCCATTCATTGTCTATATTTCTATCTAGTGTCTGACTTGCTACTCTTGCCCTGTTTTGTAAAGATTTATTACCAAACAGTTTAGCTGCCGATGCTGTGTAGTCTGTAATATTTTTTGCTGCTCCGTGAATAAAATCCTCTGCAAAATCTGGTATATACTCATCTATTTTATCCATTCTTACTTGACTATTATTCTGCTCTTGTTTAAACTTAGCATAAAGCGGATCTTGTTTGTATGATGAATTTTGTTGCTGATTATTTTGTGATTGTTCTTGCTTGAATTTCTTATAAAGAGGATCTTGTCTGTAGTCCATTTCAATAGCCTATTTTTTATTGATAGACTACCAAAATGTATTTTTCAAAATAAGAGTATTTTAACTATAACCTTGTAGCTTTTTCCATTCTAAAAACTGTTTCTCTTCATCATCAGTAGTTTTTTGAGATACATTTGTTTTATTTTTCTGAGTATTTTTCTTCTGCGTATCAAGTGAGTAAGTATCACTAAACCATCCATCTTCTTTTTTTATGTTTGGAATAGTTCCTGTATTGATATAATGTTGAGATACTTGTCTTTTTATTCCCTCATCTAAATCATCCCACTCAGGAACAAGAGCAGCAGGGTTTTTCGTGAATATTTTAGTGCGTTCTAGTTTATACTTTTCATCATTGTTTTTTGCACCTAAAGATGATTGAAATTTCTGCATATCAAGGTCATGTGTTCTATCAAACTTCTGCACATTAAAGTTAAAAGACTTATCAAACTGTGACCCTTGTTGAGAGAGTCTCTGATTTTGCAAATACTCTTTTTCTAGCCTATTTTGCTGTGATTGATACTTATCATTTTGAAGTCTTTGTGAAAACTGTCTATTTTTTAAGTTCATTGCATCATACTGTTGCTGCATACCTGCATTTCGCTTATCTGTTAGGTACTTTAAAAAGTTTCCTATTTTTGCAGTATTCTCCTCTCCAGTTTGTAAGTGTACTTGTGGAGCTTTCATACCGTTTGGAAAATTATTAGGAAAATATGAGGACTGCTGCTGTGATTGTGCAAGTAAGCTAATAAACTTGTTTTTCTTTGGCTTTGGCGGATCAAAATTCATTGTTACCTTGTTTCCATAGCTTCCATCAGGTCGCTGTAACCCTGCTCGGTAGTCAATACTTTTAGTACCTATTACAGTACCATCATCTCTTTTCATATTCATTTGAAGTTCCATATACTCTTTAACTCATGCACTTCTTTCCATTTTTTAGCAATTTCATTTGTTTTTTGTTCATACTCATCTGCAAGATTTTTCAAAGAAGTTGTATCAACGGCATCTGCATTTATTACTTTTATCATTGTTTTTTTTATATCATTTAGCTGCTCTTGAATAACAAGAATATTATCTTTTGTTTCATGATATAAACCTCGTGCATAAATTCTTTCATCCATTTTCAAACCTTTTTAACTGTAGATTACCAAAATAGAATTTTTAAAATAAGAGCATTTTAATCACCAATTACAGGATAACCCCTATCTATCATATTGTGTTTTGCAAAAAGCTCACCTAAATCACTTCTTGGAATAGGATATCCCCATTTGTTTATTTTAAAAACATTTAATTTTGTCTTGCTCATCGTATATACATAGTCTGAAAAATTTGCTATTGCATAAGAATAGTTATATAGAAATGATGTTCCTTTCTGAATAATATCTGTAGATTTATAGCTTATATAATTTTTTGAATAGTATATTTCACCACTTGGACCTATTGAAAAATATGCCTCTTTTGCATCTCCAAGATAACAAATTTTAGATGCAGGAGTGCTTGCCTTCGGATAGTCGTGCAAATTATGTTTTTCGTTATAATGCAAAACCTTTCCATCTCTGATATAATCAAAACGAATTTTAGCATCTGATGCAAAATAGTCTAATCCTTGTATCTCTTTTATTTCTCCTCTATCAACATAGTATGTATTGCTATTTGTCATAAAATATGCATCATCATAAGCTGATTTTTTATTTCCTCTTGATGCGCTAGACGCGCTGAAATCACTTGTTGCAATATTTCCATTATCGACATCTTGCAAAGAAATAGTTCCGTGCATACCTACAATATAAACATTATCACCATCACTAATCATAAACGGTACAACTTCGTATATTCCAACTTGTAGTATTTTTGTAAATCCATCTTCACTATACTCATAGATTTTATTTCCTGCATAAAAGAAGTTTCTTTTATTTATCGAATACACAAATAGAGGAGTTCCAAAATCATCTACATTAACATCAAAAAGTTTTACTTTATCAACTCCTGAAAATTTGTAAAAAGCATAAACATCACCGCTAGTATTTTCGCTACTGCTTCCGTCATCTGTTTTTTCAAAAATTACCAAAAATTTATTTATTCCATCATCATATCTTGAAACATTTTTTCTATATGTTGATATTTCATTTGATACATCAACAGTTCCTATAAACTCTACATTTTGAGGACACATTGCAGTAGATACAATCATAGGCTTTTCTCTTCCAAGTTCAACTTTTACAGGCAAAACAGCATCTTCAAGACTTTTATTCCTATCATATACAATAGGATCATCAGATACATTGTTTACATCAGTTGCATCTGGCTCGTTTCCTCTTTCCATATCTTTTATTATGTCTGGTGAGTCAGGCACATAAACATATCGCTCTTCTCCGGTTTGAGAGTTTTTTATCATCATATTTATAGATGCTATATAAGTACCATTTATAATCTCTTTTGCAAGTAGATTATCATCGTATGCTGGGTGAGGATAAGGTATGCTTATCTCTTCTGCCATTGATAAAACTCCTAAAATTAAAAACAAAATAGACTTCATAACATATCTCCAAAAAATATGTTATATTTTACTACAATATTATGTAAAATTCCTGATAGCCATAATGTAAATATCAATACTATCAAATAAAATATCTACCATTACGATACTCTGCGTGCTATCTATTGTTTTATCACCCATTGCATCAAAAGCCAAAGTTACATTATGCCCGTTTGGTATGAACTCAATAGTGTATAACTTACCTAAATCTATCTCATAATTACCATCTGCATCTTTTGTTATATCAAAGCTTAAATCTCCACCGACATCAACATAATAATAGTTACCTACGATCTCTTTAAAGTTTTTTGCTATGTTTCCACTTGGTCCATCCATACCATCAAAAGGCTGTGGCTCTGCACCTCCTACCGGTGCATCAACTTCTTCTATTGCATCACCTGCTGCATTTACTGCAAGAAATTTACCTGCTGTATATGTATCTGGTGTATCTGTAAGCTCTAAAAATGTTGTTGCTCCGCTTCCAGTTCCACTGTCTCCATCTTTTCCTACAAAACGAATAGCACTGCTCCATACTCCATCACCCTGCTTAAAAGAGATATAAATATCTCCATCCTGAAAATTATCATGCCATGATGATCCATCGTTTGAATATCTAAAAAATATTGTCTCTGTATAGACTGTATCACTATCTCTATGCATAAAGTAGTCACGCATAGCATCATTATAGCTAGCATAAATAGCATCTGCATCACTTGCATACCCATTGTACCCTACCCATAAAAAAGAGAGTGCTTTGTATATAACTGCAAATGCTAAACCCTCATCAGTATCTAGTACTCCATCAATCGTCGGCTCTGTTGGAACTCTTATAAACTCAGTAGATGATATTTTTTTAAACTCTGTTGCAGTGCTATCATTACTCTCTAAAAGAGTTAATGGTGTTGTATTGAGTGCTGCATCTCTCAACCCAAAGTATAAAGCCTCTAACTTGCTAGTATTATCTTTGCTCTCTAGCGGATGGGCAACATAATTTCCTGAGTCATCTTTACTGTCATCACTTTTCTTATATGCATCAACTGTGTCTGTGATAATTGTATCAATATAATTAAGTGCTTTTGATACTAACATATTCTATCCTTACGCTTTGTAAATTTTTGCAATTTTTATCTGAGTAAGATTTTTATTGTCTTCAATCTCTTTGTTAAGCTCACCTGCTTTTTGAATTGCTTTGAGCTGTGCAAGCTTGTACTGCACCTCTGTAGCTGAAACTCTTACTTGTTGCGCTGTAAGACCTACTTTTGCCCTCTCGTTATCTGCTTGTGCTTGATAGAGCGGTATTTTTGCTTCTTCTAGCCCTACTTGAGCCTGCTTTATTAAAATATCTTTATCCATTATTTCAATCTTTTTATCTTCTGCTTCAATCTCTTTTGTTTTAAGTTCTATATTTTTTGTTATCTCTTGAATTTGAACAGGCATAAGTGTCTCGATCTCTGCTTTCGCTTTTGCTACATTTACTGCTGAGTTGTTCAGCTTTGCCTTATCATCATTTTTCATTGACTCTATTTTCTGAACACTCTCATTTGTTCTATTTGTATCGTCTATCTGCATTGATGCTATCTTCTGAGCTGTTTCATCTTTCATAGTCTGAATTTGAGCATCTTGCAGCGGTGTTTGACCGGCTACTGCTATTGCCTGCACTGTTACATTCGTTATTGTATTTGTAAAGAAGTCATAGATGCGTTTTGCTTTTTCATCATCACTGATTGATGTATGGTCCGTTAAAAAATTGTCTAAATCTTGTTTTGCCTTACCAAGAATAGAAATATCATTTCCATCAGCATCTTTTATAAATGCAACTGTATCAAGTATCTCAGTAAGTGTACTTTGTAATCCCATCCTAATACTCCTTTATCTCAACATCTGCCAACTCTGCATTAACTGTAACATCTTCAAGAACAACACTACCAAGGACTACATTTCCAAGCTCACTATTTATGCTGTAGTTGGGCAAAGATACATCTTCAAGTGTAGTATTTCCGATATTGACATCGTAGTTAAGTTTAGTCATGTTGTCTTTTAAAATAAACCTCTTTTTTAGTGTTTGCATTACTGTAATTTCCAAAGGGATTTCACAATAATAAAAACCATCTATAATGCTTGCAAGATTTCCACTGTTTAAAATAACGCCATTCTCATTAAAAAGTTCGTATGGAACTGTATAGTTTGGCTTATACCCTATAACAAAGTGAGGTGTAGGGTGTCCTATCTTTTTAACAATTCTAAATTTTGAGTTTATCTTAGCCAATAAATAGCCATCAAAATAAGGTGCTTTTGATAAAGCTTTGAAAAATATACCGCTTTGCTGCATTGTATATTCAAGTGGCTCTATCTCATGTGATGCAGAATTAAATGCATAGAGAGATACAACCGGCTCACTATCTGTCTGAACAATAATGCTAAAGTCAAGACCTCGTGTGATATTTGTTGTATCTACTCTAACTACCATGAAGTATCCTAGTACGCTACTGCTACATCACTGTAAACTGGTGCATCAGGATCTATAACCTGCTCTACTGTACTATCAACTGTGCGTATTCTCTCTTCAACAATAATTCCATGCTCAGGACTCTCAATTGTAACAAGGAACTCACCCTCTGTTTGGATTGCAAACTCTGGCGTTACATAAACACCCGTATTTCCAACCTGTGTAAGCGTTGCACCATCTGCCACTGATGATCTTAGTTTTGTTCTAAGATAAAGCTTTGTTGCTGTTGCTTTTGTAACATACACATACTTTCCTGTAGCATATTCAACAACATCACCACTTACAACATCATGCCCACTATCTACAGTGATATAAGTAGCACCGTATGGAGCATAACCGTTTACTGTAGCAGTATGAGCCGTTGCAATACTCTCAACTGCCTCACTCATACCACCTGCAACTGATGTTGTATCTGTAAGGTTATTTGTTGGTGCATACACTACACTAAACTCATCCGATGCTGCACCCAAAAGTGTTGCTTTCGTTGAAACAACTACATCAAAATTTTGCCCTATTTCGTAAGTCTTCATTGCTTACTCCTTTTGTATTGATTATTTCTACCGCCCTATCGAGGGCAGCATATTAGTACATAAAAATAAAATTGTTTGTACCGTCATAAACTTCTACATCAGGCAATCTAAAATCAACAAAACCGCTATTATCTGTATCTCTTTGAAATACTATTAAGTTTGTTCCGTTGTCTTTTTCGTAAACCTGTGTAAAACCACTTCCATCTGCAACAATCTTATGCTGCCGCATAAGTGTTTTTCCGTTTAACTTGTAAATGTTTCCATCAACATCAACTGCGATTACTGCTCTTGCTACCGATGCAGATGTTTTTGATGCAGATTGCATAAAACATAGACTTCTACTTATAGTATGCGATGATGTTGCAGCTACGCCAGCCCATCCACAAGTAGGTAATGTTTGTCTTTCATACCACGACTTATAGGCATCTAGCCATGATGTTTTTACAATACTTTTTCTAAAAACATTATCTGCAGAACGATTAACAATATCGCTTGCAACACCAACTTTACCTAACATAAGTCCATCAATGGAACTTCTTGATGCAATACCTAAACCATAGATATTTGATGCAATGATTTTTCCATCTTTTATTAGCTTGTTATCTGTAGTCAAGTGATAACCGCCTGCTGACTTAACAATATTATTGCTTCCATCACTTAGCTTTACTTCTCTTGCTCTTCCATTCCCATCAAGTGCAAGATCTACTATGTCCTCACCATGAGCAACTACGCGTTCACCATCGTAAACATAATCACCAATAGCAACAGCATCACCTGCATCTGTAAGTATAGATTTATCAATTACACCTACTTTTGCCTGCTGCAGCATTTTACCGCCTGCAACTCTTATGATTTTTTCATAAAGATTTCCGTATTTATGATAGTTGCCATAAGAAAAAGGAGCATAAACAAAAATTGCCTTATCATCAATATTTCTACATATAAAAGTGCTGTTGTCTCTCATAACAGTAAACTCAGATATAAAAGGATTTGGAACGGCATCACCCATGTTGAAACGCTGTCTAGCTTCACCGCGAACAACATTTACATATCCATCGGCATCTAGGTATGCGTAACCATTTCGTATTGAAACAAGTTGAATAGCATTAATCTTAATATCATACGGAACTGCACCTGTAAATACTATTCCACCATTCATCCCAGACACTCTGCCACCCGAAACGCTTTTATTGTTAATCCCATGCGCTACATATTCACCTGTTGTATAACCGGCTATTGCAAACTCACGAAGTTTTTGCAGAGAAACATTTGTTACATTTCCATCTGCATCAGTAAAACTTTCCTCAATGTCTTCAACACCATTAAAAAGCTTGATACTTCTTGTAAGCGTTGGGGTTATCTGCGGAGTATATGCACCACTACTATCTGCTGATATTACACGTTTAATAGTATCCGGCGGATTTTTAGGATCAAATGTAAAAGTCGCATTTCCAAGTCCAAGAAGAATAGAGCATTTCCGATTGTTTAGCGTAGGATAGATAGTAACCTTCCCATCACTAACATTTGCCTTATACCCACACCCTGCATCTACGCTAGGTTCTTTTCTACTTGCTCTACTCATTGCTAATTACCTCCCGTTGGTATCAATACTTTTTTATCACCAATGGTGAAAAACTTAGCATCAAGTCCGCCATTAGTCCATGTTATTTCGATGCTGCCGTCTTCATTCGTTTTAAAGTTGTATATAACCTTGTCTTTTTCATCAATAGGTTTTTTTGATACATCTTTTACAAGAAAATCTTCGCTGTTCACATCTTCTATAATGCACTCTTGAAATTCCGGTTTTGTCTCAGTTGTTTCTACATCATAATGGCAAACACCGTCATCATCTTTATAAGTTTTTGTGTACTTGTTCTCATAATATTCCATATAATGATTAGTGACTCTTTTAAGTGTAACATCTCGACTTTTCAGTGCAATATTATAAGATTTTGTATCTTCTGAATATTGTGCAGAAATAGAATATTTTATATATTTATGCTTATCAAAAGTAGATTGGCTGTATGGATAATTAATTAATCCTGTTGTATAAATAAGTGCTGAACGCAATGCATCATCTGACTGCTGTTGTGCATTAGGATTTGATGTGTAAATATCTACATCATTCTCGCCCCAGTTTATATTTTTTTCAATAAACAATACTGTCTTATTTGTACCTTCAATACTATTATCACCAAACATATACCAAACCGCTTTAGTTTCGTAATGATGTAGCGCATACATATCTGACTCATCCGGACATCTGTCTGTTGATGCTTTTGATGAACTTGATACCATTGTATCACCAGTATTTGCACAGTTAAATCCGCTTCTCTCACCTCCTAAATTCAAATAAGCAATAATGTTAGGAGACTGCATAGCACCATGAAGAACATCTCTAAGTTTTTCGTAGAACTCAATCTGCATAAAATCTTTAAGTGTCTTGTGATAGCCATTATTTACAATAGCTTCTGCTGCACCAAATATTTTAACAACCGCATCTCTATCTTTGCCAACAAACCCATCATAGTTGAGCTTGTAGTAGTCATCTGAGTAGTAATCATCTAATCCATCATTGAGATTAAAAACCATTGTTTCAATAAAAGTCTTACTTTTTTCAACAAGCTCATAACAACTTCTTGTATCTCCATTGATTAGTTTAGGACTCTCGACACCTGTTCCGTACAAATGCACACCAAAACTAGGCACTTCAAGCTCTTCAATATCTGAAAATAGTTTGTCAGGCAAAGTTACAGCATCACTCAATATCACTTTCGGAGCATCAACATAAGGCTTGACTTTTACATATTGAGCATAAGTACATTTCACATACACACCACGCTCATACACTGCTTCACCATCATAAAAAATCTGCGTGTTCGGATAATCTACAATATGCTCAGGATGAATAGTAAAATGAAATTCTCCTGTTTCAGGGTCAAGTCCTTTACTGAGTCTATCTCTCTTATCATTATCCGATGCAGCACATTTTCGATGATTAATTGACAAATTAGGATTATCAAAAATTTCAAGACTGAGAAGATCATCACAAATTTCAAAGTTAAAAACAACTTCATCAAAAGCAATAGTAGATAAACTTCTCTTTATATTTTTAGATGCAAAGAAGTAATCATTTATATTTGATTGTGTGTACTCTGTATCTATTGCATAGTATTTCTCAAGTACATTTCCATCTTCATCAGAAAAAGAGAACTCTTTAAAATCATCTACATAAATAGAGTTTATTGCGATAAGTACCTCTTTAATTTCAGAATAAGAATATCTACTGTTTGTAGCCTCAAGCTTTCTTTTCTCAACTCCATTTTCAATGTATTTAGAGATTTTAAACTCAAAAGCATTATCTTTATCAAAAAAAGAATATTTTGAAGTATCTACAGATGACAAGTTATCAAATTCATAAAACTTAGCCAGTATGATTGACTTCATCATGTTTTCATAAGTTGAAACTTTAGAGTGCGATGCATCAATAAACCCAAGATCAGAAATGTTTTTACCAAAGTTTTCTGTATCTTCTGAATTGTAATAAAACCCAATATCTTTTTTAGCATTTACAACTTTATTTACTTTTTCAAGTTTTTCAATAAAGGCGTTTGACAGATCATTGTCTGCATCAAAAAAGCTTATATTGCTATTTCCATTTTCATCAAGATTAATATCAATTTGTCTTGATAAAGAAAGTTTAGCTTTTTTTCCATCCACCACTCTTTTAATCAAGTGCATATCAACAAGATTTACAAACTTTTTATATGCTGCAAACTTATCATTAAATGAATTGTCTTTTACAATAATAAGCTTATCTTTATCATCCTCATTGAGGCATAAATAGCACTCTTCTTCATTCGTTAAAAAAACAATATCAAGATAAACAGACACAGGATATTTTGAGTTGCTTTCACTGTCTAAGTGATCTGTATTGTCGTATAGTTTAAGCTTGTTCGTTTTTACCTTTGCATCAATGTTTTCTGTATCGCAGATATAAGATAGCTCAACTTTTCCACTATCAAAATCAATATCAACATGATACTTTTTACCACCTACAATGTACTCACCGCTTTGTGTGAGTACAATAGTTTCACCATTTTTGAATAATGTGATTTTTCTCATTACTTCAACCTATGTAATTTTAAGTTCGATTGTGTAATCCGTACCATCAAGTAAAGAAGTATCATAATCAAGAACATAAGCGTTTTTGTTTGCGTTGTAAGTAAGATTTGTTACAATCTCATCACCATTTAAGGCAATAATGCTTACCTGTATCTTTTGAAGCACTTTTGAAGTTATTGAAGTGATAAAGTCAGCATCAGACAAAAGACTAGACTTTATATCAGTTTCACTTGGGATAGACTCAGACAAGCTGCTGATACCTGATGATAGCTTCTTTTCTACCGAGCTTATTTTCTCATCAATAGCATCAAGATCTTCTTGCTTCATCTGCCCTGCTACTTCTTTCATAACAGTAACACCATTTTGCTTCTCTACAACAACCAAAGAACTTCCGAAAACTACATTTACATCATTTTCATAGCTTTCTCCAAAGTTTGATAGTAAAAGATTTTTCAAGTCTTTTTCGCCTAAATTTTGGTTATCAATTACAAAGTTGATTTTCTTATTTGTAGCGGATGATAAATCAATACCACCCTCTACATAACCACCCTCTACATAACCATTTACTACATAATTGTTTGGCATATTTTTTCCTTAATTTTTTAAGTTTTTTGCTAAATTTATGATAGCATTTCTTCTACTTGAACGATCTCATACGATAAATCAGTGTTTGGATAAATTCCATTGTTTTTAACTTTATCAAAAAAGACAACTTTTGCATTAAAAAGTTTATTGTCTGCAATATCTGCTCCAACCATATATTTTACACCTGTACCTGTTGGCTCACTTTCTAAATATAATTCCGTGTTTGTGTCTATCCAAAAGCTACCATCTTCCTCGGTTCTTGCATAAATAAAAGCTTGATAAGATACATTGCGTGGTACATTTTCATTATTTTCTCCCGCCACCTCTGAATATTCGTTATATTCAACATAACCGATAGGATAATTGCTATCCACGATGTCAATATTTTTCATTGCCTCTACTTGTTCATTAGTGAGTGTAAAAACCGTTACTGCAAAAAATTCTTTAACTTCTGAATTTTCATCATTTGTATGTGCAAGTAAAATACTTTTTCCTGTATTTTCTGCAAGTGCCTCAAAGTTTCCATCAAGCTCACCGTGTGTTAATTCAACTGTTTTGTTTTTTCTGAGTGTTAATTCTGTTTTGTAAGTTTGCTCTAAAATAGCCATTTTTTGTCCTTTTCTTATTAAATTACTACCGCTGTAGTCTCAGCGTCTTGTTGCTCTAAAGCCACAATTCTGTCTGTATGCTCAACTAAAGTTTCTTCTACCACATTCAACTCTTCTTCTTTTGCAAACTTACTTGTATCGAGTATTTCAAACTCTAATGTCGTAAGATCATACTTGTCTGCGCACGCATCAGAGAACACACGATAAATATTACCGGTGCGACTATCAAAAATATCACCGAAAAAGTAGTCTTTGTATGTTCCATCTGAATTTTTGTTGCTGCTTGCTTCTTGAAAAGTATTGTTTAGCCAGTTCTTCGTCCAGTCTTTAGCACCTTGAACTGTAATTGTTGAAGTAGGTCTGATAACGACTTCTTTTTTATATAAACCTGCCATATATAACCCTTTTAAATAGATGCAGAAGGCAAAAGCCTCTCTGCTAATAGTGTTGCAGTTAGATTACTGCACCATCTCCGTCACCGCCAGATGCTCCACCTGCACAATCTCTTGACGCAAGTCCTAAAGATGCACGAAATTTATTGCCAATACCGCAAATATCCATAGAAGATGCTTTTAGATCTCTTGCATCTGAGTATGCTTTCAGCTCTTCTACTGCTTGCTCCAACTCATGAACGCGCTTTGTTTCATTCGCATCTACTTTTGCCTCAACATCAGATAAACGAGTAACTACGCCCTTAACAAGATTTCCATCTTCATCTGTTGTATCATTTAGTGTTTTTTCAACACCGGTTACACGCTCATCAAGACCGGCTACTGTTGCAGCAGTATCACCCGTGATAGCTTCGATTTTTTCATCTGTGTAAGCTTTTGCAGTGTCGATAGCTTCTGTTTTAGCAGTTGAAATTGCTACATTTGTACGAGCTGCCTCATCTGCTATTGACTTAGCAATAGATCCATCTACAGTCTCATCACCAGTAAGTGTCTCAAGTGTACCCTCAACTCCAGATAAGCGATTTTCAACATCTACATTAACTGCATCCTGAGCTTCTTTTAGTTCATTTGCTTTTGATGCAATACTTGTAATTGCAGCTTCATTGGACGCTATTCTGTTTGCATTTGAAGTGATTTGTGATTGTAGAGCTTCCTCCGCTGCTGTAGCACGAGTGACTTCATCTAAGATAGCCTGCTTGTTTTCAAGAATTTTTCCGAGAATGTTTTGGATTGCACCATTTTCATCTGAAATAACTGCATTGATCGCTGCAATTTTCTCAGCTAACGACTCAGCACCATTGTCTGCATCAAGCTCTGTAATAGCCGTGATTTGTGCTTGTAAGTTTGCTTCCGCTGCTTGAAGTTCTGCAACTGTTGCATAACCCAATGACTCCACATACTCCTTGACGGATAAACCCATCTCTGAGGCTAAGTCTTGCAATGCCTGTTCTAGTTCGTCTGTTGTTACATTATCTGCCATAATATAACTCCTTTTGTATTGATTTTATTGTTTGAGCGTGGCTCACAATAATGCTACTTGTAGCACTATAATCAGCTATCTCTTGGATGCAAACCTAAATGTTTTCTAAGTGTATCTTTAGCAGGTTTTACATTAACAGGCTTCGTAGTATCAAGATACTCTTTGATAGATATACCCATTTCAATAGCAAGTTTTTCAAGTGCTTTTTCAAGTTCTTTCGTGGTTATTGTTTTAGACATTAAAAAGTCTTTTAAGCTCAGTAAACAAAACAAGAAAAAGTATAGTAGCTTGAACAGATAGGAATATTCTTTCTGCTATTTTTCTATTGTTTTTTTTGATCTCTACTGATATTTTTTCCTCAATATCTTCACCCATTTTCTCAACAAGTTTTTCAACTTCTTTTTCAGTCACGCTAAACCCTTGTTAAATCAAACTTCATACTGTGAAAAATCTACACTGTTGCTTTGATAAATGCTAACTATTGATTGTGCCTGCTTTGCATAATCAACATTCTTTTTATTCGTTAAATAACTGCACATATAATAGATTACAGCCTGCGTAAGCTCTTCATCAATGTCTATCTTCGCATTATCATCAATGCTTACAATGGGCTCTCTTATATACCAATGGTTATAGACTTCATCAATATCATTGTAAGTGCTGTATATTCTACGAAAAACATCTGTTTTTGTGTCATCATAAGAAGACACTAAATGAGATGGAATACATCGAAGCATTACATCTCTAAGTGCCATTTTGAGATAAGTATCATCAGATGTTAAGAACTCTTCTGCTTTGGAGTTATCACCCCTTAGCAGTCCAACAACTGATTTCTTTACCTCTGAGTAAGTCATGGACTATTTCCACCCTTTTGCAGATGCGAACATATCCCCGTTTTTAACCTCTAAAGTAAGGTCAGAATAGTAACGACCATATTTTGCAGTTTTAGATGTTGGTACTTCTGAGAAACTCGTTTGAGATACATACATAGCTCTTGCCTCTTTGAATTTACCTGCAAGCATCTTATCTTTGAGCTTGTCTCCTGCAAAGTGTCTGTGTAGTTGAAACTCTACCTCTCCAAAGTCTGTTACAATTCTTGTTACTGTTGGATCGATTTTTCCGTTAGTTGGCTGATTGTACTTAACGATGTAATCTTTACACGCTTGATTTACTTTTTGTTTTAGCTTAGAGCCTAAAAGGATTTTAAAAGTATCATCTTCCATAGCTCCACGCTCCCAAAGAGGTTCTAAGAACTTATGCAGCTCATCAAGTGAAAAATCAACAAAACTTGCTTCATCTGATGGATCATAACCATCAACTGTATATTTTTGCTCATCAGGTACAAAGTAGAACAGTCCTGCCATTCTTGGTGCTTTGGTTGCTGTTGCAACAACTGGTGCAGCTTCAATACTTGAATTACCCAAACCTAAAAGTGCATACTCAATATCTTTAAGATGCTCTTTACCTTTTTTACCGACTTGATAAGCCCACTCTTTACCACCGTACTGGCTCATCTCCATTTGACGCTTAGTTACACCAACCTCATTTTTAATGATTTGTGCGACATTCGTGTTTTTTGTTTTTGTTGGTACTGTGTTTTCATCAAGGTCTGATAACTCTAGATTTGCATTGTCTTTTGCATCTGCATATCTGTCATTGATCCAACTATGCTGCGGTGCTGAGATGCTACCTGTTCCAATCATTTGGATAATAGGTGCAGTTGCTACACCCTGCTTGATAATCGCATCGACTATCGACGGCTTCTGCGTTAATGCTGTGTTTAATGTTGTTAGCATTGTATTTTCCTCTCTCTTGTTTTTGTGATGCGAGTATTGTTACAAAAATAGATTTTCAAAATAAGAGGGTTTTGTGAGATGTGTGTAAAAATATAAAAAATCTCACATAGCCAATTATAAAGGCTTGTGAGATGTGTAAAATGAGTGTTACTCTTTTGATGCACCTAAGATAAAATCACCTAAGTCAATCTCGGATGCCGTACCTTTTTCAACTTTTTTATTGAAATCACTGCTTTCATTTCCTCCACTGCTTCCGCTGTCTGTAATCTCATCTGGCTTCTCTTCTGGTTGCATAGAACTCTTTACCTTTGCAAACAACATATCAAGACCATCTGGGTCAGCTTTCAGTGCCTCTGCTATTTGTGGCTTTGTCTCTGCAAGCTTCTCTAACTCTTTTTGTACTAAAGTAGGATCAATGTCATCATACTTCTTGCTAACCTCTTCAAAGACTGCTTTCTCTTTGCTCTCTTGCAACTGTGCTTTCATCGCTTGTAACTCCTGCTCATAAGCATCAAGACCTAAAGCCTCTTTTGCCATCTGAACTTCATCTACTGGTTGCTGTTGTTGTGCCGGTGCTTGCATTTGCTGTTGTGCCTGCTGCTCTTGTTGCTGTTGCATCATCATCTCTTGTTGTTCTGGTGTAATCATAGGTGCTTCCATTATTTTGTCTCCTCAGTTTTTTTAACTTCTTTTGTATCATTTTCATTGTTAGGTACTGCCATACCATCATCTGCTTTTTTCATAGGTACTGCATACTCATTAAGTATCACTTCACCTAGTGTATAGTCCTCTTCAAACTCATCTTTAGGCACTGAATACTGCTTGTGTGTCTTGTTTACATCTTGCAATAACACTTGATTACCACTTGCATCAATAACCTCTACTGCTGTAGTCTTTACAAACTTTTTACCTACTATTGCTGTTGCCATTTTTTAACTCTCCATCTCTGATATTTCGCTACCGATGTTGTTAGCATCATCTTCAAGTTTGATTATCAAGTTATCCAAAACTTTCATAGCCAAACCAACGCCTTTCATTCTCTCTAATGCAAACTTTGCCTTATGTGCATCATCTGCTGTATATGCCTCCGTAAAAGCACTCTGATATAAAGAGTTTAAATCATCCTCCATAAGCAAATAAACATCACTTGCTCTAACCTGCTTTGCTTCTTCAAGTATGCGTACTGTCTCACCTAGATTTCTCTTTAGGTCCGCTATGCTGCTATCTTCATTATCCATTACCTCCTCTGGTGTGATTTCTTCTTTTTTTGTTTGTTCATTACCTATCATTGCATTACCTCCTGTTGTTGTGGTTGCTCTTGCTGCATAGCCTCTTCCTCTTTCTCTTCTGCGCGCTCTATAATGCTATCCTGCCCTAAAAGCTTCAATTTCTCCATATTTAGGTCGTCTAACATCTGCATATATTTCTGTACTCTTGTGCTATCTTGTAACTGCATATAAAGCTGCAAACTCTGTAGTACTGTAGCCGTAGATTTATCAATGCTGTCTATCTGCATCATCTTGTTAATTGAGCCAATTCCAACATTGATGATAATCTTCTGTCTCAATGCTCTTTTTCTATCAATACCCATGAAGTTACTGCTTACTTTGTATTTGTAAATAAGTAAAACTATTCTCTGAATAAGAGGTCTAAAAAAGTTTTCATTAAATGCTCTTGAAATATCATCTATTACATTACTGCCTTGCATCTGCAACGCTTCAACTTCTGTTGCTGTCTTACCTCTTCCGCTTGCAATTCCCTCACTTAGTTTGGAAATACCGCTTATCTCTTCCGCCTCTCTTGATAATTGACTCACATCAAATATACTGTCATTTAGTCTTGGTATAGGCAACTCTCGTATGTTGTTTATGTTATCAACTACAATCTTTTTACGATTAGATATAAGGTCGTCTTCACGCACTCCGCTCTCTTTTGTAGTGATAAAACGCTGATTTAGCTGTATATCTGTAGCATCTATCTGTTGGTTACGCTTGATAGTATTCTCATTCTGCAAAGATATAAGTGGTGCTATAAAAGCATCTCCATAAGCACGAACAGGATTGATAGGCTCATTTATCATAACAAATTGAGGGTCAAGCGTTCCTACAATAAATGGCAAACCGTCTTTAAGCAGCTTATCGGCTCTTAATACTGTATCATCATTTAAAATTGTAGATACATACCACTTCCCATTTTTCTTGCGATACACCTCGTGAAACTCTACACGCTGATACTTACCTATGTCTGCACTTGTTGTACGCTCAACTCTGTCTGCATAAAGTGAAGAGTTTACATACTTACTCCAATCAACATCTGCTTTAGCATACTGCTTCTCTAAATCGGCAATAGTCATGCTGTTTACTCTATGAACAAGATAGTTTATATCTGCTGTTGCAGGAGCATAAGGATCAAGGTAAACATCATCAAGTCGGCATCTTTCCATCTTGATATTATTCTCTTTCACACTCCAATACACTTTTATAAGTGCCGTACCATAAATAAGGCTCTCTCTCGCTACAGGACGCAGGTTTGTGTATAGATTTTTATCTCTTCCATACTCTTTAAGCTCTTTCTTTAGCGCATTTGATACCTTTTCATCTTCCTCGATCTCTTTATCTTCTGGCTGAATGATTGCAAGCTCATCATTTCCAAAAAATGACTTCATCAAGTCTCTAACAATCTTATCTACCTTTGGCTTGATAAGGTTAGGAGTCAATGCACTTTTTCGTCTTGCAAGAAGACTCTTACGCTGCTTGTGAGACAAAACATTAACATAGGCACTCTCTAGTGCTATAAAGTCGCTCTTGTGCTGCTCATATCCATTGATAGCATCATCTCTGAGTGCAACAAGTTCTGCTACAAGTGCATCACTAAAATTCTCTTTTGCCATCTTCTATCTCCTTTCGTAATCTTTTTATTCTGTAAATATTTACATCAAAACCAATATCTTCAAAATGCTTTAGTATGTCTTCATCAGGCATACCCTTATCTACGATACACTCTAGTATCATGTATCTCTCTATGCTTTTTGGCGTTAGCGTAAACTTAGCACTTGGGTATCGTCTTGCAACACTCAGTGCCTTTGCCCCATCGCCTCCGAACAACTCGTTAATGAGAAAATATGTGTTAATCTCATTCGTACTTGGTTTTTTATCTTCTACCATGATGCAAACTCCTCATCTATTTCATCTGCATAAATATCTCTCTCGTGATACTCTTCAACTTCTTCTGCTGTTGCTATCACTGTGTTACTTGCAAGTGCCATTGCATCTGCAATATCTGGACTTCTCCCTAGTGCCTCTTTTATCTCCTTTTTAGATATGATTTGAATTACTCCTTTTTCTGTGATTTTAAATCTCTGTGCTGATAACTCGCCTATTGCTGCATCATCATCAAACATTTTCCCCTCTTCTTCAAGGATCTTCTTGAGCTTGTAGTAAAGTTCTGCTCTGAGATTGAGGTAAATATCAGGTCGTGAAGGATTCTCGCTTACTTTACAACCTATTGCCGGTATATTTGTGTACTGTGGCTCATTAAGCACGCTCATAAGTCCGCTGCCCTCGCCTATGCTGTCTATAAAAATAGCTTTAGGCTCTCTTCCTTTTGCCTTTGCACTCAAATACTCTTCTGCCAACCACCTAGCAGTATTAACCTGTCTGTGCTTCCCTGTAATAGGACACTCTTTTTTCTCATAAAAATAATTCCCTACTCTTTTAACAAGTATAGTTCTATCATCTCCTGCATCTGCATAGTCCAATCCCCACACTTCCGCACCATAGTCGTTATAATCATCTCCAATATTCAAAGCATCTTCAATGATATACATAGGGATAACCGCATCACTTGATGTTCTAGGGAAACGACCTTGTACCCTTACTCTGTAAGCATCGCTATCAACTCCGTACTCTTTTTTCTTACGCTCTATACTCTCCTTTGTAACATTCTCACTCTCTTCTGCATTAAATACATGAATTTTCCATAGCTCTCTGTTTTTGTGATGTGAGTCATAGAAATATCCATCGGTCCTTGTAGGGTTGGCAGTAAGCAGCCGTAAATGCTCCTCTCCTGTTAAACTTCCCTCGATTACTTCAAAGATTGTGTTAGGAACTCCACTCGCTTCGTCTATAATCCAACACAAAAAAGTAGCGTGAAAACCTTGCAAACCCTCGGGTGCTTCTTTTCTTGCTGTTCTTGCCACACATTGATTATTATTACAAAAAGCTACGCTGTCATTTTTTACTACTACACACTCTTTAAGTTCTTTTGGTAGTTTTTCACGCCATTTTCTAACCTCTGGTAATAACAATCTTACAAGCTGCGGTGCTGTCGGCGCTGTTGCCGGTATCTTTGCATCGTATTTGAACAAGCCTACCCATAAAATAACCCATGATAAGAGAGTAGATTTACCTGTATTATGTAAAACCGTAAAATCCCCACCTAAAAACTTATGATTTCCATCCAATTCAAAACCGTAATAATCGCCTATTCCTAAACACTCAACTGATTTAATGCCAAAGTGTAAATTACTTCTTTGGCTTGGTATATCTTTGTTTATTTTGTGTCTTTTGCAAGGGATAATCTCCGTATTTCTACCGATACTTAATCTATAATAATCTATACCTTTAACTGTTTTGATTTTAATTGTTGTATGAAGTCCTACACTCTTACAAAGATACTGCATATCTTTTGCCAACTGAATAAACTTTGTAATAAATTCATATTGTCTTTTTTCTAAGCTTCCATCTGTGTCTAATAAACCTGCGATTAACTCCAATCTCTGTTTTTTGCTTGATGTTAAATATTGCTTGGGTATATGTTTATTTTTTAATAAATTTAAGGATTTTAACTCTTGTTTTAACTCTAATTTATATTTATTACAATTATTTTGAGTATTTTTATATGTTAAAGTATTTTCTAAACTTCTGATATACTCTGCAACTGCATCTTTTTTATTACCCATCCAAATATAATCATTACTGCTTCCACCATCTCCTAGCCACGCTCCTAAAATATAAGGATGAATTAAAAGGTTTTTTTCACTAAACTCTGTTGAATTTCTATAAATAGCATGAGTTCTTTTTCTTCTATCACTCCATTTAAGATAATCCTCTACTGTAACTGTTACTTTATCCCCTGTTATCTGTTTTCCGTGTGTTTGAGTAGCAACTAAGCATAAAATATGAGACTTATTAAAAATATGCTCTGTATTATCTCTATACACAAACCGATACATTTCTTCTCGACCTCTGTATAACTCTAAAACATTCCGCTCACTTTTTCCATCATCTCCCATAAGCTTATCGCCCACTTTTATATCTTGAACTGCTTTTATGCTTCCATCACTTAGCATTATTTCTGTATCTATTCCAAAACATCCATGACCTGATGCGATGCTTATATCTTTAACTCCTGCGTCTATATCTCTTAATACTGCTTTTTGTTGGCTTGATGGACTTCTATCACTCTTTGCAAACAAACACTCATCTACAAATAGTTCTATGCTTGAAGCCCATCTCTCTAGCAGTTCTTTAGTTTTCATCAGCATTGCTCTTTTGCTTATTTTTGTTGTAGAAATACTCTGCAAACTCTGCTAGTGATATGTCGCTACTTTTTTGCTTGTTGTCTTTCTCGTAGTAGCCTAGTATCTTTCCTATCTCAACCAAAGCACCCTTTGCACTTGCTAAATTTGTATCCCTCATCTCAACTTCAATCGTATTCGTTATTCCATCTCCTGCACCCTCTGTTACAATATGACTACTTGAAACATCGCCTATACCTATCTCAAAGATGCGTGTATGAGCTTTAATTATTTTCTCTACACTCCACTTGCTCTCTTCTTCTGCTTTGGCTTGTAGCTCTTTTAACCTTGTGGTAATATTGTGGTTACTTAAAAGCTTTGATGCACTTTCTATAATCGTTTTATCTTTCATTCTTGAAGTAGAATAAGCATAACGATAAGCTTCGCTAGCATTACCACACTCAAAATATTTAAGTACGAATTTCTCTTGCTTTACTGTTAGCTTTTTACTCATCACAAAACCTCTTTTTATAATTAATCATATTTCTATCAAAGATGGAGTGTAAAACACTCTCTATCTTCTTTCTAATAATCTGTATCATCAAGATCACCATCAACAACTACTGCACTGTCTCTACTACTAAGCTCATCTCGTCTTATATCAATAGCTCTCATTAGGTACTCTCTCGCTCTTCCTGCAACACTACTTAATGCTAAAACCTTTTCAAACTCTTCTAACTCTTTAGCTCCCATATCTCTAATACCTTCTATCTTCTCTCTTAACATTTCTTTAGTCATTTTCTAACTCCTTAAAATAATAAATTGTTCTTGGATTTGTGCCATATACTTTTTTAGCGTTGATGCTGTATATCTGGCTATCGTTCTTGTAAATAGTTCCCTCTAGTGCATCAAGTACACTTTTAAGTAAATTATCTGTATCTGGCTTACAGATGTGAGGCTGTCCTACAATAGCCTCTCTCTTTTTCTTACTCCAACTCTTTGGAATAGGCATAACAAAAATAATCTCTAACTCTAAAGCACCTGTTAGAAATTTCTTGTTTTGCATTTTGGATAGCTGTAAAAAAGCACTCTTGTAATTTGTGTATTTTTGGTTGTTATATGCTCTTGATACTCTCTTGCCATTTATAACTTTTGTAACTACTCTTGGTCTTGGTGCTGATACTGGTATCAAATTAATAACTGTGCTTTTGATGTCGTGCATAACTTTAGTCTTCATACACCAACCCCTTATAATTCTCATCCGCCCACTTCATAGCTCTATCGGCTGTTCTAAAGTTTTTCTCTGTGTATCTCTCTAAGTTCTTGTCTGCAACTGTAAAGCCCATCAATGTAAAGTTTTCATCTACAACACCTGCTATGATGTATGGCTTGTCTTGTCTGTTTGAATAATTGATTAGTTTTAGCATTACTCACATATCCCGTACTGATTTACACATTGATTTTCATTTCCCATCTCTAAAGTAGGTCTTAAATGCTTGTCTCTATCAGGTGCAAAAAAAGTCGCATTTTTTTGATTATCTACAATCTCACTCATATCTTTTTCAAGTCTCCTAAGTCTTTGAACATACTTATCTTCCATAAGCATAAGCTCGTGCTTTCTTGCATAGATACACGGGTAACATCCAACACGGCTAAAACCTTTTTTATAGAGCGGATTAACATCAATGCCGTTTTCTTTGTGATAATCAAATACTCGCTGTGTGCTCCAATACGCAATAGGATATAAAGTCTTTATTCCGTCTTGTGAAATTGCAAAACTCTCTGTATTTGCTCTTGCTTCGCTTTCATCTCGTCTTACGCCTGTGATATTTATAAAGTCAATTCCTTTATCTTGAAAAGTCTTATAAAACTCAATAGCAGGCTTTATTTTTAAATTTTCCGTACAAAATCTAAACATTCTATTTGGCATCATTTTTTTTCGCTTACTAAGGGCTTCCATCCCCTCACTTTCTAATCTAATTATTTCAACATCAAGCTTCTCTTCAAGATAATCAAGATACTCATAAACTGCATCGTGTTCCCATTTAGTGTCTATGTAATATGGGAGGATGTCCTCTTTTGGAAGAGTATTTAACGCCCACAATAAACACGCTGTACTGTCTTTACCACCGCTTAGGCTTACTAGATATTTCATTATGCCACCCCTTTCAGCATTTTTTTAACCCGCTTATTTTCGATTGAGTTAGTAGCTAAGTATTTAATCTCTATGGCTCTTCTTATCTCTGCTGCTATTTTTGCAACAACTACAGCACTATTCTCATAATTTTTTATGTCGATAAGCCAATCCCCACCGCCGAGTGCATTGAGCACATAAAGCTCTTTTTTCGTATATGCTTTATCTCCGTGCTTTGTCTTTAAATTTGCATAGTCACAATTTATAAAAAAGGCTCTGTCACTCTCTATCTCGTTTCTGTGCTTGGTACAAAACTTAAGCATTGCTGTATTTTCAGCATAAAACTTGTCATACATCGCTTTTGCTTCTTGTTCAACATCTGCAAAGAGTACATCCCTAGTCGTATCATGCGCAAGTATCTCTGCCGGTGTTGGCAGCCCTTTAAACTTTCTGGTCTTTGCTACTTCTCTTATGCTGTTCTCAAAACTTTCATCGCTCATCTCTTTAAGCACCGCATAGTAAACATCCAGCTTTGCATCGTTTAGTTCTTTCTCTCCCAGTGCTATGCTTAAAAAAGTCATTCCTTTTGCAAATACAATCTCACTTAGCATATTGCACCTCCTTGTTTGGTATGTGGACCATTGATCTTATTCATTGCCCACTGCCCTGCTGCCTGCATTGTTCCGCTTGTAGTGCTTGTTTGAGTTGGCATAGTGTTGTAGTCCTCCATAAACGGAGTGATGCGTTTAGCGAACTCTTTTTTGTCGTGCTGATGTGCTATGTAGTCATGTAGCAGGCTCTCTTTGTCTGCTATTTGCTTGAAGAAGTTATATCCGTCTTTAGTTTTAGTAACTTTTGATTTTATAGGAGCTTGAGATTTTAAAAGCTTGATAAAATCATCATAGCCTTTTTGTGTATTTTTTATAGAAGTCTCAGTTGTAATCTCTGTTGTAGTCTTAGTCAAAGATTTTACTATAATAGTTTCGTCTTTTTGGGGAGTACAGTTTCCACCTTTTGGGGAAACAGTGCTACCCATTTCGTCGTTACTTGTTTCCACGCTGTTTTCACACTCTTTTTCAAGATTATTTAAACATTCTGCAAATTTATTCCAGTCAATTTCATAGTATGTTTTTGCAGGAATACCCTCTCTTGTTATTGTTATAAAATCAAGCTTTTTTATAAGTTTTTTTGCACTCTCAATCTCTTTTCTTGTAAGTAGAGTTTCTTCCATTATCTCTGCATCTGTCTTGAAAAATTTGTCTTTTTTACTAAACCAGTACATAACCTGAGACAAATAGATACCTGCCGTTGTTGATCCTGTTATCTTTCTATATGCAGGATAGTATGCAATAGGTCTTTCATTAAGTGCCTGTAGTATATTTTTCATTACGCAGCACCTAACACTTGTTTAGCTTTTTTGAGTTGATTGTTTGCTATGTATCTAAGCTTTATTTTTGCATCGCCTCTTTTAGCCCATTCGCTTGTTATAAGTCCTGCATTCTCAAGTTCACAAAAGTATTGATTAGGATTTGATATGTAGTTAAAATCTGTAGCCGTAAGTTTTGATTTTGTTTCGTATAGTTTTTTGAGGATCGCTTTTGCGTGTTTTCTCATTTTTATTGCCTTTTGGTGTTAGCAACTTCAAAAAGAGTAAGGTTAAGCGGTCTAACACCACATAAACACCGCTTACCCTTTTTGAAATTAGTTTGGTTGAAACACTAAGGCAAAAAACGATATAATTTTTTGTTGTCTTTTACCTCGTGTAATTGACTTCTTTTGTATTGATTTCAGATTACTGATTTCATCGCTCTTGCAGCCTGCCAGTTGCAAGGGCATCAATAACCTTGATAAAGCGCCTCTAAAGACACTCTACAAAGCTACTTCGTTACTAAATCAAACGCTACCGCAATAGGGTTTTCAACAATTAAAGTTGCTTGATCCTTCACATCTCTAAAAACAGATTTGCAAAGAATATTTACAACCTTGCTATGAGAGTAACCTTTTGATTTTGCTATTTCGTCTATAAACCTAAAAGTCTCATCATCAAAGCTTGTAGTAATTCGGTTTAACTTCTTATCTTCATCACGCTCTTCACTATCTCCAAATAGCACACCTGTTCTCATAACTTCGCACCTTTCAACACTTGTTCACTTTTTTTTGATTTAGTATTATTTTCTTGTAGGTAAAGTTTAATATCTCTCCACGCTTCAAGTGGAATATTAAATTCATCTTTTAACTTAAACATTTTGTCCGCTGTTGGCTTAGTTATTCCACTAAACCATTGGCTCACTGTTGAATGAGATACATTAAGTGTTTTTTGTATTTCTTTTCTATTTATATTTTTCATACTGAATTGTAAGATTATCTTACTTTATTTTTCTTTAAAATAGTAAGATTTACTTACTTTTTTTGTGTTAGAATAACTTACATAAAGGAATAAAAATGAGTTTTGGAACATTATTAAGAGATGCTAGAAAAAAAATGAATATGTCTCAAGATGACTTGGCAAAATTACTTGGAGTTAATAGAGTTTCAATTTCAAATTATGAGCAAGATAAAAATACTCCAACTTTATCTAATTTGAATAAAATAAAAAAGATATTAAAACTTAGCCCAGACTATTTTGAAGAAGATAAAAGCTTAATTAAAATAAAAACAATCCCACTTATAGGTATTGCCTCATGTGGAGTTCCTAGCCAGTCATACGATGATATCATAGAGTACATACCTGTACCTGATAAATTTGCTCGTGATGGTGTATATGCTGTTACTGCTGAGGGCGATAGTATGCTTCCGCGCATTGCTCATGGAGATATTGTTATGTGCGATAAAGATGCTCCATGTGAAAATGGAAACATAGTACACTACACTACAAACGATGGAGATAGCGGACTTAAAAAGTTTATGCTCAAAGATGGAATAGTTACACTATACCCACTAAATACTGACGGCTTTACACCTATTATGCTTAAAGAAGATGAGCTCAGATGTGCTAAAGCTATTAAAATAATTTCGGATTTGTAAAATGATTTTTACAAGAAAACAAAAATTTAGATTAAGTATAGTAATATCTATTTTTTGGGTTATAGGATGGTTGTTATTTTCATTATCATTTCACGGACATTGGCTATTTAGTAAAAAAATGTATATGTTTATCGTTATTGGTATAGTACCTACTTCTTTATTTTGGTCTTACTATTGGATAAAAAGTGCTAAAGACTAATATGCCTTTAACATCACTTTATCATCTATAACTATCTTAGCATTACCAGAAATCCATATCATTTCAATACTTTTACAGTCATCGGATACAGTTCCTCTAAAATATCCACTTTCATCAAAATATTCATCATTTTTACCATCATAATTTTTAGTAACTGAATTATACTCCTGCATTTTCAACTTATTACCTTTTAGAGTTATATTTGTATCTGCCGTACTCATTCCAAACTCATCTGTATATTTTATCTTACCTTTGTATAAATCAGACTTTTTACTATTTACTTTCAAAACTACATTTTGCTTAAAATCTTTATCTACTAATGCTGTACCTTTATATGATTTATACAAATCACAAGAAAACAAACTACTATACAAAACAAACAACACTAATAAAACTTTCATAAAAATCCTTTTTTCATAATTATACCTAAACTCATAATAATACCTCTTCTCTTAATTTCAAAAAGAATTATATCAAAAGTAAGTTATTCTTACAAATTTAAACTACAATTAAGTAAGTATATCTTACAATTTTCTCAACAAAACAAAAAACAGCTTTTTAGCTTAACTTTGTTTTGAGTTCCTAAAAGTGAAGGCGATAACAATACGCATAGATATTGAGGCTTGATGATAATTGTTTCAAGCAAAGCTTTTAGGATTGACTTAGAGATGTGTCACGCAGGATTGGCACTTGTTAAAAAAGATACCCACTAACCTATCAAGCGAGGTTATGGATGAATGAAGCATAACAAAATTTTCATAAAAGTACACAAGTAGAACGGCAATGCATTCACTAACGCTTAAATTCGGGTAGTTACCGATGAGCAGAGTCGCTTGTGTGCTTTTTAGAGAGTTTACAAAGCTTCCCATAAAGTCACTCAATGGGCTTTCTCATATTGGTCCACAGACTCCTTTATGAAGATACAAAACTATTATACAGGTAGAGAGTTAGCCTTTGGGAAGCTCTGTAAGCTCTTTAGCTTAAAGGAAACAGTCGCCGATGGCAGTCGGTTAAAAATCAATACAAAAGAGGACAAAAACATGAGTATCAAAAAAATAAATCTCCTTACAAAAGTCTATCTTGATACAAAGCCAGATGCAACAGCAGGCGAAGTAGCAAGATTTATAAAAGATGTAGAAATCACACTAAAACTTTCGGAGAGAAAAAATGCTTAAATTCAACACAGACCAGTTTTTAGCTCACTTCTTTAAAAAAGATGAGCGTGTAGATGTAAATGCTGACGAGCTGCAGCGTCTAGTAAGAGAGTCACGATCAAAAGATGCTGAGATAAAGAGACTTTGCAAAATCATTGCAGAGCAAAAAATGTTGCTGCTAACAAAAGATGACAAGATACTGTCTCTTGAAGCAAAGATAGAACCTACATACAGACTTGATTTGAGTGCGTGAGGTGTTTTATGAGTAGTGTAATAATAGGGTCGGTTATATGTATTGCATCTGTGATTATCATCATTGATGCTTATATTTCATACAGTAGAAAGTGGGGAGAAAATGAGTGATTTGAAAAAAGATGCTGCATATTATGAAAAAGCAGTTAAGAATTTTAGAAAACAATTTAAGGAGATGAAAAGATGAGTGCAATTCCAAAAGTAATGCAAAAGATGAGTGATAAAGACTACTTTGCCACCGATGCCCTCTCAAACAGTGACTTTAGACTGCTTAAAGAGTCCGTTTTGCACTATGAGAATAAAGAACTGTTCCCTATCTCTTCAACAAGTATGAAGATAGGAAGTGCAGTACATAAACTCGTGCTTGAGCCTGAGAGCTTCAATGATGATTTTATCATTGAGGAGTTTGAGGGCTGTGAGTTAAACAAAAACACAAAAGCCTATAAGGAAGCAAAAAAAGCGTGGCTTGATTGTGTAGGGGATAGAGAAGTGCTGAGCGTGCAGGAGTTTGACTCCATTGCGACAATGGCACGCAATGTTAAAGCTATTGCAGGTGGACTGCTTCAAAATGGTATCGCTGAACACGCTTTCTTTAGCGAGTTTGACGGCATACCTGTAAAATGTAAGGCAGACTACTATCGTGAAGACTTAGGCGTGGTTATTGACCTTAAAACGACTAAAAGCATTAAGGACTTTAAGAAGTCTATCTTAGAGTACGGCTACGACACTCAGTCAGCTTTCTACACGGATGTTATTTCAAGCCTTGGTTATAAAGCAGATAGATTTATCTTCATCTTGGTAGAAACACAGTCGCCACATATGGTTAGCGTGCAGGAGATGAGCCTAGAGTCCATAGAAGAAGGTAGAGCAGTTTATAGTGAACTACTGCAAACTTGGCGTGATTATAAAAAAGATGGTGTTGTTAATGTTGTTAAAACAACTGGACTTCCTGAATGGTATTTAGAAAAAAGACGAGGAGCATAAAATGGGTGCATTGGTAAATTTAGAAACAGAAGAGAGACTTTTAGAGTTAGAAGTAAAAAGATTTGAACTTGAACAAAGAAGAGCTATGGCACTAAGTAAAAGTGCCTTTTTTCCTGACAATCTAAAGGGAGATGTTGCAAGTGCAGTTATTATCTATGATTTGGCTAGCCGTATGAATGTTAGTGTTATGGAAATAGCACAAAGCATCTATATTATTTACAACAAACCATCTTTTTCAACAAGCTACTTGGTTGCAAGACTAAACACTAGCGGTCGCATAAAAGGCAGCTTGGTTACAGTTATAAGTGACGATAAACAGAGTGCTTACTCTTATGCTATTGATGCTGAGACTGGCGAAAAATTAGTCGGTATGACCTATACAATGGAGATTGCAAAAAAAGA
>Ga0256836_1000182_pt1 | contig 37756 bp, 34 predicted proteins | sample 4561380metaG_FD_185974 | JGI IMG/M metagenome (GOLD analysis project Ga0256836, IMG submission 185974) | Hydrothermal vent microbial communities from Guaymas Basin, Mexico - 4561-380 | ecosystem: Environmental > Aquatic > Marine > Hydrothermal vents | place: Mexico: Guaymas Basin | collected...
AAAGGACTTGAGGAAGATTAGCTTTCAATCAAGTTAAATTGCAGGATTATAGCTCCTTTTTCTTTCATTTCCTCTATTGCCCTCTTTCCGTCTCCTTTTTTCAGTTCAACAGCTTTAACGGCATCCTCTAACAGAAATGTAGTAAAACCCAGGTTGAGGGATCCGAAAACCGAATGTTTCACGCAGTACTCTGTAGCAACTCCGCAGATAAAAAGCCTTCTGATTCCCCTTTCTTCCAACAGACTCCGGAGAATAGTCCCTTGGAAAGCAGAGTATGCTTCAAGTTCCGGTCTGTCTCCCTTATTTATGATAAAAGCTCCCGGAGGAACTCGAAGGGATTCGTGGAAGGCTGCTCCTTCACTCCACTGTACGCAGTGGACCGGCCAGATTCCGCCGTTTTCTTTAAAAGATATATGGTTTTCGGGGTGCCAGTCTCTGCTAAAGAAGAGGGGCAACCCCCTCTTCTCAAAAAGGTCAATATAGCGGTTTACGGTGGGGACGATTTCATCTGCTTCCGGAACAGGGAGCGCCCCGCCGGGCATGAAATCTTTCTGCATATCAACGACGAGTAAGGCATCACGGGAAGTAAGCTTAACCATTTACTCCTCGACTACCAAGTTAAATGCTTTTAATACCAATTCTGTTGCGTTTTCAACGGAAAGCTTTGAAGTATTAAGTTTCAGGTGGAAGAGGTCTATTTTACTTATGTCTTCATCACATATGTCCCTGTAGAATTCCCGCTCCTTTTCATCTACTTTTTTAAGCTGTTTTTCGGCCTGCTCCAAGGAAATTCCTGCTTTATCCGCAAAGGTTTTTACCCTGTCTGCAAACGGAGCTTCAACCTTCACGTGAAGGGAATTGGGATATTCCTGTAGTATGCAAGCTGCCCCGTGGCCGACGATCACAACATTATTTGAAACTGCAAATGCTGTTACGGCTTTAGTCAGTGCTTCCCTGAATTCTTCGAAGGATATCTCTTTCTTCTTTTCTCCGAAAATTGCTCCGAAATCTATGAGGTTCTTGTCCAGCTGGAATAGATCAAAGAAGGAAAGCTTGGAAGGTACGTATTTGAATTCGTCAAACTCTTCAATTTTCCATTCAGGAACTCCGAGCCTCTGAGCAACTTCCGAAAGGATTTCTGTGTAAACCAGCTTGTAGCCGAGCTTCTCGGCAACGGACTTTGCGACTTCAAGTCCAAGAGAGCCGAGTTCGTAAGTAACTGTAATCACGCCCATTTTTCCCTCCAGTAGTTTATCTCTGTATTTTGGATCTTCCATCAGGTTCATTCTAATTTTATCAACTATTTCCACAAAGAAATCCTCTCCAATCCTTTCTGGAAGGATGATATCAAGTCGGTAGAGGAGCTTCTCGATAGCCGGCAACACGTCCTCACAGCAGAGGGCGAGTTCTTCGTCCTCGTAAAGGATGTCTAAAGCGTCGTCAACCCTGCTCATTGAATGCCTCGTCAATATCTATCGGGGGTAAATCTTGTATGGAGTTCAGGCCAAAGTGGTAGAGAAATGCTTCGGTGGTACCGTAGAGTTTCGGTCTTCCGGGAAGCTTCGCTCTGCCCACTACTCTTATTAATCCTTTGTCCAGCAGGGATTTAATCGCTCCATCAGGATTTTGTCCTCTAATCCTTGCAATTTCCTTCTTTGTGATGGGTTGGTTGTAAGCTACAATTGCCAAAACTTCAAGAAGATGCCTCGAGAGTTTTATCGGTCTGTCTTCTACAAAGTGCTTGAGGTCTTGGGAAAGGTCGGGAGCTGTGAAAAACCTGTATCCTCCCGCGATTTTTTTAAGGACTATTCCCCTTTCAGAATACTCTTCTTCAAGTTGACTTAGGATCTTTTTTACCTTCTCGATAGGAATGTTAAGCTTTGCTGAAAGATATTCTTCGGAAACGGCATCCTGAGAGAGAAAGAGAGCGGCTTCTATAAGTTTTTTATCCTTTTCCATAATTAACCAACCTGTCCACTATTTCTTTGGTCGCATCGGGTTTTGAAAATTCCCTCATTCTTTCGGATAGGCGAACGGATATCATTATATCAAAGAGGAGAAGCTCTATAGTTTCCAGCAGTTTTTCTAAGCTGAGTTCATTTTCCCTGTAAAGGAGTGCTGCTCCCCGGTCTGCCAGAAACTTGGCATTATAGTACTGGTGGTCATCTACTGCGTAGGGAAATGGAATAAAAAGTGTGGGAATTCCGAATATAGAAAGTTCCGATATTGTTAGCGCTCCCGCTCTGGAAACTGCTGCATCGGCTACGGCGTAAAGTTCCCATATTCTGCCGTAAAACTCAAAAACTCTTGCCTCAATTCCGGAGGACAGATAGGCTTCTTTGAGTCTGCCCGTTTTACCTTTACCGCAAACGTGAACTATTTGAAGCGAAGAGGAATAGCGGGAGAGGTAGGAAGAGAGCTTCTCAAAAGTTTTGTTTATCCATTGAGCACCTTGACTTCCGCCTAAGATAAGGAGAGTTTTCTTCTCCGTTGAGAGGTTTAGCTTTTGTAGTATTTTGCTTTTTTCTAGTTTTGCTGTTTCTTTGATTTTTTTTCTTATGGGATTTCCTGTAAAAATTGATGGGCAATAAAAATAACTTTCAGAAGAAGGGAAACCGACAAAAGCCATCCTGGAAAGTCGGGAAAGGAACCTATTCGTTCTACCCGGAACGGAATTCTGTTCTTGTATGAACAGGGGGATACCCTTGATGTAAGATGCAACTCCCGCCGGAAAGGAAGCATACCCTCCGAAGACAATCGCAGCATCCGGAGAGAACTCGGAAATCGCCTCGACAGCACGTACAGTAGATTTTAGGAGGGATGGTACGGAAAGAAAAGCTCTTATCCCCTTTCCCATGAAACCTTTAGATTCAAGAAAAAGAGCGCGACACTTTAAGTTTCCCTTCTCTTGCCATTCGATTCTCCCTTTTGTGCCAAAGTAAAGGACGTTAATACCCCGAGATAGAAGCTCTTCAATTACGGCAAGGGCAGGGAAGAAATGTCCTCCCGTACCTCCACCGGCAACAAGGATCCTCAAACCACCTCCCGGTTACGCAAATCTTCCTCTTCCGTCGAGCTTAACGCCGACCTTCGACTCACCCGGCAGAAGTCTGGCAATGTTCATAAGGAGCCCCACAGCCAGAAAGCAACCTATAAGCGAACTTCCTCCAAGGCTCATAAAGGGCAGAGTTATACCCGTGGTGGGAAGAAGTCCAAGGTTTACTCCTATGTGAACCATTGCCTGAAGGAATATATAGAGGGTGAGGCCAAGAGCCATTGACCTTCCTACTAATTCATCACTCCTATCAGCTATGGAAAGGCCGAAGTAGAGGAATAGGAAAAAAGAGAGGATAACTGCCAAAGCTCCAATAACTCCGGTTTCCTCGGCTATGTGGGCAAACATAAAGTCACTGAAGGCAAATGTTAAAAAGAGGAACTTTGATTGAACACCCTGTCCTATTCCCATTCCGAAAAGTCCTCCTTTTGCAAAGGCTACAAAGGCCTGAACCAGCTGGTAACTGCTGTACTTACCGGAGGTTTGGAAGTACTCTTTTGGGTCGAGAAGCATCTTTATCCTTGCAAGCCTATAAGGTGCTGTAACAACCGCAAGGACAAAGAGGACTGCTCCGGCACTCACAGGAGTAAGTATGTACTTTGCATCAAATCCGGTTATAAAGAGAACAGCAAATATAACTATAGAAAGTATCATCGCTGATCCGAGATCACCTTCGGCGAGGATCAGCAGGACAGGCAGAAAAGCCAAAAACATAAAACCGAGAAAGTATGCCCAGTTGTCCTTTATCTGATAATACTTATACTGAATGTAGCCTGAAACGAAGATAATTACCAAAACTTTTGCAAGCTCTGCCGGCTGAAAAGAGATTCCCCCTACAACTATCCAGCTTTTAGAATTATTTATTTCCCTACCAAATATTAGAACGGATATAAGAAGCAAGTTGGCAAAAAGGTAAATAAACCAGAGAAACTTTTTTCTTGCAATTTTCCTGTAATTAAACTTAGTATTAACAATCAGTGCCAGCAAAACCCCTATCATGAGAGCGATTCCCTGCTTTATAACGTATAAGTAGGGGGAAACTCCTTTGGACAAGGAGAAAAAGTAAGCACCGGTATAAACAAAAATTAATCCGGAAAGCGAGAGAATTAGGGATAAAAAGAATAGAAACCATGCAGCCAATTTCCTATTCAAACGTTCCCTCCAGTTTTTTTACTATCGATTTGAACCTTTCTCCTCTTTCTTCAAAGTTCTTAAACATGTCGAAACTGGCACAGCCCGGGGAGAAAAGAACAGTATCGACTGCCAGATCAAGGGCTAAGGAGAAGGCCTTTTTAACTGCACTCTCAAGATTCTCTTCCAGGAAAGAGGGAATAAAAGGGGAAAAAGTATCAAAGAGTTTTTCTCCCGTTTCTCCGATAAAAACGGCGGCAGAAACTCTTTCCTTAAAGAGCGAGATAAGAGGCGAAAAATCCAATCCTTTATCGCTTCCCCCCGCAATCAAAACAACGTTTTTAAAACTCTCTACCGCTTTTCTGAGGGAATCTACGTTTGTAGACTTAGAATCGTTGTAGAAAGAAATCCCGGATACCTTTCCGACAAACTCTGTCCTGTGGGGAAGGCCGTGAAAGCTTTTAAGTCCCTCTGCTATTTCTTCACTTCCCAGGCCAAAAGCAAAGAGCAGCAAAGCTGCTGCCATGTAGTTCTCAATATTGTGAACACCTTTCAGAGGCAACCTGCTTAAAGATAACCTTCCACCCGGGTAATAAATAAAGTCTCCGTTGACGTAGGCGTCGGCTTTCCTTTTCCTGCTGAAAAAGAGAAAGTTGTCCCCTTTAATGCCGGACAGGTTCGGATCGTCAAAGTTAACAACAGAAATTTCGGAGCGTTTTACCAGGCTTACCTTTACAGAGGCGTACTCTTCGAAGCTCCTGTACCTGTTGAGGTGATCGGGCGTAATGTTCAAGATAGCAGAAGCATAACATTTAAAGTCAACAAGATCCTCTATTTGGAAGCTTGATAGCTCGAGAACGGAGATAGAATCCTTCTCTGTTTTATCGGCAAAAGAAGTAAACGGAATTCCGAAGTTACCGCCTATAAATGTCTTGTAACCGGCATTTTTTAAAACATGGTGGACAATAGCTGTTGTTGTACTCTTCCCGTTCGTTCCGGTAATTGAAATTATGGTGCCTCGGGCAAACCTGTAACCGATTTCAACTTCTCCCAAAACGGGAATTCCTTTCTTTTCAAGCCTTTTAACAACGGGATGTTCACGTGAGAATCCGGGCGACTTAACGGCAATAGTAAATGAAACGTCGGGAAGCGTCGGTGAAGAATCTTCATAAAACCAGACTTTCCAGCCTTTTGACCTTAGAAGTTTTGAGGCAGAAGTTCCGCTTTTTCCTCTTCCTAAAACCAGAGCTTTCACGAAACTCTCCGGATTTTTGTTAGGTTAGAATATAAGTGTTTTTTGAGTTTATTTTCAAATAACCTGTAAAATTATATGGTAAATGGAGCTAGCGTGGTAAAGGTACAAAAGTTCAAAAACGGACTGACATGCGCCATCAAGAAAAGGGAGGACCTCAACTCCGTCACAGTAACTGTATGGTTAAAAGCCGGAGCTTCTTACGAAAACGAGAAAAACCGCGGAGTTGCTCACTTTCTTGAACACATGCTCTTTAACGGAAGCGCTAATTTCCCTCCCGGGTATATAGACAGGGAAGTGGAAAGTATAGGAGGAGAAATAAACGCCGCGACTTCTTACGACTACACCTACTACTACATAACGGCACCGGCAGAATGTACGGAAAGAGTAATAGAATTATTGGCAGAACTGGTTCTCAATCCTCTTCTTTCGGAAGAAATGGTTGAAAAGGAAAAACCTATAGTCCTTGAGGAAATAGCAAGAAGCCAAGACAATCCCCAGGAAGTATTTGTAGAGAAGTTTGCAGAAAAACTCTACAGGAAAGCACCTTATAAGTACCCGATACTGGGATTTAAAGAAACCGTTGAAAGCTTTTCGGCAGAAACCCTAAGGGAATTTTACAGAAAGTTCTACACTCCCGACAGGATGGTTGTGGTAGTAGTCGGAAATGTAAATGAATCTCAAACAGAAAAGCTTTTGGAGGAACGCTTCGGCAAATTCGAAAGAAAACCAGAGAAAATCCCAACTCCGGAAACGGAAGATGTAGGAGAAAGAAGCGGAGAATTTGAGATGAAAAGTTCTCTCGTAGCAGTTCCTTACGTCCAGATGGGATGGCTTCTTCCCCCTGCAAACAGAAACAGAGATGTCTACCTCGAACTTCTCGATTCCCTGCTATCCTCCGGAAGGAGTTCCCTGCTTTACAGGGAACTGAAAGAAAAAGGCCTCGTCTTTTCTACTTCTTCCAACTACCAAAACCTTCTTTTCGGCTCAAACTACTCTGTAACCCTGATGACAGAAACTGTTGAAAAAGCAGTCGAAAAAACGCTGGCGCTAATGAGATCAATCGAAGAAATTCCGAGAGAAGAGTTTGAAATAGCAAAGGAAAAGCTGATAAAAAACGAAATATTTTCAAGAGAAAGCGGGGAAGCAGAGGCAGATGCCATAGGCTTTGCTTTATCTGTTATGGATGAAGTAGAGTATTTTTCAGAATATATAGAGGATCTTAAGAACGCAAAATACGAAGAGTTTCTGAAAATTGTTTCTTTCCTCAAAGAAAAGCCTCTAATAGGCTATCTCATTCCTCAGTAAGGCACCTAAGATTTTCTCTGTAAATTTTAAAACCGTATTCCCTTTTCAGCTCTTCAATCTTCTCTTCTAAAAGTTTTCTATACCGGTCAAGCTCCAGTTTTCTCTTAACCGTTCCGTAAGCATCACCGTACTTCATGGGCTTAGGAGGCTTTCTTTTAAGAACCTCTATCAAAAGAACCTTACCCGAAGGAACAGCAAGGAGAAGGTAATTCTCCTTAGAATCAAAAACCAACTTAGAAATGGGGTTTTTCTTATCGCTGGAACTTACTGTCCACTTCTTCGCAGTAAACCTGACTTTTTCAGGAACAGCCTTGTCAACAGGAAAGCCTTCAGAAAGCTTATTCCTGGCAGCCTCAGCCTCTTTTAACGTATCAAAAACATAAACTACAACAGTAGCCCTACCGGGAAGCCTTAACTCACTCTTATGCTTTTCATAGTAATCCTTAATCTCCTTTTCGCTAACACTAACTTTTGAAAGAAGTTCTCTTTTAAAATCCCTAACGGCAAGTTCTTCCTTTAGCTTCAGAAGCTCATCCTGAAAATCCCGGTGCTTCTCGTAACCTGCTTCCTTTGCTTTTAAGTAGAGAGCATATTCGATAACAGCTCTCCTGAGTAGCTTATTACTAAACTTGCCCGGAAGAATAGGCCTCAGGTCAAAAAGCCTTATAGCTTTTCCCTTATAAATGGCAACAACATCAGAATCCTTCTTTGGAGATAAATTTCTAAATTCAATTTCCTTTTCAATCTTTGACAGGAATTTTTGCCTTCTTCTCACAAACTCCTGAGCTTTTAAGTTAATCTCAACAGAATGCTGGAGGTCGGGGGTTATCTTCTTTCCTTTCTTCTTTAATCTATCCAAAATTTCATCAACTTTCGACTTTGAAACAGCCGGTTTCCCAACAAGGTCATTAAGGTAAGAATAAGCAAGCCTCTTTATTGTAAAACGCTCAATTTGCTTTCTAACTTCGGGTCTTTTAAAAAGTCCCTTTTTCTCTTCATAACTCAATATCAGTTGTCTTTCAAGGAGCTTATTAAGGAGCTTCCTCTTTCCTTCTTCTCCGCCGTAATATTTCCTAAGAAGAGAAGGAGAAAGGGACTCTTCAACTACCCGATAGTAAGAAAGAGAAATTTCCCTCGACCCGATCTTTGCGAGAGGAATATCCTGCGGACAAGCTGCAAGGGACACAAGCGGAACCTGCGTGAGAATAAATATAAAAGTTCTCTTCACTTTATCCTCCTAAATGTTTAAACAAGTTTATCAAGCTCTTATTTTATCAATTAATTTCTCAACTATTAAATGTAAATATCTGTTATTCTCAAGACAGTCAAGCCAGTCCTGAGGAACAGCATGAATACCGTGGTAACTGCCGCACAATCCCCCAACAATAAAAGCCACAGCGTCCGTATCTCCTCCAAAATCACCGTAGGAGTTAACGGCTGATAGAACAGCTTTCCTGAAAGAATTCCAGTTCGAAAGGAAAATAAACAGTGACAGCGAAAAAGCCTCAGGAGCAAAACTCCCGTTTCCGAGGGTAATCACTGCATCATCAAGAGAAATCCCTTTTCTAACAGCAGGGATCAACAAATCAAGATAAGCCCTTACCATTTCCGTTCGGGAAAATTCCCTGAGAATTTCCACAAATCCGAGCTTATCCTCCAAGGTTTCAAGAATTACCCTTCCTCCTACAACTTCAGAAAAGGCAACAGCAATAAGCCCCGCCACATCACAAACAACTTCGTCTGAATGGGTGAGTGAAGCTATAAGACTCCCTTCCTGATAGGCATCAAAACTGTTATCCCACCTAAAAAGCCCGGCAGCCGCTCCGGGAATTGCACCATCGATGTCAGAAGCTTTAACCCTTGCCTCAGAAGGCTCCAAACCGGCAGCATAAGAAAGGGCTGCATTTAAGTGGGATCCAGCGGGATACCTGTGGGACTTCTCATCTTTCAGCCATTCAACAAGCTTTTCTACGTAAAAAGCTTCATCGAAAAAACCCCTCTCTGCATAAGTCTCAAGTGCCATAAGAAAAACTTGGGTTTCGTGAGAATACTGACCTTTCTTCAGGTAAGGACAGACGGAAATGGGAGAAGGCTTCCTGAAACCTATAATAGGTCCCCCGTAAGCCTTCTTAACGGTATCCCTATCCATCTCCTCAACCAGGGTACCCAGGGCATCACCTATTGCAGCTCCTACAACAGCACCCGTCAACCTATCTTTAAGCATTGCTACCTCCGAGCTATAATTGAAGTCCTGCGATAATATACCCCTTTGGAGCTAATAGTGTTCGAAGCAGACAGAGAATTTGCACTTAAAGGCTTTAAAACCCTTAAAAAGAGGAAAAGGGCGTTTTACCTATCCCTTATCCTGCCGGGACTTGGACAGATCTATTCCGGCAGGACAGTAACGGGTGTCCTAATTGGCATACTTTTTCTCTTTCCATTCTACTACCTATATCTCATAGGCTGGAAAGTAAACTACGGAACAGTTACGCTCCTGTTATCTCAGCTTTTCCTGTACTTCCTTCAAGCAGTTGACGCAAAAAGAGGAAGCAGGAGAGAAACCTCCCCGTGCGAGGATTCCTGTCCTGCAGGCGTAAACATACCAACCCTTATGAGCTACATCGAATCCGGAGATCTTGAGAGAGCGGTCGCCAGTTTTATGGCGAAAGCTCCCTTTCCGTTCATACTTGGGCAGATATGTCCGGCAGATTGTGAGAAGAAGTGTGGAGTAATTCCGGGAAGGCCTTTAAGAATTCGAGAAGTTCACGAAAAGGCAGCAGAAATCGTCCTGAAGAGCTTAGAGGTTAAAGATAGGGATCCTTTCTTCCCGGAAGTTAATAAAAAAGTAGCAGTAATAGGAGGAGGAATAGCAGGTCTTACCGTGGCTTACTATCTGGCCTCCGCCGGTGTCAAAGTAGAGCTTTTTGAAAAGGAAGGGTCACCGGGAGGAATACTCAAAGCCATCCCGAGCTTCAAACTGAACAGGAAACTTGCAGAAAAGGAAATTGCCTTAGTTACTGCCTTCAAAAACTTAAAAGTTCACACAGGCATCGAAATCTCCAGTCTTCCCGAAGGTTTTAATGCAATTGTCGTAGCCGTAGGTTCACAGACAGAGAAGAAGCTAAAAGTTAAAGGAGACAAAGTTCTATATCCCCTCAAGTTTTTAAGAGAAACTCCCGATCTAAAGGGGAAACGAGTTCTAATAATCGGAGCCGGAGATACAGCCTTTGACGTAGCAAGGCTAACAGTCAGGAAAGGCGGAGAAGCTGTCGTAATCTACAGGGGAAGAAGAGAAAACATAAGGGCTCATGAACGGGAAGTAACCGAGGCCATCAAGGAGGGGGTAAGAATCTACACCGAGTGCGAACTTGTAAATCTCAGCGGAAACAGGGCAGAACTCAACTGCGGAAGCTTTGAATTCGACTACTTAATCCCTGCAATAGGATTTGAAAAGGACTGGAAACTTTTTAAAAAGCTGGGAATATCGGGAAAAGAGAGAAAAGAAGGAAAAGTTTTCTTAACCGGAGATGCCTTTAAAGGAATGTCTACAGCAGTAGAAGCTGTGGGAGAAGCAAGGAAGACAGCCGAAGAGGTTCTTAAATATCTCAACCTCAAAGAGAGGGCTTGGTTCTCTATAGACTTTTACAGAGAAAAGCAGAAACGGATTTTCGGAGGAAACGTTTTCTTGGTATCAGAGGCTTCTCTCTGCCAGCACTGTGGAGAGAAAGTCAAAAGTTAGTGGATGGTAACAAAGAAAGGATATAGATTAGTCTCAAGCAAACGGGGAGCAGTAAAATGGAAGAGAAACTTGCACCAAGACTAGAAGATTACCTTGAAACCATATACCTCATTGAGAAGAAAAACCAGGTAGCAAGGGTAAAGGAGATAGCAAAAGCCAGAAACGTAAAAATGCCCACTGTAACGGAAGTCCTTAAACGGTTATCCGAAAGAGGATTTATAAAGTACGAACCCTACGGATACGTGAAAACAACAGAGAAGGGAAAGGAATACGCCCGGAAGCTGTACGAAAAGCATAAGATCCTCATAGAGTTTATGACAGAAGTTCTAAGGCTTCCTCTGGAGAGGGCAGAAGAAGAAGGATGCCTTTTGGAACACCACCTATCAGAAGAAACACTAAATAGGATTAAGGAGCTAACCAGGTACTTTAAAGAAAAAGGAATAAAACTTTTCGGAGATATGAATGACTAACATTGAAGAGGTTATAGTTCCGGAGCTGGTAGAGGATAAGGAAATTATCCCGATAGCAGAAAAGGTTCTATCGGGAGAGCGATTAAATTTTGAAGACGGAGTTAAACTCTTCAAAAGCAACGACTTGCTAACAATTGGAAGGCTTGCCGACTTTGTTAACAGGAAAAAGAACGGAAATTTTGTTTACTTTATTGTCAACAGGCACATTAACCTAACGAACCTCTGCAAGGGAACCTGCAAGTTCTGCGCGTTCAGGAAGAGAAAAGGAGAAAAGGGAGCCGAAGAGCTAACGGTAGATGAGGTATTGAAGAAAATAGAAGAGTTCAAAAATATCTCGGAAGTCCACATAGTAAGCGGCTTACACCCGGAATGGAATTACGAATACTACTTTCAGGTAATAAAGGAAATTAAGAGGAGCTTCCCCGACCTTCACGTTCAAGCATTCACTGCAGAAGAAATTGACCATCTCTCGAGAATTTCCGGAAAGGAAATAAAACAAGTAATTTCCGAACTAATAGAGGCAGGAGTTGACTCGCTACCAGGCGGCGGTGCCGAAGTTTTTAGTGAACGGGTAAGAAAAAAGCTCTGTCCCCAAAAGCTCTCTGCTCAAAGATACTTAGAGATACACAAGACAGCTCACAGACTCGGCTTAAGGAGCAATGCCTCCATCCTGTACGGCCACATAGAAACGTTAGAAGAAAGGGTAGATCACCTGTTGAAGCTGAGGGAAGCTCAGGATGAAACGGGCGGTTTCCAGGCCTTCCTTTCCTTTGCTTACCATCCAAAAAATACCGAACTGGGAGGAAACTTCACGACCGGATTTGATGATCTAAAAATGCTTTCCGTTGCAAGACTCTTACTCGACAACTTTAGCCACATCCGAGCCTTCTGGATAATGCTGGGAGAAAAGCTGGCCCAAGTTTCCCTCCACTTCGGAGTAAACGATCTTGACGGAACTGTTGTGGAAGAGTCAATAACGAAATCTGCCGGAGCAGAAAGCAGTTCTTTCATGCCGAAACAAAGGTTAATAAAGCTGATAAAGGAAGCCGGAAAAATCCCTGTTGAAAGAGACACCACTTACAACCCCCTAAAGCTTTATTAAGGAGAATACAATGGAAGAGGTAACAGTACCACTTATAAGAGATCCGGAACTGATTCCCATAGCAGACAAAGTGTTATCCGGGGAGAGGTTATCCTTTGAAGAAGGAGTTAAGCTGTTTAGAACCAATGACCTCTTAACCCTCGGAATGCTCGCGAATGCCGTTGCAGAGAAGAAAAACGGTAACTTCGCCTACTTCAACGTTAATGTTCACATTACTCCGACAAACATCTGTGTCGGAACTTGCAAGTTCTGTGCTTTTAAAAAGAAAAAGGGAGAAGAAGGGGCTTATGAACTGACAGTAGAAGAAATCCTTAGGAAGCTCTCTGTTTACAGGGAAAGAAATCCCGGATTGACCGAAGTTCACATAGTCGGAGGACTACATCCCGACTGGGAATACGAAGATTTCATTAATATAGTGAAACAGGTCAAGGCAAACTTCCCGGAAATTCACGTAAAGGCCTATACCGCAGAGGAGATAAAGTACATAGCAGAAAAGGGAGGAAAATCGGTAGAAGAAACCTTGATGGACTTAATAGAAGCAGGACTCGGTTCTATCCCCGGAGGAGGGGGAGAGATATTCAGCACGAGGGTAAGGCAGAAGCTCTGCCCGGACAAAATAACCGCAGAGGAGTACCTGGAGATACACAAAACAGCCCACAGATTAGGGCTTAAAAGCAACGCAACTATGCTCTTTGGTCACGTAGAATCTTTAGAGGAGAGAGTTGATCACTTGATAAGGCTCAGGGAAGCTCAGGATGAAACGGGAGGCTTCCAAACCTTCATACCACTCGCATTTCACCCGGTAAACACGGAAATTCCGGGAGCGAGCTTCACGACCGGAGTTGACGAGCTTAAAACAATAGCCGTATCAAGGCTTATGCTCGATAACTTCCCTCACATTAAAGCTTACTGGATAATGCTCGGAGAGAAAGTTGCTCAAATAGCCCTTCAGTTCGGAGCCGACGATATTGACGGAACAGTAGTAGAGGAAGACATTACCCAGGCCGCAGGGGCAAGGGCAGGACAGTTTATTCCGAAGGACAGGCTGATAAAACTGATAAGAGAAGCCGGAAAGATCCCCGTTGAAAGGGATACTCTCTATAACATCGTAAAAATCTACCAGTAGGAGGCAGGGATGAGCGAAAATACAATACTCGGAGTTATCTGCACAATCATAGCCATAGCCCTCCCTCTCTCCTTTGCAGTACTCGCGTGGAAGCACACCCTTGAGGAAAAGAAAAAACAGCAGGGAAAAAACAGTGAATAGGTATAAAAACCACTTACGTCTAATAAAACCCATTTTATGAGGATAATCATGACTAGGAAACTTCTGCTCTGGCTGGAAGAAGTAGGAATAGAAGATGTTTCACTTGTGGGAGGGAAAAACGCCTCCCTTGGAGAAATGATAAAAGCCCTTTCACCAAAGGGAGTGAACATTCCCGAAGGGTTCGTTATAACTGCAGAAAGCTACAAATATTTCATCTCCTACAACGGCCTTGACGAAAAAATAAGGGAAATACTCAAAGGGCTTAACGTAAGCGATATAGACGATCTTCACAACAGAGGTGAGAGAATAAGGAACCTGATAAAAAACGGCAAATTCCCTGAGGACCTAAAAGAAGCAATAGTCGAGTATTACCGAGAACTCTCTAAAAGGTTCAACGCAGAGGAGATAGACGTTGCCGTGAGATCCTCCGCAACCGCAGAAGACCTCCCGGACGCCTCTTTTGCAGGACAACAGGAAACCTTCCTTAACGTCAGAGGAGTAGAAAACCTCCTGAATGCCGTAAAAAGATGCTTTGCATCACTCTTTACAGATAGAGCAATCTCATATAGGGAGTCCTTCGGATTTGATCACTTTAAAGTTGCCTTAGCAGTAGGCGTTCAGAAAATGGTAAGGTCGGACTTAGCTTCATCCGGAGTCGGGTTTTCCCTCGATACCGAAAGCGGATTCAAAGATATTGTTTTGATCACCGGATCTTACGGCTTGGGTGAGATGGTTGTTAAGGGAGCTGTAACCCCCGACGAATGGCTCGTCTTTAAACCGACTTTAAAGAAAGGATACAAGGCGATAATAGAGAAAAAGCTCGGAGAGAAGAAACAAAAAATGGTCTACGGGGACAGCGAAAAAGAACCTGTAAAAGTAGTTCCCGTTCCCCTTTCCGACAGGGAAAAGTTTTGCCTCTCCGATGAAGAAATCCTCACTTTAGCCGGGTGGATTTGCAATATAGAGGAATACTACTCCCGGAAAAACGGCAAGTGGACTCCCATGGACGTAGAGTGGGCAAAGGACGGAGAACTTAACAGGCTCTACATCGTTCAAGCAAGGCCTGAAACTGTCCATTCAAGGAAAGACTACTCGAAAGTAACGGTTTACAAAATAGTAGAACCACCGGAAGAGAGACGTAAAAAAGTACTCGTAACCGGCATTGCCGTCGGAAGGAAGGTGGCCTTTGGAAGAGTAAAAGTCCTGATGTCGGTAGAGGAAGCGGACCGTTTTAAGGAAGGAGATGTACTAGTAACCGATATGACAGATCCCGACTGGGAACCAATAATGAAAAAGGCATCAGCAATAGTCACGAACAGGGGAGGCCGAACCTGCCACGCGGCCATTGTTGCAAGAGAGCTTGGAGTGCCGGCAGTTGTTGGAACAGGAAATGCAACGGAAATACTCAAGGAAGGAGAGGAAGTAACTGTTTCCTGCGCAGAGGGAGCAGTAGGGTATGTCTACAGGGGAAAGGTGGAGTATAAAGCCGAAGAGGTAGACTTAAATAAAATTCCAAGACCGAGAACTCCCATAATGCTCAACATAGCAACTCCCGAAGGGGCTTTTGATTTATCATTTCTTCCAAATGACGGTGTTGGCCTTGCAAGGGAAGAGTTCATAATTAACAACTATATCGGAATCCATCCCAACGCTCTGATAAGGTTTGAAGAAATAAAGAAGAAGGATCCGGAACTGGCCCGGGAAATTGAGGAAAAAACAAAAGGATTTAAGGACAAAAAGGAATTCTACGTGGAGAAGCTGGCCTACGGAATAGCAAGGATTGCTGCTGCTTTCTACCCCAAACCCGTCATAGTAAGGTTTTCGGATTTCAAGTCCAACGAATATGCAAACCTATTAGGAGGAAAGTATTTCGAACCGAAGGAAGAAAACCCAATGCTCGGCTGGAGGGGAGCTTCAAGGTACTACTCCCCGGAATTCAAAGAAGCATTCGGACTTGAATGCCTGGCGATAAAAAAGGTCAGAGAAGAAATGGGACTGAAGAACGTAATAGTAATGGTACCTTTCTGCAGGACACCAGAGGAAGGAAAGAAGGTATTGGAAGTCATGAAGGCTTACGGCCTTGAAAGGGAAAAGGACGGCCTTCAGGTATACGTTATGTGCGAAATCCCCTCAAACGTAATACTCTTCAAGGAGTTCTCTGAATACTTCGACGGCTTCTCTATAGGCTCTAACGACCTAACACAGCTTACCCTCGGCGTCGATAGGGATTCTTCCCTCGTTGCCCACATATATGACGAAAGAAACGAAGCAGTTAAGTGGATGGTTGCAAAAGCCATAGAGAACGGGAAGAAGTATGGAAGAAAAGTGGGAATCTGCGGTCAAGCTCCTTCAGATCACCCGGACTTTGCCCAGTTCCTCGTTGAGAAAGGCATAGATACCATCTCCATAAACCCCGACTCAATCCTTGACGTCATGAGAGCCGTTTACACAATAGAGGAAAGGATAAGCCGGAACAAGAACTGCCAATCCGGAGGCTAAGTAGTGGACGTATCCGTTGACATATCAAACTCAGGGATAAAACGGGAAGAAATTGAAAGAATTCTCGAACAAGCCGAAATTCGCACCCCGTCTCCCGAAGAGATGCCTTTTTTAAGGCTAACGGAAGAAAAAAAGATAAGCAGACTCAGAGAAATAGCCGGGAGTCTGAAGGAAAAAAGCGAGAACTTAATCGTCGTCGGAATGGGCGGTTCTTCTCTTGGAATAAAGGCCTTAAGAGAAGCCCTCGGAAAGGGAAACGGAGAACTGATTATCCTCGACAACGTCGATCCCACTTTCCTCAGCAGGACTCTGGAAAAAATAGATTTGAAAAGATGCTCATTTGCATTTATCAGCAAATCGGGAAAAACCTTAGAGACAGTAACAATCATGAACTTACTGATAAGCATCCTCAAAAAGGCAGGTACAGAACTTAAAGGAAGGACCGTTTTTATAGGAAACCGGGGAAACGCATTTGAAGAAATCGCTAAAAAGGAAAGTTGCCCATTTATTACCGTGCCGGAAGAAGTTGGAGGAAGGTTCTCAATATTTACTGCTGTCGGTGTATTTCCATCTCTCTTTGCTGGTTACGACGTTGACTCTCTCTTCAAAGGGGCAAGGAAGGCTGTTGAAGAGTGGAGGTTAGCCGGAAAATTAGCAGCAGTCAAGTTTATTCACTACCTAAGGGGACGGAACATCTCCGTAATGATGCCCTATTCAAGTCTTTTGAGGGAATTCACCGAATGGTATGCACAGCTCTGGGGAGAATCCCTCGGAAAGGAAAGAAAGGGACAAACCCCCATGAAAGCAATAGGGACTTCATCTCAACACTCTGTTCTCCAACTCTTCCTCGACGGCCCGGACGACAAAATCTACCAGCTGTTTAAAATCAAAAACTACAGGAATGACGTAAATCTCCCGGCAAAGAGCGTGATACTCCCGTTCCTCTCGGAAAAAAAGCTGTCAGAGGTAATTCATGCCGAGTTTGAAGGGACAGTGGCTGCCTTAAAGGAAAGGAAAAGGCCCCTCATTACTTTTGAACTGGAAGAAATATCCGAAGAAACACTCGGTTACCTGTTTATGCTTTACATGATTGCAACGGTTATTACGGGGAAACTTATGAAAGTCAATCCTTACGGACAGCCGGCAGTCGAATTGGGAAAAAGGGTTGCAACCGCAATTTTAGAAGGACAGCGTACTTAGAATAAGTAAAATTTTCCAAACACCAAATCGGAGGGAAAAATGGCCGTCGGTTTCATATTTCCCGGTCAGGGTTCTCAATATTCCGGAATGGGAAAGGAGCTTCTTGAGGCTTTTCCGACAGCAAGAGAAGTTTTTGAGGAAGCATCCGAAGGGGCTAAGGTTGACCTCAAAAAGCTCTGTTTTGAGTCATCGGAAGAGGAATTAACTCTGACCTACAATGCCCAACCTGCAATATTTACTGTAAGCATGGCCATCCTTAAGGTCCTGAGGGAAAACGGATTTAAGGAAGAACCGGTAGTCGTTGCGGGTCACTCCCTCGGCGAGTTCTCAGCGGCAGGAGCAGCCGGGGTTTTCTCCGTTGCAGAGGGCGCTTTCCTTGTGAGAAAGAGGGGAGAATTCATGCAGGAAGCAGTTCCGGCGGGAGTTGGAGGAATGACAGCGGTAATCGGCCTTCCCGCAGAGAAAATTGAAGAAGTGCTTGCTGAAGTTAAATCCGGATTTGTTCAAGTTGCCAATTTTAACAGCCCAGAACAAACAGTGATATCTGGAGAACTGAAAGGACTGGAAGAGGCCGAGAAAAAACTAAAAGCGGCCGGTGCAAAAAGGATCGTGAGGCTCTCCGTTTCGGCGCCTTTCCACTCCAAACTCATGAAACCGGCAGCGGAAAGGCTCAGGGAACTCATGGAAGGGATGGATTTTTGTAGAGCATCCGTACCGATACTCAACAATGCAGATGTAAAGCTGATTAAAGAACCTATTGAGATAAAGGACTCTTTTTACAGACAGGTCTTCTCAGCCGTAAGGTGGGTTGAAGACGTTTTAAAGATGAAGGAAATGGGAATAGATACGCTCTACGAAATTGGGCCAAAAAACGTTTTAAGAGGTCTTATAAGGAAAATAGACCGGGGTATAAAAGTTGTTAACATTGAAAAACCGAAAGACATTGAAAAAATTCTGGATAGATAAATGGGAAAACCCGAGCTTACAGATACTGCACTGGAAATATTAAAAGCCCGGTACTTGAAGCCTGGAGAAACTCCGGTAGAACTCTTTGAAAGAGTTGCAAGAGCTGTTTCAGAAGCAGAACTCTTCTACGGCTCAACCTCAAAAGCTAGGTACTGGGAAGAACGATTCCTGGAAATTATGCTGAACCTCGAATTTCTTCCGAACTCCCCGACCCTCATGAATGCCGGAACGGAACTTGGACAGCTTGCCGCCTGTTTCGTGCTGCCCGTTGAAGATTCAATAGAGGAAATCTTTGATTCAGTATCCCTAATGGCAAAGATTCAGAAAACGGGAGGAGGAACCGGATTTTCTTTTTCGAAGCTGAGGCCGGAAGGGGATATCGTAAGGACAACCAACGGCAAAGCCAGCGGTCCCGTCTCTTTTATGAGAGTTTTTGACTGCACAACAGATGCCATAAAGCAGGGAGGGAAGAGGAGAGGCGCAAATATGGGAGTCCTCTCCATCCACCACCCCGATGTGGAGAAATTCATAACATGCAAAAGGGATAAACGCAGTTTCAAAAACTTTAACATATCCGTAGCTGCAACTGATGTTTTTTTCGATGCCCTTGAAAAGGGAGATGAAATAGAACTCATAAATCCCAGGGACGGAAAGGTCTGGAAAAGAGTAAAGGCAGAAATCCTATTTAACCTCATTGCCGAATCGGCCTGGGATTCGGGAGATCCCGGAATCCTATATATTGATGAAATAAACCGCCACAACCCCACTCCTGAAATCGGCAGAATAGAAGCAACAAACCCGTGTGGAGAAGTTCCCCTCCTTCCCTACGAGGAGTGTAACCTCGGCTCGATAAACCTCACCAAAGTGGTAGAAAGAGAAAGAATCAACTGGAAAAAACTGGCAGAACTAGTAGAAGTAGCAGTAAGATTCCTTGATTGCGTCATAGACGTCAACAAATACCCGGACGAAAGAATCGAGAGAATGGCAAAGGGAAACAGGAAAATAGGCCTCGGTATCATGGGATGGGCAGAAATGCTTATAATGCTTAAGATTCCTTACAATTCAAAAGAGGCATTAAAACTTGCAGACAGGTTGATGGGCTTTATCAATAAAAAAGCATTCGAAACATCCGTAAAACTTGCGGACGAAAAAGGCAGTTTCCCCAATATAGACAGGAGCATATACAGGGGGAAAAAGCTCAGGAACGCCACGAGGACGAGCATCGCTCCCACCGGAACAATAAGCATGATAGCCGGAACTACCCCCAGCATAGAACCCCTTTTTGCAGTAGCTTATGTTAAAAGAGTTTTAGAGAGTAAAGAAATTGTCCAGATAGATCCCCTTTTCCTGAAGTATGCAGGTAGAAATCTTTCACAGGAAGAAGTGGAAGAAGCTATTAAAGCAGGAAGCATTCAAGGTATAGAAGGCATTCCGGATGAAATTAAAAAGCTTTTCATCACAGCCCTGGATATAGAACCGGAGTGGCATGTTAAAATGCAGGCAGCATTTCAAAAGCACGTTGACAACGCCGTTTCAAAAACGGTAAATATGAGGAAGGAGAAAAGTGTAGAAGACGTCAAAAACGTTTTTCTCCTTGGAAGGAAGTTAAAATTAAAAGGGCTTACTGTATTTAGGGAAGGCTCAAAGGAGGGAGTTATAAGATTCGGCCTTAAAAAGGAAAGGCCAACGTGTGAATGTAACTTTAACTTTTAGGAGCGGGAACATGGCAGCGGTTTTCAGGTTAGTTCTCTTAGCAATTCTCTTCGCATTTTCATGTGGCGGAGGGGGTGGAAGCAGTTCCAACAGTTATTCCGTTAGCGGTCGGTTTCTTGCAAGCTACGTAAAAGGATTAAAAGTGTGTATTTCGGGGACAAACGAGTGCTACTTCACCGACAACAGAGGAGAATTTCACCTGGTTTCAGACATTCCGAACCCGGAACTAACGTTTTCGGTATCGGAACTGGAAATCGGGAGCTATAAACTGAAATATAACGGGGAAATAGTTACCCCCTTTAAGCTGGCCGGGGGAGACATAAAGGCAGGGGAAATAGTCGGAAAGGTAATTCACGCTATCGGTGGAGACATCAATGGAACAGCCGAAGTAGTAGATTTAACAGATGTTTACGCAGAACCGGAAGAAGAAATCGGAAACCTTGTAGATACAGTGAGGTCAAACAAAGCAATCAATATAGAAATAACCGGAGGAACCGTAAAAATTGATCCTTCAAACGGAACAGTTGAGGTATGTTCCGGTGGTTCATGCAAAGAAGTTAATTATAGACAGTGGCTTATACTGATATATATGAACGGAGATAACAGTCTGGATTCCTACATAGATAAAGACATAGAGGAAATCAATAGTGCAGCTATCCCACCAACAGTAAAAATCGTGGCTTTCGTTGATAGAAAAGGCAATTCCGGCGGGGAGGTTTGGGAAACAGATTCAAGTGGAAAACTCCTTAAAGTAAAAACAACAGAAGAACCAAATATGGGTAATCCTGAAACACTTGAAAGCTTCCTAAAAGAATACCTGGAAAAATATCCCTCTGCTTATACAGCACTTATATTCTGGAACCACGGAACCGGATGGAGGATAAGCAGAAGTTCATCTGTTGACGAGTATCCCGAAGATCGGCTTTTTATGTATGAAACAAAGGAAGCTCTTCAAAACGTCGGACACAAATTCGATGTAATAGGATTTGATGAGTGTCTTATGGGAATGGTAGAAGTTTTCTACGATTTACTTAACCACTATGATTACATAGCGGGGTCAGAATACTATGAACCGGGAGACGGCTGGAGGTACGACATCCTGCTCTCAAAGTTTAAAGATAACCCAATTCCTTCTCCAAAAACTTTTGCTACGTGGATAGTCGACGCCTACGGAGAAGCATACAAAGATTCCAGCTCACCGGCAACGATGATAGCAATGTCAGAAAATGAAACGAAAGAATTAGTAAGTGCAATAAATACACTGTCCCGACAGCTTAACAACGATACATTCGATGACTTTTATCAAGCAAGAAACAGCACAAAAACCGTAACTGGCGACAGTTATAACCACGTTGATCTCTATACTTTGGCAGAAAAATTATCATCTTACAGCGGGGCTGAAGAAATCCTGCAAGTAATTGAAAACAGCCATAAGGTTACTTTAAACACGTCCAACTTAAAAGGCATATCCATCTACTACCCGAAGACAAAAGACGATGCCGGAGATGAACTTAACTGCTATTTAATGGCATCCCCGGGCAGTTGCGCTGGAGAAAGCGATTACTACAACCCCTTCGCATCAACAGAATGGGACGACTTCCTTAAAACTTTCTACCAACTGGAGGAACGGTGAAAAGAATAATATCGGTTCTCTTTCTAATACTATCGGGCTGTAGTTCCGTCCAGATGAACGGTGAAACAAGAATCAGAATTGAAAATATCAGCAGTATCCTAAATAATTGCAGCTCGTTAATCGGAAAAACGGTAACGGTAAAAGCAGAATACAAAGGCTGGGACTGTCCGTCAGGCTGTAAAAATCCCGGAATAACAAGATCCGACTCCTGTATAGTGGACAAAACCGGTTGCATATACTTAATGGGAACAGGGAAGCTTAACCCCATAATAGATAAAAACAAAATTTTTCTCTTTAGGGCCGAAGTAGAAACAACGAAAGACGGAACCTGTTACCTAAAGGTAGTCAAGTCTAATGAAGTTAGGTGAATTTTCACTCATAGAGATACTGACCAAAAAGCTAAAAACCCTAAAAAAAGAGGTCGTCCTTTCAGTAGGAGATGACACAGCAGTTATAAAGAAAAATAGCACTTTTCTCCTGCTGACCGTCGATGCCCTTGTAGAAAACAGCCACTTCCGGCGAGAATGGAAGAAAAAAATTAGAGAGCTTTACTACCTCTTGGGGAGGAAACTCCTTTCAATCTCACTCAGCGACATTGCTGCGATGGGAGGAGAGGCAAAGTACGCTCTCGTAACCTTGGGAGTTTCTGAAAGCTCCAAATTAGAAGATTTAGAAGCCTTATATAAAGGCTTATCTGACGCATCTGTGGAATATAACGTTGACGTGGTAGGAGGAGATACCGTCAGATCAAAAGGAGAATTTTTTGACCTCTTTCTATTAGGAGAAAGCCGGAAATTTATGAGAAGAAGCGAGGCAAAGCCAGGAGAACTCGTAGCTGTAACCGGAACTTTCGGAGACAGCAAAGCCGGATTAGAGTTAATCGAAAAAGGAAAGGAAATAAAGAGAAATTTTCTTATAAATAGATTTCTCAATCCGACTCCCCGTCTAAAAGAAGGAAAAGAAGCAGTAAGGATGGGCGTAAAATGCGGAACTGACGTTAGTGACGGGCTTATTTTTAATCTTTATACAATAGCAGAAAGCTCCAAGGTTAGTATATTTATCGATTCAGGCAAGATTCCAATGTCGAAAGAACTGTTAAGTTTTTGCAAGGAAAGGAAGAGAAATCCTTTAGAGTACGCCCTATTCGGAGGAGAGGATTACGAACTCATAATAACTTTTCCCAACGACATAGAAAAGGAAATCACAGCACTGGGCTTTAAGGTAATAGGAGAAGCAGGTAAAGGATCTGGTGTTTTTCTTGATGGAAAACTTATTCCTAAAAAAGGATTCGATCACTTCAGGAGGGAATAGTGAACCTGTTTGATTCGGTAATACTCGGAGCTGTCGAAGGCATAACAGAATTTCTACCCATATCATCAACCGGACATATGATACTCGTTTCCCACTTGCTTGGTTTAAAACAGACCGCTTTCGAAAAAACTTTTGAAATAGCGATCCAGCTGGGAGCAATACTGGCAGTAGTTTTCCTTTACAGGGAAAAGCTGACCCACAGTTTGGAACTTTGGAAAAGACTTACAGCGGCATTTATTCCCACGGGAATCTTAGGACTGCTGCTTCACGGATATGTTGAAAGACTCTTTAATCCCTATGTCGTAAGCGGAGCTTTAATTGTATGGGGTTTTATCTTCATCCTTGTTGAACTGCTTTACAAAGAAAAAGATCACCATTTAGAGAAACCGGAAGAACTCAGTTATACCAAAGCCGTGGCAATAGGGATCTTCCAGTCATTGGCAATGGTTCCCGGAACATCCCGTTCCGGAGCAACTATTGTAGGAGGACTGCTACTCGGAATGAAAAGAAGTGCGGCTACCGAGTTCTCCTTCCTGCTGGCAGTCCCGACTATGTTTGCTGCAACTGGCTTTGAGCTTATCAAGAACTTCCAGGAAATAAACCTCGCAAATGCCACTATACTCACGACAGGATTCCTAACGGCCTTTATTTTCGCCTTTCTGTCAGTTAAATGGCTCTTATCCTACGTAAGAAAGCACACGTTTATCCCATTCGGGATATACAGGATAGTAGTCGGAAGCCTTTTCCTGCTTACCGTGCTATAATTGCATGGGAGGTAAAAATGGCCGTAAGCATAACGGATCTGCTTAAAGAAGTAATAGAAAGAGGAGCTTCCGACCTCCACCTGGCTCCCGGAAGCCCTCCCAGGCTGAGATTGGTCGGAGAGCTAATACCCCTAACCGAATACGGTGTTCTAACTCCCTCCGACACAAAAAGGCTAATTTACAGCGTTCTTACCGACATACAAAAGAAGCGCCTCGAAGAAGACCTGGAGTTGGACTTCTCTTTCGGCATAAAGGGCATTGCAAGGTTCAGGGGAAATGCGTACTTTCAAAGGGGTACCCTTGCTGCGGCATTCAGGTTGATTCCCTTCGACATTCCGGAATTTAAGAGTCTGGGTCTCCCTTCTGTAATAGAAACTTTCGCCCATAAGGATAAAGGCCTAATCTTGGTTACCGGACCTACCGGTTCGGGAAAGTCCACCACCCTTGCTTCTCTGATAAACATCATAAACCATACATATCACTACCACATAATAACCATTGAAGATCCCATAGAATTCATTTATGACCACGATAAGTGCCTTGTAACGCAAAGAGAGCTGGGAAGTGATACCAAAAGCTTTGCAAGGGCGCTCAGGGCAGCGCTCAGGGAGGATCCCGACGTTATACTGGTAGGAGAGATGAGGGATCCCGAAACGATTGAAGCGGCTCTTACTGCCGCAGAAACGGGTCACCTTGTCTTCTCCACACTACACACAAATTCCGCAGTGGAAACAATAAACCGTATCGTCGACGTGTTCCCTGCGGAGAAGCAGGCCCAAATAAGGACTCAGCTTTCCTTTGTATTGATAGGTACGGTAGCCCAAAAACTGCTCAAGCGCAAGGACGGAAGGGGAAGGGTTGCTGCAGTGGAAGTCTTTATACCAACTCCGGCTATCAGAAACCTCATCAGGGAAAACAAGCTCCACCAAATCTACTCCATGATGCAGACCGGTCAATCGCAAACAGGAATGGTAACGATGAACCAAAGCCTGGCGAAGCTCTACGTAGAAGGTAAAATAGATCTAGAAGAAGCAAAACGAGTATCACCCGATACAAAAGAGTTAGAATCCTTGATTAGATCCTTCTCCAAAGGTTAGAAATGGCAATATACAAGTACGTCGGAAAGGACATTTTAGAGAGAAGACGAAAGGGTGTAGTTGAAGCAGAGTCAGAAGAACTGGCCAGAAATATTTTGTTTAACCGCGGCATAGTAACGATTGAGTCCCTAAAAGAAGAAAAAAGCATTCTAAAATCAAACATTAGCTTCTCTTTTTTATCAAGAGTATCTTCTAAGGATGTACTGATATTTACAAGACAGCTGTATGCAATGATCCATGCAGGAATACCCCTCGTTCAAGCACTGAAAATAATTCAGGATCAAATTCCTAACGGAAGGCTCAGAGAAATCATAAAAGATGTAGCTAATTTCATCGAGGAAGGAGGCAGGTTTTCTACAGCCCTTTCAAAATACAGGGATGTATTCGGTGACCTTTACATATCAATGATCAGGGCCGCTGAGGAAGCAGGAACTCTTGAACAAACAATTAAAAGAATTGCCGAACACCTCGAAAAGATTGAAAATTTAAAAGGTAAGATTAAAAGTGCACTTTTCTATCCTATTTTTGTACTTATAACAGCTACTATTATAGTTAGTGGAATACTAATATTTATCATTCCAACTTTCCAACAACTTTATGAAGACCTGGGAGGAGAACTTCCCGCATTAACACAGGCCGTAATAAACTTAAGCCACTGGTTAAGAGATTACATAGGCTGGATAGTTTTGGGAACGGCCGCCTCCATATTTACATTCTTCAAAGCAAGAAAGAACAAAAAATTTAAATACATTACAGACAAAATCCTTTTAAGACTTCCCGTCTTTGGAAGCTTGATACTAAAGGGAAGTATGGCCGGATTTGCAAGAACCTTATCCTCAATGATTTCAAGCGGTATAAACATACTGGAAGCCCTTTCTATATCCGCCGAAACTTCGGGCAACGAAGTAATAAGGAAAGCCATTGAAGATATTAGAAAGCAGGTAGAAAGAGGGGTGAACGTATCAACGGCAATGGCAAAGAACCCCATTTTTCCCCCTATGGTTGTCAACATGGTAGCAATTGGTGAAGAAGCAGGAAATCTTGATGAAATGCTTTCCAAAGTAGCAGATTTTTATGAAGAGGAAGTTGATAGAACAGTTGACGGTCTCACCTCGCTGATAGAACCTATCATGATAGTTTTTATAGGCGGAATTATCGGGGGAATAATCATTGCTATGTACCTGCCGATATTCAAAATCGGAGAACTTATCAAGTAGAACAAAATGTCCTGAAGTAAATAACCTCCTTAAATCTCTGGTAGAAAGGCTTTCCTTTCGGAAGGCTTAACCGGAAACTTCCGATTTGAACTACCGGAACAGCATCTTCCCGTGCGCTCGTTATAAATACTTCATCCGCCTGCAGCAGCTCTTCAAGTCTGAAAAAACCCTCAATAACCGAGATACCCATTTCCCGGCACAGATCTATCAAGAAAGTTCTCCTCGTCCCCGGAAGGCATCCTGTCTTAAGGGAAGGAGTAAACAGAACACCTCCTTTAAGAAAGAAAATGTTGGCGAAAGCAGCCTCGGAAAGAAAGCCACAAGGATCGAACAAGACGGCCTCATCATATCCCTTCTTCTCTGCCACCCCAAGAGCGTAGAGGGAGTCCATTATGTCTAATTTTTTTACCAGCGAAAGTGGAGAAAAATTCCTTCTGACGGAGTAAAGTGGAAGGAGTTTCACAGAATCTCTTTTTACGCAAGGCCTACCCGAAACGGTATAACTGCCGTCGGAGAACAGGGTAAAACGGACAAGGCAGGAATCATTGCTACAACCGGAAAGAATGATTTCAGCAAAATCTTCAAGGGATAGTCCCAAAGGAATATCCAAAAAGGAAGCTCCTTTTCTTAACCTATCAAAATGAAGGGAGAGGAGCACAGCCCTTCCCTTCTCTATTCTAACCGTTTCAAAAATCCCTTTTCTTTTCATTACGGAGCATCAAATCCCGGAATCCGGGGAACTCTTTTGAGCTTGCTGGACTTGTAATACCAGCCCCAGAGCTTCTTCAACGAGTGACCGATAAAGGGAAGCGGTAGCATTATCGACCTCTTATCGTCCCTGAACACCAGTGCCCCGCTCATCCAGCACGGTCCCATATCCATAAGGCAGAGAATGTGCAAATGGTGAATATAGCTTTCCCTCTCCGGATTCCCGTCAATCTTATTTTTAAGATTTCTGGCTACTATTCTCGCCATAACTTCAGCTATGTGACCCTGCTTCGCCTTCCACTTTGGACCTTCAAAGGCAGCGCTATCACCTATAGCCCAAACAGTCTCATCCGTTCCGGGAACGGCACAGGAAGACTCAATCTTCACGAAACCGGCCTCGTTTAAGGGAAGATCAGAATTCCTAAAGACAAGATGTCCATCAGTTGCAGGAATAAACATCGTAAGGTCAGATTTTAAGAAGTAATCCCCTTCAAAAAGAATACCGTCAGGCTTAAACTCAACGATCTTCCTTCCAAAGTGCCTTTTTACCCCCAGTTTATCAAGCATTTTATAGGCCCTTTCCGCATTTTTCTCCCCGAGCCTTATTCCCGGCTTAGGCATAGGAGCAAAGAAGTGAAGCTGAAACTTGTCCCTTATCCCCTTTTTCTTAAAATAACAATCAAGGTTAAAGATAAACTCAAAAGCAGGACCACCCCTAACACCGGTCGGATCCTTCGGGTTACCGCCGAAACCGGCTGCTATAACTCCTCCGCCTCTCTCTATAAGCTCGTCAATCCTTTTCCTAAGCTCCAGGGACTCCTCAGGTTTTCCGCATATTGACAGGAAGTTCTCACTACCCTTATGCCTTACCTTCGTTCCTCCTAAGGCTATGACAAGGTAATCGTACTCCTTTACAGTACCATCAGCGAGGTAAACCTTTTTCTCTTTGGTAGAAATCTTCTCAACTTTTCCTATCGTCAGTTTAAAACCGTTGACTTCCGCAACCTTCTCCAGAGGAAGGATAACGTCTTCCCACTCGTACTCGTGGGTGGGTATCCAAATAGAAATTGGATAAATGTAGAGATAATCCCTGTCAGAAATAAGCTCAACATCAAAGCATTTGTGACACAAGGCAAAAGCCGCCTCTACTCCCCCAATACCGCCTCCTAAAACCAGAACTTTTGGTGCCATCTTCTCACCCCTTCAATCGGTAGTTTAGAATAAAAGGTAATCTTTATTTTAAACTAAATTTCCCCTTTGAAGAAAAGAGAAGGATTCCGTCATCTACGAAGAAAAGCGCCAAGTCAGAAACCCTAAAGCCCGCTTTCTCCAAAAGGTCTCTGTAAGTTCTTAGCTGGCTAAAGTAAATCTCCTCTTTTTCTTTGGTGTAGACTCCGGTTTTAAAATCCCAAACTTCTACAATTTTACCCTTCACTCCGTCGAGATACCTTATAAGATCCACCCTCGCCCTTACAAGCTCTTTCCCGTCCCAAAAAGTCAGGGGAAGTTCGGTCTTCACAGGACAGCTTTTAAGGTAGCTTTCATGCTTCTTTAAAAAGCGGTATATCTCCTTCAGGCGTTCTCTGAGGGATTCGGAAGAAAACATAACGGAAGCCGCAGCGAAGTCGAGAGCTTCATCCTCCAAAGCTCCCATGAAAAAGGCCTGACAAAGCGCGTGAACTGCCGTTCCGTAATCTTGAGGTGATAATCCCTTCGGAAGGTAAGGGTTTTTCTCTCCGATCAGACTTTCAGACTTATTTTCGCTCGGACGAAAGACTTTAACAAAATCGGGAAGATTCTTCGGAACAGTCACCAGGTTAAACTTTCTCTTCTCCGGGACAGGATTTCCTTCTTCTGTCTTTTCCTTAAAAGACAGAAAATCTCCGCACTCAATCTCTTCCAGGCCGAACTTTTCTCCACCAATGACCAGTTTATCCTTTCTTAAGTCGGCTCCGATAACCAGCTTTCTCTTGGCCCTCGTCATCCCGACGTAAATTAAATTCTTGTTTTCCAGGTCTTCCAGGTGATCATTAATACACTCAAGCATGTAAAAAAGAGGACTATCCGAAAATTCTCTGTTGGAAGAGTAAAGCCTTACAGCAAAGCCCAGGTTGGTAAAGAGGAAATTTCTCCTAAAATAGCGACCCGTTTTCGGGTCATACCATCCCCCCCTTCTCCTGTTCCAAGGGCAGAGAATCACCGCATCAAACTCAAGTCCTTTGGAACTGTGAATTGTGGTAAGGACAAAACCATTCTTAACAAGAGGCTTTGATGAACGCCCGCCGTAACCCCCGGAATTTTTCCTTTCCTTAAGGAGAGCAACAAGCTCCTCAAAATCGGGAGACTCGTTGACTTCAAGCTTATAAACTTCATCGAGGATATCGAGCAAAGCTTTATAGGAGTCGAAATCGGTAGTCTTAAGAAGATCAAGGTATCCCGTTCTCAAGAGTATTCTAAAAATCAGAGTGGAATGAAGTTCTTTATCAAGGTTCTTCTTCTCCCTTTCGAGGTAATCGATAAACTCCCTCACCTCCTCCGGAGCTGCCCCGATTCCCTCCTTTGAAATAACAAGGGCAGTCGTGTGATCCAGCCCAACCATCCTCGAAGAAAGCAGGTTAAAAAGAGACAAATCATCTCCTTTCAGGAGAAACTCGAGGAGGTTTATGAGTTCCTCAGCCCCGTAAGTCGAGTACGGATCAGCAGAAAGGTAGGCAAAATCTATACCTTTCTCCTTTAAGTAAGCCTCAAAAGGCTTCAGGTGTCTCCAGGTCTTTGCTATGACGCCGACAACCCCTTCTTTCAAAAAGCTGAAAGTCTCTCTAACGGAGAAATCAACGAAACTTTCCCTATCCTTAACCGGGAAGATAACTACTTCACCGCCGTCGGAAGCCGTTTCCGGAGTTTTGAAGGGGCAAAAGTTCACCGAAAGCAGGGAATCATCCCTGTAGAGCTTCGGAAAGAAACAGTTAAAAAACTTAATCAGATTCACGGAAGACCTGTAGTTTTCGCTCTTTGTAATGAAGTCAACTTTTACCCTACTACTTTCCTTAAACTCCTCAAGGAAAGTCAGAACTCTCTTCCATACAAGAATATCGGCCGACCTGAAACGGTATATCGACTGCTTCGGATCTCCCACAACAATTACGTCAAAATCCTTTCCCCTCTCTACCGCATGTTTCACCAAACTTTCAACGATGCTCCACTGGACAGGGTCGGTATCTTGAAACTCATCAATGATAAGGACTCTATAGTGATCCAAAAGTTCATCTCTGAACTTCTCATTCCCCGCAACAGCTTCAGAGGCCTTTAAAAGGATTTCATCGTAGTCAAGCCTCTTTCCAGAATAAAGTTTTCGTCTGTAGATATCAAGGGTTTCCCTTAAAATCTTAAGAAGAAGATCCGCTCCCCTTTTTTCCGCTTCAAACCTTCGGTTGCAGGGAACGGCCTTTTTCTGTGGAAGTTTTGAGTAGAGAAACTCTATCGTCTCAACCATTTTCTCAACACTGAAATCCTCTCCGGAAAAGTTGTAGCGCGTTCTATGAAGGATAACCTCCCTCAAGAAATCGCCGAGAATTCTCAAAGCATTTACCCTATTCCTATCAATCAGCTCTAAAAGCCTCTGAAAATCGGGAAGAGGAGAAAATCTCTCCAAGACCTCTAAAACAGACTCGTTTGCGAACTCTTCCACCTCCATCGAAGTTGCAATCTCATAGTCAAGTGAAAACACTCCCGCCCGGTAACCAAAAGTTCTTAAAAGGTCATAACAGAAAGAGTGAACCGTACCGATTGGAGCCGACGGAAGATAAAGCAGGGTACTGCCGAGTTTTGTGTCAGATTCAACGGCCTTCTTGACTTTATCCTTTATCTCAGCCGCAGCCGCTTCCGTAAAAGTTATGAAAACGATGCTGTCTACGGAAATTCCTTTTCTTAAGAAATTAAGGTACTCATTTACAAGAGAAGTTGTTTTACCGGCTCCTGCATTTGCTTCAATGACCTTAAGGGTAACCATAATAAACTATCCCAACCTGTAACTGAGGTGCCTCTCAAAAACCGTTTTTATTCTATCAAGCCGTTTTCCTGGATAACTCCCTTTTTGAGAAGAAAAAGGTGCCTTAAGCAACTTCAACGAAAGTCTGGAGTCCCGATAACTCCACGGAAACTCCCCCTCTCCGCAGCGACTACACAAAACCCCTCCCTTATCCAGCGAAAAACTCTCGATTTCTTTAGAACCGCAAAGAACGCACTTTGAAAGGATTGGGAAAACTCCCTCAAGGAAAGTAAACTTAAGGAGAAACATAACGTAGGCAAGTTTGAATTCAGAAGTTACGGAAAGGTAATAAGAAAAAAGGTCAAAAACTCTCTGGGACGGCGCCACCTGATAAGAAGCGAGAAGTTTTGAAATCCTTTCCCTGTAAAAAAACTCCCGGGCAGTTTTCGGAAAGTGGGGTTTAATCAGCTTAGCTTTAACAACTTCAAATCTACCGGCTTTTTCCCTCAAGAAAAACTGTGAAAGAGAAAATAGATCAAACTTTAACGGGAAGTCTCCGGCTTTCAGCTTAACAACTGCAGGTAGCCTTCCGAGCAAGTCCGTATAAAGGGTAAGAGATCTGAGGGAATCCCCCAGATCCTTCGACCTTAAAACAAAGCCCTTTACTTTATACATTGAACCTGAAGTAAATTATATCCCCGTCCTGCACAATGTAGTCCTTCCCCTCAAGTCTCATAAGCCCTTTCTCCTTACAGGCTTGGAGAGAACCTTCCCTTAAGAGATCTTCATATCTAATAACTTCTGCTCTTATGAATCCCCTCTCAATATCGGAGTGGATTTTTCCGGCAGCCTGAGGAGCTTTTGTTCCTTTTCTAACAGTCCAAGCCTTTACCTCTTGTTCGCCCGCAGTAAAAAAGGTAACAAGGTCAAGAAGTCTATAACCTTCCCTGATCATCACATTAAGACCGGGCTCTTCCAAGCCGAGCTCTTTAAGAAACTCCTCCCTCTCGTCAGGTTCAAGTTCAGCCAGTTCGGCCTCAACTTTCGCACATATCTTTACAACAGGCGCTCCCTCCCTGTCGGCCAGCTCCCTAACGGCCGTTACGAGATCGTTATCCTCAAAAAGCCCCTCTTCGTCAACGTTGGCAACGTACATAACGGGCTTCGCCGTAAGGAGAGAAAGTTCCTTAATAACCCTTCTTGCCTCATCGTCAAGTTCATTCAAGTAAGGATACAGCCTCTCTCCAGCCTCAAGTATTGCCTTTAACTTCTCGAGAGCTTCGGCCTCCGCTCTTGCTCCCTTATCTCCGCTCTTTGCCTGCTTTGAAACTCTGGAAAGCCTCTTCTCTACGCTCTCAAGGTCTTTGAAAACAAGCTCAAGGTTTATGGTCTCAATATCCCTGACGGGATCAACACTGCCGTCAACGTGAACGACGTTTTCATCCCTGAAACACCTGACGACGTGGGCAATGGCATCAACGCTCCTTATGTTTGCAAGGAACTGGTTACCGAGACCCTCCCCTTTGCTTGCTCCCCTCACAAGACCGGCAATATCAACAAACTCAATGGTCGTTGGAGTCACTTTCCTCGGCCTGACAATTTCGGCTATCCTGTAAAGCCTCTCATCCGGAACTTCAACCACGCCGACGTTCGGCTCGATTGTACAGAAGGGATAGTTTGCGGCCTCGGCTTTTGCAGAGCTTGTAAGAGCGTTAAAGAGAGTAGATTTTCCCACGTTGGGAAGCCCCACTATTCCGCAGTTAAATCCCATACCGATCACCTCTCGCTTTTTGTGAAAAAATGACAAAAATCAATTTAGTTCTAACGACAAAGTAAGGAAGGGGACAAAAGGAAGGATTCTTAATAGAATAGCCGGAAGAAATCCCCCCGAAGGGGGACAAAAGGAAACTTAGGAAAGGATTTCGTCGATTGAAACGACTTCTCCGACCTTACCCGCAATGTCGGGGCCGGGCTTGAGAGTCTTCTTCCCGGGTCTCCAGTTTGCCGGGCAGGCTTCATCGGGATGTTCGTAAACGTACTTCCAGGCATCAAGCTGTCTCAGAAGCTCGTTTACGTTCCTTCCAACCGGCGGTTCAAGAACTTCCTCAGCAACGATGATACCTTCAGGGTTAATGATAAACCTTCCCCTCCTTGCAATCCCCGCATCCTCCATATAGACGCCGTAAGCCCTGGATACCTCTCCGGTCGGATCTGCCCCCAGAAGGAACTTAACATCTTTCATGAGGGGTTCAACTTCACAGAAAATCTGATGGCTGAATACCGTGTCGGTAGAAATCGCAAGGACTTCGGCTCCGCGGGACTTGATCTCATCGTACTTGGCTGCGACCGCAGCCAGCTCAGTAGGTCAGACAAAGGTAAAGTCCGCAGGGTAGAAGCAGAGAATCAAGAATTTCCCGTCATTGTTCGGCACGTAATCGCTAAGAGAGACATCAACGTACTTCTTATTTACCGGGTCGTAGGCCTGAACCTTAAACTCCGGTGCTTTTTGACCCACAAGTGCCATTTTCTTCCTCCTGAAAAGGTTTTTCAATATTAAAACTTATGATAGACTTTTAATAAGAATCCTATCCAATCTATAGGTTTTAACTATGGAACTTGAGTGTTTTAAACTTGTTCCCTCCGGAAACCTCAAACTTGTTGAAGCGGTATCAGAAACTTTGGGATCTAAAAACAAAGCAAAAAAACTGATCAACGAAGGACTGGTGGCCGTTAATGGTATTAAAGAACTCCGCTACAGGAGGACGGTCTCCCCGAAGGATAGAATTGTTGTCTCTCTTAATCCCTGCCTGTTTGAAAGGAAGCCTCTTAGGCTTCTCTACCTGAAGAAAGGAGTGGCTGTTATCTCAAAACCGCCATTCCTCAATACCAACCTTAACCCTCCGGATCTTGAAGGATATCTAAGGAAAAGACTCGGTAAAGAATGGCGCGTCGTTCACAGGCTCGACAGGCAGACCTCCGGGGCAGTAATAGCAGTCAAAGGAGATAGGCTGTTCGAGGCCTTTAAGGAAGAGTTCAAAAAAAGGAGGGTTCGAAAAGTTTACAGGGCCCTGGTTCTGGGCAGAATAAAAGGAGGAGGCAAAATAACAAAACCGATTGACGGGAAAGAAGCAGTAACGATTTTTAAACCTATAAAAGCATACCGATTCACAACCCTGCTCGAGGTAGAGATAGAAACCGGCAGAAAGCATCAAATCAGAAAACACATGGCCGATGTCGGTCATCCGATCGTCGGAGAGTTCCTTTACTACAGGAGAAGCTGGCCGGAAGCTCTCCTCTGTGCCCCGAGGATAATGCTGCACAGCTACATAATTTCCTTCAACCATCCCCAAACAGGAGAAACGGTAAACGTAAAAGCGCCTCTCCCGGAGGATTTTGAAAAGTTCCTATCTCTCCAGGAAGATTGAGAGGTCTATATCGAGCCCGGAATTTCTCAATTTCCTGAGAGCCTTTGATTCTATCTGTCTGATCCTCTCTCTCGTAACTTTAAGTTCCTTACCGACCTGCTCCAAAGTATGCTCGGCATAGCCGTCAAGGCCGAACCTGAGCTTGAGAACAAGGGCTTCCCTCTCCGAAAGCTGAGATAGAAGCTGAGAGACCTTCTCTTGGAGATCTTTCTTAATAACCTCATGCTCGGGAATGGGGCTCTTTGTATCTTCAATGAAGTTCCCGAGAGTACTGTCTTCATCATCTCCTATGGGAGTTTCAAGGGAAACCGGTTCCTGAGCCAACTGGAGGATTGAGCGCACCTTCGAAGAGGGCATTTTGAGCCTTTCTGCTATCTCTTCAGGCCTCGGTTCCCTTCCGAGTTCCTGGAACATCTGTCTGGAAGTCTTTATAACTTTATTTATCGTTTCAATCATGTGCACGGGAATTCTTATAGTCCTTGCCTGGTCGGCTATTGCCCTTGTTATCGCCTGCCTTATCCACCAGGTAGCGTAAGTAGAAAACTTGTACCCCCTCCGGTACTCAAACTTATCAACGGCCTTCATAAGGCCGATATTTCCTTCCTGAATTAGATCCAGGAAGTGAAGTCCCCTGTTTATGTACTTTTTGGCTATACTGACAACAAGCCTCAGGTTAGACCTTACAAGCACCTGCTTTGCTTCCTGAGAGTCCTTTTTGTAGAAGTAAATCTTTTCGGCCAGGCGGTAAAACTCGTTTCTCGGCATATCAAGGCTTTTTATAAGCTGGTTGTAAGTTTCTTTTGTATCGAGGTATTTCTTTACCATTTTCTTTATCTCACGAGTCGTGTAGCGAGAAGCATCTATCTTTTCCCTAACATCATCATCATCAATTCTTTGAGATATCTGATCTATAGGAATACCGAGAAAAGAGAGTTTACCGCTGAGTTTTTGAATACTCTTCTCGCTTGTTTTAAGGGTCTTATATTTTTTGTATATATCATCCGCCATCCTCTCATAGATTGAATAAGAAAAGGGGAGTTGCCTCAAAAGATTGTTAATTTTAGCCCAAGTTCTCAGCATTTCTCTTTTTACTTTTTTATCTTTTCTATTCCTTGCATACTTTTTTCTCAATTTCTCGAACTGAGGAAGGAGTTCTTTTACTTCACCGACTATTGCAAAGAACTTTTTTCTTCTCTGGCTTTCTCCGCCTTCCGCAAAATCGTCGGGAGAACGCATTATGTCCCTTACTTTTACCTCTCCGTTCTTTATTTTTTCCTCAATCTCCAGAACGTAGTCGAGAACTGCTCTCGTTTTAAGGAGGTACCTTAGGAGAGCTTTCCTTCCAAGCTCAACTCTCTTTGCAAGGGCTATTTCCTCATGCCTTTTCAGAAGCGAAATGCCGCTCATTTCCCTGAGGTAAAGCCTGATAGGATCGTCCGAACGGGGAAGAGTATCCGGGGCTATCGTTATCTGGAGTTTTGACAGATCTACGTGCTCCTCCCCCTCTTTCGGTATAATGTGAATATCAAACTCATCAAGCTGCGTTATTAGCTCTTCTATCAGCTCAGGAGTCAGCACCTCTTCATCAAGGTGTTCCATAAGCTCGTCAAAGGTTATGTAGCCCTTGTCTCTCCCTAAAGCTATGATCTCCTCAAAGTTGATTCTCTCCAAGGCTACCTCCTTTAAACTTTAAGTGTTTTAACGGCGTCTATTTCTCCCCGGCTAAGCCGAATAATTGCCTTTTTAAGCTCCACCTTGTCGTGCAGGTCCTTTTCCTTCCTCAGCCTTCTCTCAAGTTCCTTTTTGAGAACCCGGCAGAGAGCTGCTTTTTCTTCTTCTTCGGTCGTATCCATCAGCACTATCTCCGAAAGAAGAGGTGCAACCTCAGGGTATTCCGCCTGAATCGTGAACAGATCCCGCTCTCCCACTTCTTTTATGAAGGTGTAAACTTTTGCTACCTCCTTCGACAGGAAAATGTTAGGGGAAAGGTCTATCGGTGGAAGCTCTCCCTTCTCCACCACCGTCTTCAGAAACACCTTTTCGTAAGGTGGTACCGGAAGCGTTTCCTCCTTTTCTCCTTCTCTTTTCCCAACGAGGGGAGAGTGAAGTTTTAGCCATTCCTCCTCTATTCCGAACTCGGCCCTGAGTTTCGAAAGGTAATCGTTATAAAGAAAGGGGTTGGAAATTCTAAGCTGAACTAAAAACGGAGCTGATTGTTCGAGAAGCTCCTTAAGCTCGGATTCATTCAGTTCTTTAGAAAGCCCCAAAAGCCAGTCAAGAAACAGCACGGGTTTATTGACAAGATTCTTGAGAAGCTCGGGATCCTTCCTTGCAAGCGAATCTGGGTCTTCTCCTTCAGGAACGGGAACGACAAGGGACTCAATTCCCTCTTTCAGGAAGAGGCCGGCCGATCTTACAACGGCTTTTCTTCCCGCCTTATCTCCGTCAAACATCAAAAGAGGAGTCTGGGTGTAACGCTTCACAATTTTTACGTGGTTTTCCGTAAGTGAAGTTCCCATCGGCGCTACCGAAAAGTCCACCCCGCTCCTGTGAAGAGAAATAACATCAAAGTAACCTTCAACTATTAACACTTTTCTCTCTTTTAATATCCTGTCCCTTGACTGATAGAAACCGTAAAGAGTCCTGCTTTTCTTAAACAGGGAACTTTCGGGACTGTTTATGTACTTGGGCTCCTCACTACCTTTTAGGACTCTCCCGGCAAAAGCAATCACTTTACCGTTGTGACTGAATATGGGAATTATCAGCCTCTCCGCAAAAAACTCTTTGCCTCCCCTACTGATAAGTCCCAGCTCCTTAGCCGCCTTAACAGGAATCCCGAGTTCTTTGCCGTAACCCTTAGGAGCATAACCTAAAAGGAACTTCTCCGCCGTCTTTTCATCTATCCTTCTTTCTGCCAGGTAATCCGATATCTCTCCAATATGGCTGTAAAAGAATTTAGCCGCTTTATAGCCGAATTCCTCAATTTCCTCTAACTCTTCCTCTCCATCAGACACGGGAACTTCTATCCCCGCTATCTCAGCTACCCTTTTTACCGCTTCATAAAAGGAGATATTTTCATACTTCTCAACAAAAGTAATAGCATTTCCGCCGACGCCACATCCAAAACATTTGAATATTTGTTTTTCCGGACTTACAACAAAAGAGGGGGTTTTTTCCGGATGGAAGGGGCATAAGGCAGAAAAGTTCCTGCCAACCTGCTTGAGGTTTATGTAACGTGATATAATATCAACAATATCGACTTGAGAGAGCAGTTCCTGCACAAAAGAGCGGGGGATTTTTCGGCTCCCCAACTACATCACCTCTTTATAGAAAAGTTATCAGACTCAATGCTACTTGGTAAAATTATCCTGACATATGAGGAAGTCAAGCAGTACTGAAAACAGCTTTTACAAACAGAAACAACCTTATAACTTAAGCTTTGCCTTTAATAAAAAAGTTCCCAAGACCAAACATAACACACCCCTCGACTAAAAGAGCCAAAAGTTGTCCTTTCACTTGAGCCAAAGGTAACCCTTTAACTGTAATAGCAAGGGAGCCGTTTATGTAGTACTTAAGGGGGGATAAGACCGACAGCCACTGAAGTACTTTTGGCATACTCTCTATCGGAGTCCAGCTTCCTGATAGGTATAGGATGGGAACCATGATTAAAATCGTTAACTGTGAAACCTGAAGCATGTTCTCCGATATTGAGGCTATAAAGAGGGAAAGTCCCGTTGTTGTAAATGCGTATGCTGCAGTTAAAATCAGGAAGTCTACTTCGCTCCCGTGACAAGGAACTCCTGAAAGCCTTTCAACGGTAAAAAATAGTGCAAGGGCGGTAAAGATTAGAACGAGAACGGACATTGCAATGACCTTAACTGTGGTAAAAAACTCAATAGGTACCGGTGAGA
>Ga0256836_1000183_pt1 | contig 37604 bp, 40 predicted proteins | sample 4561380metaG_FD_185974 | JGI IMG/M metagenome (GOLD analysis project Ga0256836, IMG submission 185974) | Hydrothermal vent microbial communities from Guaymas Basin, Mexico - 4561-380 | ecosystem: Environmental > Aquatic > Marine > Hydrothermal vents | place: Mexico: Guaymas Basin | collected...
ACCTGAAATATCAATCGGCTTGGATGCATAATAGTTAAGTATACCAAAAGGTTTTGGAATTGTAAACTTATCCCATGAATTTAGCTGCCAATACTTTGTCGGCTTTATCTCTACAAGGATAATCTTTGCTTTTGTCTTTTGTGCCATTACTATGATGCCATCAGCAACCTCGTGACGAGGTCCCTTTGGTCCATCGGGAGTAATGCCGATATCATAACCCTCTTTAATGGTCTTTATGGCCTGAATGAGCACGCGTGCAGGGTTCTTGTCTGATGAACCGGCAAGTGTTCCTAGTCCAAAATACTTGATAGTGCGTGAGATGAGCTCTCCATCAAAGTGTGGAGAGATAAGAACCTTTGCATGCGGCTTTTTACGATAAAACCTGTACATATACGGCAACATCAAAAGCTCTCCGTGCCAACAGGCAAAGATATGAGGCTCTTGCCCTATCGTTTTTGGAGCATGAAAGACTTTTTTGTTTGTAAGGTATAAAAAACGAATCAGCAGTGCACCTATAAAAGGTACTACTGTAAGTGCAAGCTTTCGAGTAAACTCTTTTTTAGTCAACGATCTCACCTGTGTATATTGTACGACCAATTTTTGTAATCTTTACATTACGAAACTCGCCTAAAAGCTCCTCTGAGCCTTTTACTTTGACAACAAGGTTGTTATCTGTTCTACCAGATACATATCCGTCAGCATTGAGATCTTCAAAGTATACTTCATAAACTTTTCCAAGCTGCTCTTTGCTCTTCTCATCTAATAGTTGCGTATAGAGTGCCTGAAGGTATGAGAGACGTTCAGATGCCACTTCAGGATCGACTACATTTGTGTAGTGCTGTGCTTCTGTCTCAGGACGAGGTGAATACTTAAATGAAAATATCTGATCAAACTTAACCTTTTTCATCACATCTATCGTCTCTTCAAAATCCTCATCACTCTCACCTGGAAATGCCACGATAATGTCTGTTGAGATACTCGCCTCGGGACATACGGAGCGCAGTTTTTCAACACGATTTAAAAACCACTCTTTTGTATAGCCGCGTTTCATCTCTTTTAGCACTTTTGAGCTTCCGCTTTGCAGAGGCATATGCATCGACTTGCAGATCTTCGGATTGTTAGCGAACTCTTCAATAAACTCATCATCCATGTGAAACGGATGTGGAGAGGTAAAACGAATACGACGCAGCCCTTCTATCTTTGAGAGACGGCGTAACAGTTCTGTGAAGTTTACTTTTTCATGATCTGGTGATGAGAAGCGGCGACCGTAGTTGTTAACATTTTGTCCAAGAAGAAAAATCTCTTTTGCGCCATTATCTACTGCACGCTTGGCTTCTTGAATGATAAGTGCATCGGGAATGGAAATCTCTTCACCACGAGTCTTTGGAACGATACAGAATGTACACTGCTTGTCACACCCTATAGAGATGTTGATGTAAGCTTTATAGGGAGATGTTCGAAAATCATCAAAAGCAAACTCACTCTCATCGTAGTTGATGTCAACCTCTACTGCTTTGTCTTTATTAACAACTTCAGCGATTTTAGAAACATTTCTTGCCCCTAATACAAAGTTGACATAAGGTGCACGCTTGATGATCTCTTCGCCAAGGTGTGAAGCTGTACAGCCACACACACCTATCTTTGCACCCTCTTTTTTCTTTTTATTAAAAACTCCAAGCTCAGAAAAGAGCTTAGCTACCGGCTTCTCACGCACTGAACAGGTGTTGATGATGATAAGATCAGCCTCTGGCATGTTTTTTGTTATCTCATAGTTCTCTTTCTCTTTAAGAGCTGCTATCATATGCTCAGAGTCGCGTGAGTTCATTGCACAGCCGAGAGTCTCAATAAAAAGTTTTTTACTCATAATAGCTCCGCTTAGCTCATAATGTGAACTTGGTACATATAGTCATTATCTGCTAGACCATACTTTACCTCGCTCATATAAAAACTTTTGCCCTCTGCTTCAAAATGGTCTTGAAGTGCCAGAAGATCTTTGTGAGAATTTTCTCTGTCAAAGTAAAAAATAATACTGTTGTTTTTTGCAACTTTCTCTTCAATTTTAGCTAAATCAACTTTTTTTGGTTTTGCGTTTAAGTCTGTTCTTGCAAGTTTTAAATCCATGCCTATAATCCTTTGCGTTTTTTAAAAGTTTTGCATTATACTTAAAATCTACTAAAACTTGGGTTAAAGATGCTTTTAGCAGTTTTTAAGTATAATACTCTACTTCGATTAAGAAATCCCCCAAACACATTACTATTGTCGCAAAGATTTCTTAAAAATTTTAAGGAAATAATTATGGAAAAAATATTAGATATTGCAGAAGCTATCGGACACGAAAAAGGGTTACAGCCAGAAAAAGTACTAGAAGCTTTAAAGACTGCTTTTGTTCAAACTGCAAAAAGAGTTATCAACCCACACTACGCTTTTGAAGCAGTAGTTGATGAAGATACAAAAAACATTAAACTCATTCAAACTATCACAGTAGTCGCAGATGATGATGAGAGACTTCAAGATGAAGAGACAGCGCCTGCATATATGGCTATCAGTGAAGCAAGAGAGTATGACGACCAGGTAGAACTTGGCGACCAACTTCAATATGAGCATGACTTGGAAGACTACGGTCGTACTGGTGCATCACAGCTTCACCGTGAGATAGAGTACCATATTCAGCGTCTTGTAGAAGATGAAGTATATAACAAATACAAATCAAAAGTGGGCACACTTGTAAGCGGTCGTGTAACACGTGTTGATGCACAAAACGCAACTTACATTGAAGTAGATGAGATTCGTGCTGTTCTTCCGATGAAGAGCCGTATAAAAGGTGAGGTCTTTGAAGTGGGTGATCACATCAAAGCAGTTGTTCGCCGTGTAAATATGGACAAGGAGCATGGCATCCAGATAGAGCTCTCACGTACTAGTCCTAAGTTCTTAGAAGCACTCTTAGAGCTTGAAGTACCAGAGATCGCAGAAGGTACTGTTATCATCGAAAAATCAGCACGTATTCCTGGTGAGAGAGCTAAAGTAGCAGTGCTCTCAACGCATCCACAAGTTGATGCTGTCGGAGCTACTGTTGGTGTAAAAGGTGTGCGTATCAATGCAGTAAGTGCTGAGCTTATTGGTGAAAATATCGACTGTATCGAGTACACTGATATTCCAGAGCTTTTTGTATCTCGTGTTATGAGTCCGGCTATCATCTCTCATGTAGAGATCATTAAAAACGAAGAGGGTGAGAATGAAAAAGCGATCATCACACTTCCAAGTGACCAAAAATCAAAAGCAATCGGTAAGAGCGGTATAAACATCCGTTTGGCTTCAATGCTTACTGGTATGCAGATAGAACTTATTGAAAACGACGCAGTTACAAATGAAAATGGTGAAGTTGAAGAGAAAAAAGAGAGTGTAGATGCACTTGAGGCACTCTTTAGCTAAACTTACTTTTTAAGAGGAGCATCTCTCCTCTTAATACCCTATAGACATCCTTCTCTTTAACCCCTATTCATATATGGGTTTAACTTCAATAAAATCAAATCAGCCAACATATTTCCAAGCAGTGTCAAAAATGCTGTTATCATCAGTATGCCCATAATCACCGGATAGTCGCGTGAGAGTGCAGAGATGTAAAAGAGCTGTCCCATTCCCTCTATACCAAAGATAGACTCTAAAATAACACTCCCTCCAATAAGTCCAGGCAGAGAGAGACCTAAGAGTGTGATAATAGGAGGTAAGAGATTTGGCAGAATATAATAACGCAAAAGTCTCTTCTCATCTAGTCCGCGTGAGCGTGCAAAGTAGTAGTAGTCACTTTTGAGTATCTCTAATGTCAGTGAACGGATGTAGATTATCATACTGCCAAGTCCTGTAAAGACCATAACAGTAATAGGCAGTGTTAAGTGCCATGCCATATCCAAGATATTTGCAACACCCTCTTTTGCTTCTATGGAGTGAAGACCTGCTATAGGAAAAAGTGAAAGTTTAATAGAGAAGAGTATGATAAAAAGCAGGGAGAGATAAAATGAAGGCATAGAGAAAGAGACCAAAGAGAGCTGGCGAATAAAATAGTCACTCTTGGCTTCATAATGCAGTGCTGCTTTTATGCCAAGCCACAAAGAGAGCACAAAGACACTCACAAGTGCTACAATGTTCATCCAGAGTGTAACGGGCAGGCGTTTGAGTATCTCACTGCTGACATCTTGCCCAGAAACAAAAGATATGCCAAAATTAAGTGTCAGGATGTTTTTCATCCAGTCAATGTATTGCTGAAAAAGTGGCTTATCGAGTCCATAGACAGACTTGAGTTTCTCTAACGCCTCTTTAGTCATATTCGGGTTAAGCTCCCCTGCTCCAAAAAAGCTGTTTGGTGCGGCATGAATCGCTAAAAATGAGATAAGAGATATCAAAAAGAGCATAAAAAGTATGTAGAAAAGTTTGCTGAGTAATAATTTCATAGAAAAATTATAGCATAAGTTAAGAAGTTATAAAAAAAGAGGAAGTATAACTAGCTCCCAAAAGGGAGTTAGTTAAAGTTTCTAGTCTAAAGGTTAGATTAGAAGTTTAATGTTAAGTAAGCTTGAACCATATTTGATGTTTCGTCATCATCATGATCGTTAGGAGTTTTAACATCTGCATAAACATATGCTAAAGTTGCATCTAAAGGACCAAATGATTTGCTTGCAGTAACTGCAACTTCAGTTAAGTCATTATCTAGTTTATCTTGATCAGCATCTGTATAGTAAAGACCTAAATCAAACATACCTTGAACAGGAGAAGTGATAGATACTTTATAAGCATCAGTATCTAACTGAGTAACTTTACCATAGTTCCACCATGCTTCAGTATAAAGTTTTGATTTACCAGTAGAAGTTGCAGTATTTGCAGCTCCTAATACACCGTCATCATCTACAGAAGAGTAAGCAACTTTGATTGTAACTAAATCTTTTACTTCATAACCTAACATTAAAGCATATGTTGAAGAGTCATCAGTATTAGTAATACCTAAATTATTATTACTTTTTACTTCTACTGAAGCATACTGAGCACCTGCAATAAGACCATCAACGCCTAATGTGCTAGCATCTAAATCAGCTTGTAACCAATATGCATCTGCTAAGCTTGTTAGATCAAAATACCATGCCTGTACAGTAAGTGGTTTAAAAGAGTTGTTGATAACACCAACTGCATATGCTCCATTTGTACCATAAGTTGTAAAGTCACCGCTTTCATTTACAACAGCACCTGCAGCTAGATCAAGTGTTGTTACAGCACCTCTTTCATCCTGACCAAGTACTTCATTACCATTACCGTTACCAACATAAGCACCTACTAATGTAGTATCTGGAATATCTTGGTTAACTACAACAGCAGCTTCAAAAGTATTTTTCTCAATTGACCATGTTTCAGTAAATACTAATGGCGTATCTAGTTCCATACGACCAAGTTTTACAGTAGTTTTGCCAGCAGTTGCTGCGATCCATGCTTCTGTCATCCAGTTTGCATTTTCAACTTTTGCACCACCAAGACCTTTGCCATAACTAGCTTTAGTTCCGGTTGTAGCACCATGCGCACCACCCCATACATTAGATACCAAGTTATTTTCTAAACCAAGTGTAGAAAGAACAGTATAACCAGCACCAGCACTGATTGCTACTAAGTCATTTTTTACAAGATCTGCAGTAACATTTAAGTTTAAAGCAGCATCAGCAGCTGAGCTAGCTTTATCAAAAAGATCACTATCTTTACCTTCATCTGATGTCGCATAGAAAAGTTTAGCGTCACCGCTTACTTTAACATTATCAATAGCAAACGCACTTGAACCAATTAGTAGCGCTGCTACTAAACTCATTTTTGTAAATTTCATATATTCTCCTTGTTTTTTACAAATTTCACCTGCAGTATAGCATATAAAAGTCTTAAGTTTAGATTAATTCACTAGTTTTTCCCTTAATATTTGGCTATAATTCCCTTATGAAACAGCTTATAATAATAACAAACACACTAACAGCCCTCTTACTTTTGAGTGGCTGCGGATCAAGTACAACAGTTGCACCTTCTCAAAACAGTGCCTTAAACAGTATAAGTAAATCTAGTGCTGCTAAAGAAGAAAAAGGCATGATACAAAGCTCTTTAGACAACTGGCTGGAGACAGACTGGGAGCCTACCGTCTCTAAAGATAAAGAGATACAAAAAAAGTATATGCAAAAAGCTACAAATGATAAAAAAGAAGTTGGTAGTAAAGTTACTTATGTAGAAAAAGAAGATAGAAACTTTACACTCCAAGAGTATGTTGATAAGGCAGAGGCATATATGAAAGCTAAGCCAAATGACTACGAGCACTCAAATGTAAAAAAAGTTGAGTCACTTCCTGTTATAGGAAAGTAACTCATTTTATAAAAGAAGGACTATCTAGCATCCCATGCTAGAATAGTTTTTCCCTCTTCATTGGTAGCAGCTGCTGCCATACCCATGATGTTATAACCAGCGTCAACATAGTGAACCTCACCTGTTACACCACTGCTTAAATCACTCAGCAAGTACATTGCAGAGTTTCCAACCTCTTCGATAGTTACATTTTTACGTAGAGGTGCATTTACTTCATTCCAGTTAAGTATCTGTTTAAAGTCACCAATCCCTGCTGCTGCAAGTGTCTTGATAGGTCCGGCAGAGATAGCATTGACACGCTGACCTTTTGCACCAAGCTCTACTGCCATATAACGCACTGTTGACTCTAACGCCGCTTTTGCAACACCCATTACATTATAGTTTACAATGTACTTTGGTCCACCAAGATATGAAAGCGTAAGAATAGAAGCATTGTCACTAAGAACCGGCTCAAGACGATTTGTCAAATCTATTAAAGAGTAAACAGAGATGTTCATAGCGATCTCAAAAGCCTCTTTTGTAGTCTTCATAAAAGGCTGTGAGAGTGCCTCTTTTGGAGCAAATGCAACAGAGTGAACCAAGAAGTCAATCTTTCCAAAATCTTTCTCAATTACTGAAGCGATATTTGCCATATGCTCTTCATTGCTTACATCAAGTTCATAAACATGCTTGCTTCCAAACTCGTTTGCTATTGGCTCTACTCTCTTTTTGAGTGCGTCATTTAAAAATGTAAATGCCATCTCAGCACCCTGATCTGCACAAGCTTTTGCTATTCCGTATGCGATCGATTTATTGTTTGCGAGTCCTACTATTAGACCACGTTTGCCTTTCATTATCATACTACTGTTTCTCCTTCATTATTTGTTTTCATTTTCAAGTTCATCTGCATACTCTATCATCGTACAGAAATGCTCAGCATAGAGTGCTGCACTGCCTACGAGCACACCATCTACATTATCAAGTGCCAAGAAATCTTTTGCATTTGTTATCTTTACACTTCCGCCATAAAGCAGTGGTGCCGTTGACTTCTTTTTTAACTCAGCGTGAATCGTTTCAATATCTTTGAGTGTCGGTGTAAGTCCAGTACCAATCGCCCAAACCGGCTCATATGCAATAATAAGCTTGTCATATGTAGTGTCAATACCCTCATACTGCTTAGCAATGTACTCTAAAGTAGCTTCACTTCCAGCCTCACGCACCTCTTTTGGTTCACCTACACAATAAACTATCTCAAAGCCCTGATCTTTAAAGTACTCAAATTTTTGGGCTATAAAAGCCTGTGACTCACCCAAGATATGGCGACGCTCACTGTGTCCTATCAAAATGGTCTTTATCTCGAACTCTTGAAGCTGCTCTAAGCCTATCTCTCCGGTAAATGCACCATTTAATGTAGGATATGCATTTTGTGAACCGATTGTAAGCGGTGTAAGATAGTTGTCCAAAGATGTCATTGCAGGAAATACCATAACTTTTTGAGCACTCTTTTGGGCATATTTTCCTACTTCTTCTATGTATGAAGCTGTCTCTTTTCTTGTAAAGTTGGTCTTTAAATTCGCTGCAATAATCATCTTTTTATCCTTACTCTTGGTCTTTTTTTACTAAAAGCGGTTCAACTCCAGGAAGAACTTTACCTTCAAGAAGCTCTAGTGATGCTCCACCGCCTGTTGAGATAAATGTCATCTCTTCATCAACACCAACACGTTGTACTAGGTCAGCAGTATCACCGCCACCTACAACCGTTGTAGCATATGAGTCAGCTACGAAGTGGGCTATCTTTGAACTACCACGTGCAAATTTTTCCATCTCATAAACACCCATCGGACCGTTCCACAGAACTGTTTGGACATCATTAAGCCCTTCACGGTAGAGTCTTACAGTTGCCGGACCAATGTCTAGTCCCATCCAGCCATTAGGAATCTCTTGCGCTGTTACTATCTTACTGACTGCATCTTCTGCGAACTTATCTGCTGCAATAACATCGACAGGTATGTAAAACTTCACACCAAGTTTTTTCGCTTCATCCATAATGCGCTGCGCTTCATCAAGTAAATCATCTTCAACCAAAGATGCTCCGATGTCATAACCGAGCTGCTTTAGGAATGTAAATGCCATTCCTCCACCGATAAAGATCTTATCTACTTTTGGCAGAAGATTTACCATAGCTTCGAGTTTACCCGAGACTTTACTACCACCAACAATGGCAGCAAAAGGACGAACAGGGTTGTTCATCAGCTTACCAAAGAACGTGATCTCTTTTTCGAGCAAGAAACCAGCTGCCTTATGCTCATTGTCAAAAAACTTTGTAATTCCGTGAACAGATGCGTGAGCACGGTGACTTACACCAAAAGCATCATTTACATAGTACTCTGCCATTGAAGCGAGTTTTTCTGAAAGCACAGGATCATCTTTTGTCTCACCCGGTTCAAAACGAAGATTTTCAAGTAGGAGTACTTCGTGACGAGGAAGTTCCTGTGCCATTTTTAGTGTTGCATCATCTACAACACCGGGAGCAAGTTCAACATGACGCTTGAGCAGTTGTTGCAAACGGCGCGCAACCGGAGCTAAAGAGTACTTCTCAACCACTTCACCTTTTGGGCGACCAAGGTGTGATGCAAGTATAACTGCACAGTCAAGGTCTAAACAGTAGTTGATCGTAGCAATAGCTGAACGGATACGTCTGTCATCAGTAATGTTTCCAAACTCATCCATCGGAACATTAAAGTCACAACGGATAAATACTTTTTTATCTTGCAGGTCTAACTTTTTTAAGTGTAGTAGTTCCAAGATGCCTTCCTATTTTGAGATGTGTAGAGCCATGTCAAGCAGACGCATAGAGTATCCCCACTCATTGTCATACCATGCCATAACCTTAACCATATCACCACCGATAACCTGCGTGAGATCCTCTGCTACGATTGAACTGTACTCACACCCTACAAAGTCCTGAGATACTCTCATCTCTTTATCAACTAACAAAAGACCTTTAAGGTGACCCTCTGCAGCTTCGTTAAATACTGCATTTACTTCTTCTTTTGTTGTTCCTTTTTTCACTACAACATTCAAGTCAACCATAGAGACATCCGGTGTAGGAACACGAACAGACTGACCGTGAAGTTTTCCTTCAAGTTGTGGAAGAACAAGGCTGATAGCTTTTGCAGCACCTGTTGTTGTTGGAATCATATTGATAGCACCTGCACGAGCACGGCGCTTGTCTTTATTATGTTTTACATCAAGAATATTTTGATCATTTGTATATGAGTGAATAGTTGTCATGAGACCTTTCTCAATACCAAATGCATCATCAAGTACACGAGCTACAGGACCTAAACAGTTCGTAGTACATGAAGCATTTGATACGATTCTTTGACCATCATATTTGTCTTCATTTACACCCATTACAAATGTTGGAGTGATTTTGTCTTTTGCAGGAGCTGAGAAAAGTACTTTTTCTACACCTTTGTCAATATGTACCTGAGCAGACTCTTGTGTCAAGAAAACACCTGTACACTCCAAAACCATCTCTGCACCACAATCCGCAAAACCAAGATTTTTTGGATCTCTGTCAGAAAATACTCTGATTTTATTTCCGTCTATGCTGATGTAGTTCTCATCAACCTGCTCAACTTCACTGTCAAATGTTCCATGAACAGAATCATTTTTAAGAAGATAAAGCATCATATCCATACTTGCCATATCATTGATAGCAACTATCTCTACATCATCTCTCTTTGCTGCTATGCGAGCAACACAACGACCGATTCTACCAAACCCGTTAATTGCAATTTTGAGTGCCATTCTATATCCTAATAGTAAAAATTGGCTTATTTTATCGAAAATTAGTTATAATTCGCATTAAATGAAAAGCATAGCACTTTACGGAGGCTCATTTGATCCTCCTCATATCGGTCATAAGGCAGTTGTAGAAGCTTTAGAGAAGTTGGATTTTATCGATAAAATCATTATAATGCCAACTTTTTTGAATCCGTTTAAGGATTCATCTACTGCTCCGTCTTCCTTACGACTAAAATGGCTTCAAGAGATATTTTCAGATAATGAAAAACTTGAAGTAAGTGCTTTTGAAGTCACGCAGGCAAAAAAGATACCGACCATTGAGACGGTAAAGATGCTCAAAAAGAAGTACGAAAAAATCTATGTCGTTATTGGTGCGGACAATCTACAGAGTTTAAAAAAATGGTACAAATTCAATGAGCTTAAAAAGCTTGTTACTTTTATAGTGGCAACTCGAGATGCCATTGAAATACCTGATGATTTTTTAAAACTTTATGTAGATGTAGATGTATCGTCAACTGCTTTGCGTGAGCATATGGACATTTCAAAACTACCAAAACAATGTGCTGATGAAATAGCACAATACTATAAGGAACACAATGCAAAACAGAATTGAAAACATTACAAAGATACTAGACAAGCATAAAGCAGAAGCGATTGAGGCATTTGATCTGCGTGAGAAGAACTACTTCGTAGATTATGCCATCATCGCTTCATCACTCGGACAGAAACATACTCTGGCACTTTTAGACCATCTCAAAAAAGAGCTCAAACCCCAGGAGTCTTTTAACAATGTAGATGAGAGCGGTGATTGGGTTGTTATTGACCTTGGTGATATTCTCATACATATTATGACTCCAGAATATAGAGTCAAATACGATATGGAAGCCTTTTTAAGCGAACTGGGACGTGCAGAGTAGCCTTACTCTTGTACTTCCTTCGTTACATTGCTATCTACTTTCTCTTTATCTATTACTTTTTCAACCTCGTCCTCTTTTTCACTCTTATCTAAGATGTCTTTATAGTTGTAAATTGCTTCTACATATTTTACCGGTTCACTACCACGTGCATAGCCATATTTCAAAGTTCTATAGTACCGTTTTTGTGAAAGCAGCGGTAATACAATTTTAAGATCTCTCCATGAATTTGGATTGAGCCCCAGTTTTATTGCCAACTTTTGTGCATCATGAATATGTCCCATACCAATGTTATAAGCAGCAAGTGCGAACTTGAGTCTATCTTCACCCTCAAGCTCTTTTGGAACAAATTTTATCATCTGTTTTAAGTGACGTGTTCCTCCAATGATACTCTGCTTTGGATCGAGTCTGTTCTTAACACCTAGAATTTTTGCTGTCTTTTTTGTAAGCATCATAAGTCCACGTACCCCTGTAAAACTTTTTGCCTTAGGGTTCCAGTGAGATTCTTGATATGAGAGTGATGCTAAAAGTGTCCAAGGTATATCAAATCTCTCTGCAGCCTCTTGAAAATATTTTTTATACTTTGGCAGTCGTGATTTTATACGTTTGTAAAACATTTTTGTATTGTAGTAGTCAAAAAAGAGTACATACGAATAGTAGTGATCTTTAAGCTGAGTCATTTTTCCTTTTTGATTAAAATCATTAAGCCATGTGTACATATCGGCTTCTAACTCTTTTGCATCTTTTGGCAGCAACCATGCAAGCTGCTCACGCCCGCTGATAGAAAAGGCCAAAGAGATCTCTGGAAAAAACTTTAGATTTAAAGCATATATATTTGAATCTGCCACAGTACAGTCAATCTCATGCTTGGCAACCATCTCTAAAAGTTCTTCTGTAGAGTATTCAGATGTTGTGGTAAAGTTGATGTCAAAACCATCATTTTTCAGTTTTTGCAGGTTCTCACTGTAACTTGTATCTTCTCCGACCATAATAGAGAGCCCTTCTAGGTCTTCGACATCACGAGGAAATTTTGAAGAACCCAGCATTCCTCTGTTACATATGACCTGTTCTTGGACCTCAAAATATGATGGCCCGAAATGATACTTCTTTTGTCTTGAAGGAGTTTTTGCCAAAGCAGCCGAAGTGATATGAATCTCTTTATTTTTACTTAGCTGCAAAGCCTCTTTTACAGTATGTGCAGGAGTGATCTTTAGAGCAACTCCCAGATGATCTGCATAGGCTTTTAAGAGGTCATACTCAAAACCCTGTGGCCCTTCTGTGCCGATATAGTATGTTGATGGGGCATTGAGCAGGACTACATGCAGTTCTTTGTTCTTTTTGATTTTTTCCAGCAATGTAGGTTGTTTAATGCGGTTAGATGGGTTGTATGCACTGTGACTAAACCAGCCAAAGAGGAAAAAAGAGAGTGCAAAAGCAAAAGATATAACAACTAAGGGTACTTTATTCATTACTATAGTTTACATATTTAAACTTATGCAAAAATAAAGCGATTTACTCCATTTTCATACTCATGTGCCAGTACCTGTCCATGTGCCTTTAAGATAGAATCTACAAGATACAGACCTAAACCAAAACTGTTTTTAGAAGGGTTGTCTTTTGTAAAAGGCTCTATATAGTACTGAAGCGGGTGCTTCAGACACTCCCCTTTACTCTCAAAGCAGAGCTCACCATTTTCATTGACACAGATAGTTATCTTATGATCACTTGAGTACTTCATTGCATTGTCTATCATATTTTTGATGGCCGTTGTATAGAGTCTGTAGTTTGCATGTATCTTTTTGTCTGCCGGCACATCAACGATAACATCTTTTTTATCTACCATAGCCATATCAACTGCACCATCAATGATATCAATAAGTCTGTACTCAGCAAAATCTTTTTTATCATCAAGACTTGTCACTTCTTCAATGAGCGCAAACTCATTCACAAGAGTCTCAAGTCTTTTAAAAATAGATGTAAATCGGTCTCGCTGTTTTGGAGACTCCAACATCTGTGTTGCAATAGTGCCTTTGGCAATAGGTGTCTTTAGCTCATGCATTAAATTACGCAAAAAAAGTGTGCGTGAGCTTAGGACATTGTTAATTCTTTCTCTGGCATGCTCAAGCCCGTTGGATATAGCGCCTATCTCATCTTCACTTTTTGTCTTAAAAGAGACTTCCATATCTCCTTCACCATAACGTTCTATTTTTTTACGCAAGCGAATCAGAGGGCGTAATTTTTGCAGTACCAACACAAAAGAGAGACTGATTATGGCAAAAACCATTGCAAATGTGTAGAGTATATTGATATAGCTGTAAGGTTTGAGTTCATTGTCTTTTATAAGGATTTTACCATTTGGTGTCTCGATCATAAAGTATATCTTGCCCTTATACTGCACCATAATGGCACGCAGATTTGAGACTGTGTTTTTGGTGTACATTCCTTTTTCGCTGATAAGCAAAGAGGTATTAAAGCTTTTAAAGCCTTTTTGTTTTAATACCTTGCCTTTAGTTAAAATCTGCTCACGCAGCTTCTCATCTTTAATAAGTTCAAGATTATACACTGCAAGATTTGCCTCAAGCATAATCTCAGAGCTTTGACGCTGCTGATGTTCACGATAGATTTGGGTAATAACGGTGTATTTTGTAAAGATATGATTAATATATTGTTCTTTATTGAGCTTGTAAAACTCCCAAAAAACAGCACTCACACTAACAAGAGAGACTGTTAGTGCAAAGAGTACTGTTATTAAAACGGCATGACGTTTCATAGAAGCTTATTTGAGAAGTTTATAGCCAACACCGCGTACTGACTCAATAAGTGACTTGTCTCCAAGTTTGTTTCTGATTCTTCCAACCATAACATCGATGCTCTTGTTTGAAGAGTCTTCATTGATGGCATTTACATTATGGATAAGATCTTCACGTGAGACAACAAGCCCCTGTTTACTTATCATGTATGAAAGAATCCCAAACTCTGCATTTGTCAGGTCGATATTGCGCCCTTTATATGTGATGGTCATTGTTGACTTGTCACATTTGAAGTCACTTTTATTCTCCTCTTTTGCAGAGGTTTTTGCCTCATAACGGCGAAGTACTGAGTGTATGCGAGCTTCAAGCTCACGCGGATCATATGGTTTAGGAAGGTAGTCATCTGCTCCGAGCTCAAGTGCTTTTATCTTGTCTGTGACATCTGAGCGCGCACTTGAGATGATGATGGGAATATCTTGACGCTCACGTATCGCTTCACAAACTTCTAGTCCATCCATTCCCGGAAGAGTAAGATCTAAAATGACCAGATCAAAAGGTTCAAGCTTTAAGATACTTACTGCCTTAAAAGGGTCATCTTCGGTAATCACTTTAAAATCAAACTGTTCTAAATACTCTGTTAAAATCTCAGCAAGTTCTAAATCATCTTCAATCATTAATATTTTTTTCATTTTCATCCCTTCATGCTCAATTTTAACAAATATGCACTAATAAAGAGTTAACCTCCAACAAGAACACGTGTCACATTGTAGGCAATAAATGCTAACACATATGCAACTACAGAAGTAAAGATGAAAAGATAAAATGCATACTTCCAACTACCGGCCTCTTTTGCAAATACCGTTGTCGCCGCAAGACATGGCAGATAAACCATCACAACAACAATAAATGATACTGCTGATGCAAAAGGAATATGCTTGCGGATATTTTCTGCTAAAGAGTGTGATGTCTCATCAACATCCCCACCCATTGAGTAGAGTACTCCGAGTGTTGAGACAACAACCTCTTTTGCTGCCAGACCTGCCTGTAGGGCAACATTCATCTTCCAGTCAAATCCAAGCGGCTCAAAAAGCGGCTCTGTGAGTTTTCCGATACGTCCAAGATAACTCTGCTCTAACTGCATTTCAGCCAATTTATTCTCATACTCTCTCTTTTGCTCAGATGTAGCTGCCTGTTCAATTTTTACACTGTACTCCTGATCTAAAAGTTCATTATGAGGATAATTACTTAAAAACCATATCAGCATTGCTGCACCGGCGATAAAAGTACCCGCTTTTTTAAGATACATAATAGTCTGCGTGAGCACTGTATGCCAAATAAGTTTAAATGACGGCAGTCTATACTTTGGCATCTCCATAACAAAAGGCTCATCTACTCCCTTAAAGGCAGTCATTTTTAAAACTTTTGCAGCGATAAGCCCTAAAATAGCTCCACTTACATAGATGATAAAGAGAACTGTTCCTGCCATATCTTGCCCAAAAAAGGCACCGGCAAAAAGAACATATACAGGAAGACGTGCACCACAGGACATAAAACCAATAATAAAAAGTGTCAAAAGTCTGTCTCTGTCATTTTTGAGTATTCTTGCACTCATATAAGCAGGTATAGAACAACCAAAACCGGTGACCAAAGGAATAAAGCTCTGCCCGTGCAGACCGAACTTATGGAAAAATCCATCAAGTAAAAAAGCAACACGGCTCATATACCCCGTTGTTTCCAACAGGGCAATACCGATAAATAAAATAATAATATTTGGAGTAAAAAGCACAACTGCGCCAACCCCGCCAATAATACCGTCAACTACCAAAGAGCGTATATCATCATTGGAAATTGTAGGGGCAATAGTCTCACCCAACCAGCCAAAAAAGCCATCGATCCACTCCATTGGAATATTACCAAGGGTAAATGTCAGCTGAAAAAGTCCCCACATAAAGAACAAAAAGATAGGTATTCCAAAAACAGGATGGATTAAGATAGCATCTATCTTCTCTGTCAAAGATTTTTTCTCTCGTCTCTCATCAGCTGTATATTTCACAACTTCTGCAACAATCCCTCTGTTAAAAGAGGCATACTCTTCAGCAAAAGCCTCTTTTATGTCGTCTGTATCATGATGCAATTCTATATGACGGGAAGCTTCTATCAAAATCGGCTGCAACTCTGTCCAGATTGGATCATCATGGAGTTTTTCATAAGTTTTTTTATTGTTTTTGAGTAAATTAATAGCTACGTTTCTATAGGAATTGACTGCCTTATATTTATGTTTTTTCAAATAAGAGACGATTTTTTCTATCTCCTCTTCAACAGCCTCACTAAAGACGAGTTTTGGTTCTTGCTTTGGTTTTTCATAAACTTCTATAACAGTATCAATAAGCTCTTCTATTCCCATCTTTGTAGCAGCAGAGACTTTTACACAAGAAACACCTAAAAGCTCAGACATATACTTTTCATCTATTAATATGCCCTCTTTCTCGGCTTCATCACTCATGTTAAGAGCGATGACAATTTTTTTACTCATTGTAAGGAGCTCTGAAGTGAGTTGAAGATTTTTTTCTATGTTGGTAGAATCTACAACATTGATAATGATGTCATAATCTTCTGCACACAGATACTCATGTGTTACTCTCTCTTCTATCGTATAATCTGTAAAAGCGTATGTTCCGGGCAAGTCAACTACTGTAAAGTGGTAATCTTTATAATCAAACAGCACTTCTGTCTTGTCAACTGTCACACCGGAAAAGTTACCGACATGCAAGTGAGCATTACTTATAGAGTTTATAAGCATACTCTTACCGACATTTGGCTGCCCAACCAACGCCACTTTTATATGTTTAGCCGTTACAGGACAAGCTTCAGGGTTAATGTTTTGCTGTTTCATATCTCTTCTACCTCTATCTGTTGTGCTTCTTCTGCTCTTAGTGCCAAGCGCATTTTACCTACTCTTACCTCTATGGTTTTTTTACGAGGTGCATGTTCTAGTACCTCTATAACCGCATCTTTCATAATGCCAAAAGAGATAAGCCGTTGCTTTAGTTCATAAGAAGCATTCAGTTTGATAACTTTTACCTTTTTGGATTTTTCTACTTCATATAGGGTCATAAATTTTCTCTCTTTTTATAAAATTTAATATATTTTAAGAAATGATAATCTATATCAACTTACAAAGGACTTAATAATTATGATAATGTATATCGTTTTCAGTTTATCTATAAATTCTCTCTTACTATCTATCTGCTATAATAACGAAAAATTAGCCAAAGGGTCTTTTTTATGAAGTTTTTATGGACACCGTCTTCACACTTTAACTTAGCAAATCTCTTTACATTTGTAAATATCACAGCAGGTCTTCTTGCTACATACTTTATAACACAAAATAACTTTACATTAGCAATTGTTTTAGCATGGATTGGAGGAGCAGCAGATATATTTGACGGTAAGATTGCCCGAAAATACAATCTTTCAAACGAATTTGGTGTACAGCTTGACAGTTTTGCAGATTTTTTGAGTTTTGTGCTTGTGCCGGTCTTTTTAATTTTTCAGGCATCCTATGCACCGGCACTTCATGGCTTTGAGCTTGTTATGGCAGCCATTGTAAGTATTTACTATGTTATATCCGGACTGCGAAGACTTATACAGTTTAACATCAATGCAGATGCAGGTGAAGTGGAGAACTACTTTACAGGTGTTCCAACACCTCTTGGAGCAATCCTTTTATGGCTTGTCTATCTCTTAAATGCCTATGATATTTTGCCGGCATATGGTGTTATGTTTGCAATGCTTCTTATCGGATGGAGTCTAAACTCCACCATAAAAGTAAAACACCCCTAAACTACTTCGAATTAACTGCGTACTTGCCACTTCCTAAAAAGATGATAGAGAGAGCCAACACAAGATAAAGGAGTGGTGTCTCCCACACAAGACCACCATGCCCTCCCAGGGTCCATGCAAATCCATATGCCAGATAGATGGCCATAAGCATATTTATAACAACAACTCCGGATGCAAAACGCCCATAGAGACCAAGCAGTATAAATATTGGTGCAATAAGTTCACCAAGATAGACCCCATATGCCAAAAACTCAGGCAAACCATGCGAGAGTACAAGAGATTTCACGCCTCCTATGCCATGAATAAGCTTATGCACTCCGTGAAAGAGTAAAAGTACTGCAAGTGTGACACGCAAAAGCAGTTTTGCCAGATCTGTCTGTATCAACATCTACTTATCCTTTTTCTTACGAAATTTACATGAGCCTACGCTTATCTCTTTACCATTTTCAATGCTCTCTTTTACATAAGAGAGTGTACCCTGCGGGTCAATATCACCAACTTCTTCAGAGATAATCTTTAGTAAATCTTTTTCACCTGTTAACTGCCAGATTTTTTCATAATTATAGCGAGTCTCTATTTTCATATTATCACTCCTCTTCACTGCTCTTTAAAGGCAGCTCTTTTTTTGTTTTGATACCTAGCTCCATAATATTTTTTGCCCGTTTGATAACATTGCCTCGACCACTTGAGAGTCTGTTCATCGCTTTATCATACGACTCTTGCGTTTTTTGCAGTTGATTTCCTACATTTTTCATCTCATCGACAAAGAGTATCAGCTTGTCAAGCATTGCCTCAGCCTCTTTGGCTATCTTTTTGGCATGTTCTTCTTGATGTTTTGTTCGCCATATATGCTCTATTGTTCTGAGAGTTACTAAGAGTGTTGAAGGAGAAACAACTAAAATATTGTTCTCAAACGCATTTTTGAAAAACTCGCCGTCTTTTTCTAAAGCAAGTAAAAATGCCCCCTCAATAGGTAAAAACATCAAAACAAAATCCAGACTGTTTATACCCTCTAAATCTTCATATTTTTTAGCCTTGAGCTCTTTGATATGAGATGCAATGCTTTGTAAATGTTCTTTAAGATAACGCTCACGCTCTTTTTCATCTTCTGCATTTACAAAACGCTCATACGCAGAGAGTGAAACTTTTGAGTCAATAATGACATCTCTTCCCTCAGGCATATGAATAATAACATCGGGACGGTATGTTTTACCCTCCTCTGACTTGCGTGAGGCTTGCAGTTCATATTCAACCCCCTCACGCAGTCCTGACTGTTCAAGTATGCGTTCTAAAACAAGCTCTCCCCAGTTTCCCTGTATTTTGTTTTCACCTTTAAGTGCTTTTGTAAGATTGAGCGCTTCGGTTGCAAGTTGCTGGTTAAGCTCTTCAAGGCGTTTGAGCTCATTTTTAAGCAGATGTCTCTCTTTTAGCTCTACTTCAAACTGCTCTTGTGAACTTTTGGCAAAAGATGCAACCTGTTCGCGAAAAGGTTTTAAGAAAAGTTCCAACTGCTCTTTGTTCAAAGAGCTGAACTGTTTTGATTTTTCATCAAATATTTTAGAGGAGAGATTTGTAAACTCGCGTGAGAGTTCCTCTTTTGCATTTTGTAAAAGTTGCAGTTTCTCTTGTGAACTTTGTATCTCCTGCTCATATCTACTCTCTAAAACAGCCCTCTGTATCTCAAGATCTTTTAACTCCTCACGCAGGCGCTCTTTTTGATTGTTTGTAGCCTCAAGCTCCTCTTGCAACTCTAAAATCACTGCATCTTTATGACGGAGCTGTTTTGAAAAGAAAAAAAGAAGAAAAAGGGCAATAAGAAAAAATATAATCGATGCTATCTGATAAATCTCAATACTGTTTAGATCAATGTTCATAAAAACTCCAACTTTTTTTACTATTATACAGCCTTTGCTTGTAAATTATATAAAACATGACAAAATGAAATATCATAAAGTAGCAATATAAACTTAAGTAATTAAAAAAATTTGTAACTTTAATAAAAACTTAGAAAAATTCAGGTATAATTCCACAAATATTTTTAAGGGGAAGATGCCCTGATAGACCTGAGTATTCGTAGTAAAGTTCAATGCAAGCGTCATCTCCTTGAAAGATTATAAAGGATTTAGATGCAAGAAAATGCACAAACAAACGAAACAACAAACGAAGAAAAAGTCATGACCTTTGAAGAATTAGGTCTTAAACCACAACTACTCAAAAGTATCAAAGAAGCAGGTTTCACTGCTCCATCACCTATCCAGGCAAAAGCTATTCCGGTTATTTTAGCAGGTAAAGACATTGTAGGTCAAGCACATACAGGTACTGGTAAAACTGCAGCTTTTGCTCTTCCGGCACTTAACAACATGAAACTTGACGGTTCTGTTGAACTTCTCGTTATCACTCCTACACGTGAGCTAGCTACTCAAGTAAGTGATGAGATCTTCAAATATGGCCGTAACCTAGGTGTTAAGACTGTAACAGTATATGGCGGCAGCTCATACAAACGTCAACTTGACCTTATTAGCCGTGGGGCTTCTGTAGTAGTAGCAACACCTGGTAGAATGCTGGATATCCTTAAAAAAGGAATGCTTACAGATTTCAAACCAAGTATGGTAGTTCTTGATGAAGCCGATGAGATGCTTGATATGGGATTTTTGGATGATATCAATGAGATCTTCTCATACCTTCCAACTGATCGCCAAACACTTCTTTTTAGTGCGACTATGCCGCAGCCTATTAAAACTTTGGCAAACAGAATCTTGAAAGACCCAGTTTTTATCTCTATCACACAGGGTGAGACAACAAACTCTGACATCGAACAACTCTACTATGTAATCGATGAGCATGAGCGTGATGATGCTATTATCCGTCTTATGGACTCTGAAGAGACAAAAAAAGCAGTAGTATTTTGTCGTACAAAATCAGAAGTAGATCGTCTTAGTAATGTACTTAGCAATGCCGGATACCTTGCAAACGGTCTTCACGGAGATATGGAACAACGCCAGCGTGAAAACGTTATCAAGGGTTTTAAAAACAACTCTGTTTCAGTGCTTGTAGCGACTGACGTTGCTGCTCGTGGTATCCATGTTAATAACATCAGCCACGTTTTTAACTACCATATTCCATTTGACCCTGAGAGCTATGTTCACCGTATCGGTAGAACTGGTCGTGCCGGTACAAAAGGAAAAGCTATCACACTTTTAACTCCACTCGAGTTTAAAGAGCTTCAGCGTATTAAACAAAAAGTCGGTACATCTATGGAGCATGCGTACGTTCCTAGTAAAAATGATCTTCGCCAGACAAATATTGAAAATATTGTTAAAAACATCGAAGATCAAAAGATCTATGACGAAGCGCATAAAATTCTTGACCGTTTAAAAGAAGATATCGATGAAGAGACAATCATGTTCAAACTCATCTCTATGATTCTTGACAAACAAGATATCAAAGGGCCAAGCAATATCGGTATTCCTGCTGATAAACTTGCTGCTATTTTAGAGCGTGCAGGTAGACGTAACTCTGGAGGCGGACGTGGTGGCAGAGGCGGCCGTGGCGGATACCGTGGAAACAGAAACCGTTCAGGTGGTGGTAGCCGTGACAGAAACAGAAGCGGTGGCGGATACCGTGGAAACAGAAGCAGAAACAGAGACTAATCAGCCTCTATACTCTCACCTTTTGTGTGAGAGTTCCCTCCTCTTTACTTTTAACCTTATGTTATAATTTGACAAAAAGGTTACACACTTGCAATCCCAACTTATTTACCAAAACAAAAACTTTTATATAGAAGTAGAACCATCCACTATTCCGTGGCTAAAGATTTTTACAAAAGAACCCTTTTTAGAGCTAACTGATATGCCGCGTGAGCTGCGTGAGCAACTTTGGAATATCTACTATATAGTTGAACATGAAATGCGCATATACTACCGTCCTACAAAGATTAACATGGCATCTTTTGCCAATATGCTTCCTCGTGTACACATCCATGTAATGGCACGCTTTGAAAATGACAGCCACTTTCCAAACCCTATGTGGGGAGAGCAACTGCGTGAGACAAAACTTGATCTTCCTGATGAAGAGGAGTTTTATAAAAGAGTCTTTGAAGCTTTGCAGGGCTTAGAAAATTAATTGTTTAGTTTGTAATGTTTTATTCCCGACGGGGATGTTTGGAATCAGACAAAAGTAGTTTTTGCCTCTAAAATTCTTGATTTTGTTCAAATTCAAGGCGAATTTTTGTTTTATTGAGGAGCTTACTGAAGTAAGTGACGAAAGAAAAGAAAAGTCCAACGCAGAAGTTGGACAAAAGCATTATTTTAGTGGTGAAAATGGAACGAGTGCACTTCCCCAGGTCAATCCCCCACCAAAAGCATCAAGCAGCATCAACTCACCGGCTTCTAACTCTCCTGATTCATAAAGATCATTAATAGCCATAGGAATGGATGCTCCTGAGGTATTTCCATATTTATGCACTGTTAGAACCACCTGCTCAGGAGTCATCTTCAATGCATCACCAACTGCTTTAATAATGCGGTAATTTGCCTGATGTGGAACAAAATGCTTGATATCTTCACTCTTGATGTTGTTTTCAGCCAAAATCTCTTTAACATCATTTGTCAATGTTCTTACTGCAACCTTGAAAGTTTCATTACCTTTCATCTGCATATAAGTTCCAGCTGCTTCACCCTCAAGTGCATCATGCGCAGATCCGCTTCCACCGTTTGGTGTCATTAAAAGATCTGCGTACTCACCGTCAGCACCTGTGTGTACATCAATGATAGCTTCATCTTTGTCCTCAGTCGCAGAGATAACAGCAGCACCTGCACCATCTCCAAAAAGGATACATGTACCACGGTCACTGTAGTCTGTGATTGCAGAGAGTTTTTCTGCACCGACAATAAGTACATTTTTCTTCATCCCAGACTCTATAAATGCTTTTGCAACTGAAAGTGCATATACAAAACCTGTACATGCTGCTGAAATATCAAATGCAGTTGCACCCTTGATTCCTAATTTTGTTGCGATTATAGTAGCAGTTGAAGGCATACAAAAATAATCAGGTGAGATAGTGGCACATACGACCATATCGATATCTTCTTTATTAATGCCACTGCGTTCAATCGCTTTTGTAGCTGCTTTTACACCCAGGTCACTAGTAAATTCATCTTTAGCTGCAATATGGCGCTCTTTAATACCTGTACGCTTTGTAATCCATTCATCTGAAGTATCAACCATTTTTGAAAGATCTTCATTTGTCAAAACTTTTTGTGGTACATAAGCACCAATAGAGCGAAATGCAGCATATGACATACTAATCCTTTTGTTTAAGCTCAGCTAATCTATCTGTAATGTGGTTATTGACACCAGTATCTACATAAGCGATAGCTTGAAAAATTGCATTTTGAATTGCTTTTGCATTACTTTTACCATGCGAAACAATTGCACAACCTTTAATACCTATAAGTGGTGCTCCACCTACTTCAGCATAATCAATCTCTTTTTTAAGTAGTTTAAATACACGACGCATCAAAAGTGCACCTGTAATACGGATAGGAGATTTTTTAATATAATCTTTAATTAGAGTAGAGATAGTTGATGCCACTCCCTCACTCGTTTTTAAAACAAGATTACCAACAAATCCATCACAGGTAATTACATCACAAGAACCATTAAAGATGTCTCCACCTTCAACATTTCCTTTAAAACCACGATAACCCTTTAAGAGTTTAAAAGCAGCTTTTGTAACTTCATTTCCTTTAGAGTCCTCTTCACCATTTGCAAGCAGACCGATAGATGGTTCATCTATACCCAAAACATCCTCTGCATAACAGCCACCCATTACAGCAAACTCTGCTAAGTGTTCAGGCTTTGAGTCAACATTTGCACCAACATCAAGTACAACGGAACGACGACCCGTTTTTGTCGGCATCAACGTTACAAGTGCAGGACGAGAAACACCTTGTAAGCGACCAAGACGAAGAGTGGCGAGTGTCATTGTAGCACCACTGTGTCCAGCACTCACTACACCGTCAGCTTCACCGTTTCGTACAAGCTCCACTGCTTTGTATATTGTGCTCTCTTTTCGCTTTACCGCATCAGTAGCAGCATCACTCATAGCGATTACGTCATCTGCTTCAACAATTAAAATCTTATCTCTATAACGTTTTGGTAACAGAGGTAAAATTTCTGATTTTTTCCCTACAAGAATAGGTGTGAAGTTCTTTTTCTTAAGTGCGTTAATACATCCCTTTACAATTGGTTCGGGACCGAAGTCCCCTCCCATTGCATCAATTGCAATTTTTACCATTTAATTATTTATACTCACCAGTAGTTGGGTTGATGTGGTGTGGTAATCTGTATGTTCCGTCTTTATCTTTAACCGGACGAGCTAAAGAAATTTTATAATGTGTTCTACGTTTTGCCGAACGAGAGTGTGATACTCTTCTCTTAGGTACTGCCATACTGTTTTCCTTAATTTAATTTTGTTTCATAAAATAACATAAAGGGAACCTTCATCTTATTTAATTACGGTACCGGAAATAATTCCGTTACCTACACTAATACCCCAAGGGTACTTCTTTCAGGGCTCGCAAGTTTTCCTCAGCGGAAGGCTCACGCACCTTGGTGCTTTTTTTAGTTAGATAGTAAAGGAGTAAAAATCTTAAAATTCAAACTCTTCAATATCTTTACAATTCCCACATGCATGGTAATCATTTTTGATAAGTTCTATCTCTGAGTGTAATATCTCATCGATATCTGCATATCCGTCAAAAGATTCAACAACATCTATTTCGCCGTTGTTATCATCTTTTTTATAGAGGCCATCACTGATGAAAAATTCTACTTCTTCATCAATATCAAGCTCAAAAGCTTCTGCGCAAACATCACACTCTCTAGGCATTGAACCAAAGAGGTGAGCTTTTAGCAAAATCAATTTGCCCTCATGATACTCCAAAAAACCTTTAAAAGTTATTTCTTCAGATTTTACTTCGAAGTCAAGAGGCGTTTTTGTTACTTTTCTAAGCATTACCTTCATATAGGTAAGCTTTAAGAAATTTCTCTCTCAGAGAAAAAGAATGCAATCTCAATAGCAGCATTTTCTAAAGAATCGCTTCCGTGAACTGCATTTGCATCTATATTTTCAGCGAAGTCTGCACGGATAGTACCTGGCTCTGCTTCTTTAGGGTTAGTTGCACCCATTAGGTCACGGTTTTTCTTAACAGCGTTTTCGCCCTCAAGAACTGAAACCACAACTGGACCACTGATCATGAAATCAACAAGATCGTTGAAAAAAGGACGCTCTGCATGAACTGCGTAGAATGCCTCTGCATCTGCACGAGAAAGTTGAATCTTTCTTGTTGCTGCGATTTTAAGACCATTGCTCTCAAAACGATCTAAAATTTTGCCTATAACACCTTTTGCAACTGCATCTGGCTTGATTATTGATAGTGTACGTTCCATCAAATCTCCTCTGAAAATATAAAATTGAAATGGAATTATACCGAAAAAAAGATATGTTTTAGTTTAAAATGTAAATTTTTGCTATTTGCTTAAAAAGATTGAAGTAGAAAGAGGATAATCAGAGCAAAAGCTCTGATTTTGTTGTGAGTTAAGATCTACTCTACAACTGGTGTGTGGTTTTGACGCATTTCGTCAGTAATGTCTTCACGATGTTCTGGAGACTCACCAACTTCAGTCCAAACGATACAACCCTCTGTAGGACATGCAGTAGCACATGCTGGCTCATCATGATAACCAACACACTCTACACATTTGTCTGGATAAACGTAATAAATCTCTTCACCAGTTGGATTATCATCTTCATCAACGATTGCTTCTACTGGACACTCATCAATACAAGCGCCACAATTAATACATGTATCTGTAATTAATACTGCCATTATCTTCTCCTAATTTTTGTTAAAAGTAACTATACAATTTAGAGTTTTAAATATAGCTAAAACTCTAAGTATAGTCTCTAAAGTGTCCCTTTTTGTTACACTTTTCTCACTTTGACGATTAAAGTCCCAAATAAGCCTTGATTGCATCTGCTTTATCTGTTTTTTCCCAGTTAAAGCCATCTTCTTCGCGACCAAAGTGCCCATATGCTGCAGTTTGTCTATAGATAGGCTTTAAAAGATCAAGAGACTTGATAATTCCTGCAGGAGAGAGATCAAAAAGCTCTTTTACACACTCTTCTATCTTGCTCTCTGCAACTTTACCTGTTCCATGCGTATCTACCATGATAGAAACAGGTTGTACAACACCGATAGCATAGGCTATCTGCATAGTAACTCTGTCACATGCACCAGCAGCTACGAGGTTTTTTGCAACCCAACGTGCTGCATATGCAGCTGAGCGGTCAACCTTGGTCGGATCTTTTCCTGAGAATGCCCCACCACCATGTGGACAGCTGCCACCATACGTATCTACAATAATCTTACGACCTGTAAGACCGGCATCACCTTGTGGACCGCCTATAACAAACTTCCCTGTAGGGTTGATGTGAAAGATCGTCTCATCACTCATCATCTCAGCAGGAATAACCTTGTTAATAACCTCTTCAATAATATCTTTATGTATCTGCTCTTGAGAAACCTCTGGAGCATGTTGTGTAGAGATAACTACCGTCTCAACTGCTACTGGTTTGTCATCTACATACTTTACACTGATCTGTGCTTTGCCGTCAGGACGCAAGTATGGAACTGTTCCGTCTTTTCTTACCTCTGCCAGTCTTTGCGTGAGGCGGTGTGCCAAATGAATAGGTAGTGGCATAAGCACATCTGTCTCACGACATGCGTAACCAAACATCAAACCTTGGTCACCCGCTCCTGTTTGCCCATCAGCCTGGTCAACACCTTGATTAATATCAGGAGATTGTTCACCAATACCATTTAAAACTGCAGCAGAACGGTAATCAAAACCATATGTTGCATCTGTGTATCCAATACTCTGGATAACCTCTCTAGCAATCTCTTGCATTGGCGCGTACGCCGTCGTCTTCAGTTCGCCTGCAATTACACAAAAACCATTAGACACGAGAGTCTCACACGCTACTCTCGCATTTTTATCATTTTCAATAATATAATCCAGAATTGCATCACTGATCTGATCTGCCATCTTATCAGGGTGCCCTTCTGTTACAGACTCTGAAGTAAATATATACTCTTTGTGAGTGTTGTTAACTTCCGTCATCGATTTTCCTTATTGAAATACAAAGTCAAGCTTCATAAATCGTCGCAATTATAGCTAAAATTATAAAATTATTCTTTAATCTTACAATGAGCATAAAACAATTCAGAACTCTATTAATATATTTCAGCTAAAATATCTCTATAATTAATTCAATAAACAAAGGACATATATATGTTAGTAACAAACCCAGCTCCGGACTTTACAGCTGCTGCAGTTTTAGCAGACGGATCAATCGTAGAGGACTTCAAACTAAGTGAAAACTATGGCGAAAAAGGTACAGTAGTATTCTTTTACCCATTAGACTTCACTTTCGTTTGTCCATCAGAGATCATTGCATTTTCACACAGATACAATGAGTTTCAAGAGAGAGGCGTAAATGTTATCGGTGTTTCAGTTGACAGCCAATTTTCACACTTCGCATGGAGAGAGACTCCGGTAGAAAAAGGTGGTATCGGGCGTATTAACTTCCCACTCGTAGCTGACCTTACTAAAAACATCGCACGTGACTATGATGTACTTCTTAACGATGCAGTTGCACTTCGTGGATCATTTTTAATTGATGATAAAGGAATCGTTCGTCACGCAGTAATTAATGACCTTCCACTTGGACGTAATGTTGATGAGATGTTAAGAATGATCGATGCACAACAGTTTACTGATGAGCATGGTGAAGTTTGTCCTGCTGGTTGGCAAAAAGGTGACGAAGCAATGAAACCTGATGCAGAGGGTGTTGCCCAGTACTTGGCAAAACACGAAAAAGAGTTATAAGAACTCTTTTAGACAGAAGAGTCTTACTCTCTGTCTAACTTATCGAAAGCTTTTTCACTCGCAGCGTTTGAGCGCTGATACTCATAGTCAGATAGAGACTCTTTTTTAGAACTACATGCACTCATAAGTATCATACTACTGACAATAAATATAACTATTTTCATAATCTTTTCCTTAATTAAAGACAACTCTGTTACGTCCAAGATTTTTAGCGGCATACAAAGCATTGTCAGCACGATTAAGACACTGCTCTTTTGTATCGTTATCTCTATACTCTGTTACACCAACACTGACAGTTATGCAGATATTACCAAAAGATGCTTCAGCGACAAGAGTATTTAGCTTTTGCCCTATACGCATTGCTTCATGCTCACCTGTTCCATCTAAGAGCAAAAGAAACTCTTCACCACCCCATCGTCCAAATTTATCAACAAGACGAATATTCTCCATAACAAGTCTGCTAAAAGATTTCAATACAAAATCTCCCAGTGGATGGCCATAGGTATCATTTATCTTTTTAAAATGATCGATATCAAAGATAAGTACTGAAAAAGGCTGTCCAATACGCTCTTTTCTTGCAATAAACTCATCAAAACACTCATTTATCTGATAACGGTTTGGAATTTGTGTCAAAGGATCTATGGTTGCCAACTGTTTTAATTTTTCTTCACTTTTTATACGACTAGTGATATCTCTTGCATTGACAACAAAATACTCTATCTCTTTTGTTGTTTCATTCTCAACAGGAGTAATCTTTGTATCTGCATAGATCAACTCACCGTTTTTTTTCCTATTGATTATGACCTGATGATAATTTTTACCTGAAAGTATCTTCTCCCATAACTCTTTATAAAAAGCATCATCCTGCTTGCCCGATTTAAAAACTCGAGGTGTTTGTCCAAGAACCTCTTCTTCTGTGTAACCATAAATATTCACCAAAGCATTATTGACATAGAGGATATTGCCTTGAACATTTGTTATAAAGACGATATCGTCACTTTGAGAAAGGGCCTGGATCAGTACTTTTATTACCTGATTTTTTTTCATAATATCAGAGATATCTATAGCAATACCCATCCCCGCATAGCTTTCTTTATAGCGAACGGTTTCTACTGAAATTTTTATATGTAAAAGTTCTTCGTTTTTGCGAATAAGCAGTGCATCATTATGCACTGAAGAGAACATCTCTCCTGCTATACGCCTTTGTACAAGCTGTTTAAATTTTATCTTATTTTTTTCATCTACAAGATCCCAAGGATGCATTTTGAGAAGCTCTTGTATACTATAGCCTGTCATATCAGCAAATGCTTGGTTGACATAGATGAAATACTCTTGATATAAAAACATTCCAAAAAGTGAGTTTTCTGCGATTATACGGAACCTTTCTTCACTCTCTTGCACCAACTCCAAACACGATTTGGCATTTTTCACTGACATTCTCCAGAAATTTCTTACTAGATGATATCTTTTATTTGTTATGTTTTAACTTAAAGTCACTATTTTCTACTAACTAAAACCCCGCCAATTACAATAAGTGCAATACCTATAAAAGTTAAAATATCTGGAAAAGCATCTCCCAACAGCCAGCCAAAACCAATTGCAAAAGGAATATTTGTATAACTTATCACCCCAACTATACTTAGATTTTTTGCTGAATATGCTTTGGTAAGCAACCATTGAGAGAGTGTTGATATCAGGGCCATAAAGCCTATGAGCAAATAGATAAATAAACTATTCGGCAGTACAAAATGAGGAAACAAAAACTCCAAACTAACGGGAACATCTACATAAGGGGCCACCATAAACAAAAGTGCCGGTAAAAAACTTCCTACCGTAACAAAGGAAAGGACAATCACACGTGAGTCATAGATGTCTTTTATCTTCTTTATGGTCGTGTAAGCAGCTGCAGCAAAAAAACCACCCAAAACACCCAATATATGGATAAATGAAAAACTCATGCCAAATGGTTTACTAATAAGCACTACCCCACTAAAACCAACCAAAAGGGCTATCACCGTTCGCATACGCAGTCGCTCGCCCAAAAGAAAAAAGGCAAGGATTGTAACAAAGAAAGGTGAAGTTTTATTCAGTGTTATCGCTTCACCTAAAGGAATCGTACCGATAGTATAAAAAAAGAGTATCATAGCCATAAACCCAAAAAGTCCACGAGTAAAGAGGAGATAGATCTTACCTCCTGTTAGTTTTGGAGGGGTATGTTTTAAGGCATATAAAATGATAAACAGACCCAAGATATTACGAAAAAAGACAACTTCAAGTGCAGGCATCTCCTGCGTGAGCATCTTTGTCAAAGCACCATTAAGTGCTGATATCAAAGCAGATGCCAGCATAAAAAGTATGCCATTATCAAGATTTTTCAACACTCTTCACCTCGCACAAATGCCATCGCTTTTGGGTGCACATAAGCCAGCTCATACCACTGTCTCTGTGGTGCTATAAGTATGAGACTCTTAGGGTTACAAGAACGCGAAAGTGCAACATAGAACTGCGAAGGTGCGAAGATCTCACGCGTCTCTATTATAAGATTTTCAATACTCATTCCCTGCGATTTATGAATGGTAATGGCAAAAGCAAGTTTAACAGGGTACTGATAAACACTAAAACGCTCCTCTTCAACAAGCTCTTTTTTCCCTTTTAGCGTTTTTTCTTGCCACTCGCTCTTACTCTGTGCCACCTGCTCGAGCTTCACTACCTTACCATCACTCTTTTGCACATAAAGATAGCTCGCATCGACATTGACAATCTCTCCACGCTCTCCGTTGTAATAGTTCCATGCATTGCGGGTAAAGAGTACAGGTGCACCCACTTTTAGCTCAAGAGTTGCTTCAATACGAGCATCTTGCATAAAGCGTTCTATCTCTTTGTCACTTACACTCTTTTTATGTTTGACAATCTGTGCCTCTTTATAAAAGTGCTCTCCATCTATCTCTTTTAACTGCTCTTTGTTGTGGTATGATGCAGAAATATTTTTTCCAAACAAAAAAGTGTACTCACGCAGCTCATTTGGCAGTGGTTTTATAAAGCCGTTTAGAGCATTATGAATAGACTCATCTATAGAGCCAAAACGTACAGCGTGCAGCAGTTCTATAAACTCCTTGTCATCTGTTCTATAAATATGTGTCAACTCAATCTTTACAAATTCACATAACGCCCATGCAGCCGACTCAAAGGCGAAGTGTACTTCATTACGCCCACGCACAACAGGCGGCAGCTGTAAAAAATCACCAACCACAAGCAAGGCACCCTTAAACTCCGACTGCTGAAGTCGTAAAAGTATCATCTCAAAAAGTTTGTCACTTACCATGGATATCTCATCAATAACAATAAGATCCATAGAATATATAAGCTTCTTTACTTTTTTCTTTGGTTCAAACTTACCATTTCTCTCCAACGCATCTACATCATCGGCAATCCCAAGATCAAAGAAACTGTGCAGTGTCTGTCCACCGATAAGTGTCGCAGCCATGCCGGTAGATGCCAGTTTAGCCACCTTTTTAGCTTCAGATTCATATGCAGCTATGAGTTCTCGTGTCAAGGTCGTTTTACCAACCCCTGCACCACCGGTTAAAAAAACATTACGTCCATTTTGTAAGTGAGATAGAGTTTTCTCTTTGTAATTCATAACGCGATAGTACCTGCTCTTACTATAATTTTAGATTAATATTGCTATACTCATTCAATATATTTTGGAGACAATCATATGCAAAACGAAGAAACACGCCAACGCATTCTTGTTGTTGAAGACAATAAAACACTAGCAAAACTAATAGCTAAAAAGATTGAAAATGCTTTAGATATGGATGTTGATGTGGCCTTTTCTCTTGCTGAAACCAAACTTTTTCTAGCTAGATACAAATACTTCATAACGCTGCTTGACATAAATCTTCCCGATGCCCCGGATGGTGAAGTAGTTGACTATGCAATAAGTAAAAAAAATCACGTTATCGTCTTAAGTGCAAATATAGACAAAGATTTCCGTAAAAAAATGCTTCAAAAGAGTATTATCGATTATGTCAACAAAGGTGGAACCGGAGATATTGACTATATCATTCACACCATCAAACGCCTCCAAAAAAACAAAAACCATAAAGTTCTTGTAGTTGATGATGCGATGATGTTTCGAAAACAGATGCAGGGTATTTTGGAAAATCTCTTTTTTGAGGTTATTACTGTTGCTCACGGAGAAGAGGCACTTGGTATGTTACAGGCAAAACCCGACATCTCCTTAGTCCTTACAGACTATAATATGCCTGTTATGGACGGACTTGAACTCACATATGAGATTCGTAAAACCTACTCAAAAGATGAACTCTCCATTTTGGCACTCTCAGGAAATGATGATGAAGAAGTAACTGCACTCTTTTTAAAACATGGTGCCAATGACTATATCAAAAAACCCTTTTCAAAAGAGGAGTTTTCAGTTCGTGTAAATAACACTATTGAGGCTTTGGAAAACATTCAGACCATTATGCACTATGCAAACCGTGACTACCTTACAGGGCTTTACAATCGCCGCTACTTTTTTGAGTCTATGCAGGAGTATATTGAAGATGTCAAAGAGAGTGGTGAAAAATTTGCTGTGGCAATGCTTGATATAGACCATTTTAAACAGGTCAATGATACCTATGGACATGACATCGGTGATAAAGTCATCATCACACTTGCAGATATTTTACGAAGCTCAACCAATCCTCAAGATGTAGTGGCACGTTTTGGAGGAGAAGAGTTCTGTGTAGTGCTTAAAAATATCAACCGTTACAGTGCGCTCGATATCCTAGAGCGTATTCGCCAAACTGTAGAGTCTTATACGGTAGATGCGGGAAAAGGACAGTTTATCAACTTTACCATCTCTATCGGTGCAGTTATCCATAAAGAAGAAAATGATCTTGAAGAGAGCATAAATGAAGCAGATATGTGTCTGTATAAAGCTAAAAACGGCGGTAGAAATCAGGTAGTCTTTGAAAGTTAATCTTCTACTAAAACTATCACCTCTCCAAAAGGAGTCTCACTCTCTTTTGGACTCACCCACTTCACACTAAAAGAGGGTTCTTCTTTTGGAAAAAATCCCTCTAAATCTGTGAAATAGAGCAGCAGTGCTACATCATCCAAGTGCTCCTCAATGTAGCCAAAGACAGGACGAAAGTCAGTTCCTCCAGCACCTTTGAGCTCAACTTCGAGACTCTCACCACTTAAAAATCTCTGATGGGAGTGAATCTTATCATCACACACAAGCAGATCTATAATGTAGTTTTGCGTATGCTCCATAATGAAGTTCACTTCACTCAAAAAAGTATCGAGCAGCTCTTTATCTACCGAGCCAGAACTATCAACCGCAATAACAAGCCGAAATGTCTCTGAGATGGATAAAGGAAGATATATCCCCTTATAGAGCAGTTTTTTTGATGGCGGCATCACTACATAGTTGTCTCTAAAAAAAGGAGCTATCGCCTCACGCAGCTCCTCTCTCCAGTCTAGCTTTGCAAAACCGCTTATGTCAAAAAAACGCTCTATGGACTCCGGAGCCTCTCCGCTTTGCAGCTTTGACTCAAGCAGTGCTATGGCCTCCTCTGCAAAGAGCTGTTCTGCCAGTATCTCTTCTTGGAGCTGCTCTTGTGTTTGTTGCCTCTGTTGATTTTCTTGTGGTTCTACATCATCACTGCTATTGGCTTCATACTCAAGATCTTCATCATCACGCAGTATGTCACTCTTTAGCTCTGCATATATCTCTTCGGCATACATACCACTGAAACGTTTTCTATACTGCGCACCATAAGGCATTGTCATACCATTTTGCAGCAGCATATCATTGATGGCAATATCTGTTGCCATCTGCCACAACCAGCCACTTCTATTGTTTTTACGCTGCTCGTGCACCAAGGCTGCATGCATGGCACCGTTTGCCAAGACAAACTCTAGCTCATCGAGTTCAAGCTCACGCAGATACTCCTCTCGAAACTCAAGCTTTTTTCCATCACTTTTAAAGCTCTCCAAATCATCATTGACAACTAACTCCAGTCTTGAGGCAAGTGTACCAAAGTATGGATACTCTACTAAAAGTTTTGCTTTTGCCTTAGATATTTTCTCTTGTGTTGTCATTTTCTATGCAAGCAGATATGCAAACTGCTCCACCCATTTTTTAAATGCTGCCAAGTGTTCCATCTTCACACCCTCACGCTGCATATCCTGCACAATAAGCACGGCAAACTCACCTTGAAGACCAAGCGTATAGTTAAGGATATTTACCAGCTTTTCATCATCTGGATTTTGCAAGTAATGACTTACCACTCCAGAACTTAGCGCATAGAGCACATCTATCTCACTTGGATACTCACGCACGCTACCTGATGCGATGGCTGTAATATCTGGCAGTCTGTCCATCACCCTGATAAAAGAGAGAAAACTCACAGCCACCTCACGCCCAACAGCTCCGGCAATGACATCAAGTAGTAATGAAGCCTCGATGCCACTTTGTAAGATGTTATGCACATACTCCCAAGATCTTGGTGTTGCAAAGCTCTTTTGCTGTTTTTTTGCATCGAAGGTAAAGAGGTGCTCACTTTTGTAGCTAATGTAAGCGATAATGCGTGCATCTATACCAACACCATAAGCCCAGCTACGCCAATCTTCAACACTCACTTCAAGTTCAAAGTGTACAAAACGGTTTGCCAAGGGAGCTGGCATCTTGTAAGTAACACCTCTGTCACTCTCTCTGTTTCCAGCAGCAACGATTGCCCAACCATCAGGAAGGCGATACTCTCCTATGGCTCTGTCAAGTATGAGCTGATAGGCTGAAGACTGCACAGCAGGAGCAGCGGAGTTGAGCTCATCTAAGAACAAAATCCCCTCTCCCTCGCGCGGCAAAAATGCAGGTGGTGCCCAAAGAGCCGAATGACTCTCTTTGTCATAAAAAGGAATACCTTTTAAATCGGTCGGGTCCATCAAAGCAAGACGCAGGTCTATAAAACCGATGCTTCTCTCTTTTGCAATGCTCTTTACAATGGAGGACTTCCCAATACCCGGTGCTCCCCACAAAAATGTCGGAACCTTCTGAACTACCAAAGCCTCCAGGGCTTTTGTTACTTCACTTGCTCTCATACTAACCATCCTATATTCTGGCTTTGAATATGTTTTCCAAAAGCGGCATTTGTTCGTACAGCCCGCTCAAAACGGCTATCTAGTTGAAGTTGGTAGAGGATATCCACCGGTGTTGCCTCATTGGCTGCCAAGGCTGCTAAAACCATCTCATCTCCCTCACTGTAAAGAGCCTCTAAGATATCTGGCGGTGTTGCACTGTTTTGTGCGAGGCTGTAATGCAACTCTTTGTTGGCATATGCCTCACGCAGCTTCTGCTCAGCCATTGCAGGGTTTTTAAAAAGTAGCGCTTTTATCTCACTGTCTGCTTCTTCTAACATCTCTTCTACAACGCTGCCAAAGAGAGCTTCATTTTGAGCCAGTCCATGCAATACTTCTTCGCTCTTATTTTCTAAAAGTACTCTTTGCATCGCTTCATCTAAAGAGCTGTTATGTGCCAGATCTGTGCTCCACTCTTGCAGCTCTTCAAAAAGCTCACTATCAAGTGTTATGTTCTGTGCAATCTGGCGTACATAAGGCTCACCCATTGCTATAAGCTCTTTGGCTATTATCTTATCAAGCAGGGCATTGGAACTCATCGCTTCTAAAACTGCCTCATCTGCCTCACGCAAGAGTTTTTTAAGTACTTTTTTGGGGCTTTGGGGGTGTTGTGCCAGCAGTACTTTTATCTTTGGGTGATAGCCAAGTGGCTCTAACTTGCTAACAGCCTCTAAAAGCTGTGGATTTTGTGTCTGAGAGAGAAGATGAATAAGCCCCGTAGTTGCATACTGTACATTATGGTTTCGCTCTATGTTTTCATAAAAACGCCCAATGAGTGCTGCTGTCACATCACGGTTGTCATCATTTTCAAAGAAGTCCTCACCACTCCACTTGTACATCTCTAAAAGTTTAAAGAAGAGCTCATCAGAGATGGTACTGTTTTGCAAAAAGCTCTTAAGACGCTCTTTGTCATTGGAGAGTTTGAGACTCATCAAAAGCACATTATCATCAATACTCTTTGCAAGTGCTGCTTCAAAAGTATCTATCTCTAAAAAAACAAAGCCACCCTTTTCATAAAGCTCATCTGAGAGATTTTGCTCATAAGGGGTCATCATACGCCCCTCCAAGATGGTATCTATCTCATCGCTTAGCTCTTTTGTTACACTTATGTTCCGGCTTGCTAGTTGTGCATCGAACTCCTCTTGGCTAAATGCTCGTGGCTTACCTAAGAGGAGTATGGTCTTGTCTTTGTAGCTATCTAAATTCATAAAGTGATTATACTAAAGTTTTTAACTTTGTACTATGAAAGATATAAATTATCGCTATAATTAAGAAAGATTTTACAAAGAGGTAAATTATGAAACTTTGTGCACCATGGGAAAAGGCCTTTAAAAAAGTCTATACTCCATTTGAGCATTTTTTACATGCGCAAACAACTACCGGTCTGGTTTTAATGGGTATGACGATTCTTGCATTGATTGTAGCCAACTCACCTTTTTATGAGACTTATCAACACATCATACACACAACCATCGAACTTGATATTAATGACCTGCAGATAAAACATCCTCTTCATCACTGGATAAACGATGGACTGATGGCAATCTTTTTCTTTTTAATAGGTCTGGAGATAAAAAGAGAGGTTCTTGTTGGGGAACTCTCTAACATCAAAGTGGCAATACTGCCAATCCTCGCAGCTATTGGAGGAATGCTTATCCCTGCACTGATCTATCTTGCTATTAACAAGGGTGGTGAGGGTGCAAATGGATGGGGAATTCCTATGGCAACGGATATTGCTTTTGCGATTTCAGCCCTTGTACTCTTAGGAAAACGTGTATCACCTGCACTTGTGACATTTTTAGTCGCTCTTGCCATTGTTGATGACTTGGGGGCAGTTTTAGTGATTGCTCTTTTTTATACAGCAGAGATTCAGATGAACTATCTCTTGCTTGCAGGGGCTATGTTCTTAGTGATGATAGCACTCAATCGTTTTGGTATCCATGCGGTACTGCCTTACTTCATTGTCGGTATTGTCATGTGGTTTTTTATGCTTGAGTCCGGTGTTCACGCAACTATTGCCGGAGTTATTGGGGCTTTTGCCATTCCATCAAAGCCTAAAATGCCGCCAACTGACCTCACGCAACATACAAAAAACCTTCTTGAAGAGTTTGACAGCTACCCAGTAGCCACAGACTATACCATGCATGAAAAACAAAAAGCTCTCTTACAAAACATCAAAGATCGCATTGATGCCGTAGGTTCACCTGCTGTCAGACTAGAACAAGAGCTTCACCTTCCCGTGAGTTTGATTGTTATTCCACTCTTTGCACTTGCAAATGCCGGTATCCGTATTGACTTCTCATCTGTTGGCGATGTTATAATACAACCTGTATCTTTAGGCATTATTTTAGGCCTCTTACTTGGAAAGATACTCGGTATCTTTGGAGTTGCCTACCTTGCTATCAAGCTAAAAATAGCAACACTGCCACAGAAGAGTTCAATGAGTCAGATCTTTGGAGTCGCAGCTCTTGGAGGGATTGGTTTTACTATGAGTATGTTTGTTGCAGACCTAGCCTTTATCAACAATTCTGGGCTTATTTTCCAAGCAAAGATAGGCATTTTAACAGCATCTCTGCTAGCCGGAGCGCTGGGCTTTATCTGGCTGCGTTTTATCGCAAAACCGGCAACTGCTCTTTAAAAGAGATAGCTGCACAATTATAGATAAAGTCTAACTCCTCCGGTAGCTTTTCATAAAGCAGTGGGGAGTCAAGATCAACAAACTTGACAACATCACGGTAAGCAAAAGCAAGATAGAGTGTGATGTTGATAGAGTAAGGCCCCTCTATCATAGAACCAAGCATACACGATATGCCCTCTTCTCTTGCAT